>RCNC010000222.1_pt1 | contig 33763 bp, 28 predicted proteins | sample 2041301 | NCBI WGS metagenome assembly RCNC01 (sample SAMN09708231, study PRJNA481090) | Marine sediment metagenome, whole genome shotgun sequencing project. | biome: marine sediment; feature: ocean; material: sediment; isolation source: Sewage treatment plant 13A marine sediment (STP13A) ... | reverse complement strand
TAGCCGGTCTCACCAGGCACGGGCCACGAGCGTGCAGCGGCGAAAGTTGCGTCGTTGAAGCTCGTGTTGCTATCGGGCCAGGGTAGATATTCTGATCCCGGGAAAAAATACATGACGTTCATGTCAGGGCTCTGCGACCGCCAGTCCGTGCGATAGGGCACCGTGGTGGCCTTATAATTAACATCTGCCGGCCGGTCTATGACGCATTTTTCCAGTGAACTGCTGTACTGGCCACCCGTTGGGCAGGCACTTCCGTAGGCATGGTCGCCGGGTTGGTGGGTCACGTACTCAAACGAGTAGATTCTCGCTCTGTCGGAACCGTTGAACGTGCCATTCCAGTCCCGCATGAGACCCTGTTCCAGTCCACTGTCTGTGCAGCGCAGGATGGAATCATAGGAACATGCCGAGAAGTGGGCTCCCGCCAGGATTTCCCAATCCATGGAGCCCGAATCATCCAGTTGAAACCAGACGTTGGGGTTGGAGCGCACACTGACGATCAGTGGAATCTGCGGCATCGAATAAGGTGCCGCGCTGACATCCAGTGGTGAAAAGCCTGCCGTTGTAGCCAGCAAGGCGGTCAGGATGGAAGTAGTATTTTTTACGTATTTCATGCTTGAATCCTCTAGCCTTGCGTCACTCGTAGCGTTTGGCTACGGCGCTCTCTCCAATTGTGATAGTACTCTGACGCGCGCCGTTGCCGGCCGCGATAACCCGGTAAAAAACCCGCCCCTGTTGGGGGTTGCCCGCCAGATCATCCCTGTCTACAAATGCCTGTTCCATCAAAATAAGCGGCTGCCTTGCGACACCGGCAATTGTGTAAGCCGGAATAGTCGGTAAATTGGTGTCCGGGTCGATTCCGTAGTCACGTGCGTTGTCCGGAACCCACTCGTTGGCCCCTTGCCAGGGATCCTGATCCTCCAGGGCATAACCCAGGAGGTTCCCGTCCAGTACCTGGCGGGGGTTGTTGCAATTCTGGGCGCCATCCTTGACCAGGGTCTGGCAGGGAAACGGGCGCGTGACCGGTGTGCGGCTTTGCAGCCAGGCTTCGCCCCAGCGTAAACCCATTTCAGAAGCTTCAAACGCGATCTTGTAATCACGCTGGTTACCGGCCATACGCTCCTGCAGGATTGAGCCATTCATCGCGAAAACGCTGAATACGGTCATAACCAGTATGAGGATGAGGCCGAGCATCAATGCAAAACCACCCTGTCGGGCGGGTAAACCTTGCATTGGCCGATTGCTGTAAGTGTGTTTCATTAGTTTCCCTTGACCTCTGTTATAGCGTCAGGTTACGTGCGCTGACCTGGCCCGCAAAGACACGCCGGATCCGCTGATCGCCCGCGGCCGTTGTGGTCGTGCCGTAAAGATCGAATGTTTCGTTGTCTGTTCCTATCGCAAATTCTTCCGGTGTCCTGACAACCATCGCGACCCGGACCGAAACCACGCTCGAAAAATTACTCCAGGCGCCACCGTCAACCCACTGGTTAACGCTGAAATCAGTGGTTAAATCCTCTCCAAACTGGATTTGCAGGTTTTCGACGCCATCCGCTACGGCCGCATTGACTTGCAAAGCGGGAGCACCGTTTACCGGACCATAACTGCAGGAATACATGAGTTGGTTGTCCACCACGGAGAAGTTGATCAGGCGCAGATAAAACGCCGGTACAGCTACTGTGGCACCTGTATCAGGCCGGATAATATTTTCTGTAACGGCATTGAATGCATCGTTGCAATCGCGATCTGATTCGTACTGTAACTCGATGGTATCCGGCGCCGTTCCGCCACCGTCTACCGTGTTCGCAGTGAACGCGAACCCGAACCCGGGTGGCTCCCAAACCTCTCGCTGGTAACCCGCACGTTGTAACTCCCGGGTCATCAGGTGAAATGCATAGCGTCCGTTTTCCTGTAGACGCCCTACCTGGTCCTGGGTGAGAAAGCTGGTCCGGCCGGAAAGAAAGATCATGATCATGGCGATGGCAAGGAAAGACACCAGAACCAGTGTGACCATCAATTCAATCAGGCTAAAGCCCTTTTGCTTCAACTTTGTTATGGGATTTTTCATGGGTTCACCACTGTGGCAAAACGATGGTGGGTATCTGCACCTTCGAGGGTCTCTACATCACGGCCATCTAGCCAGAAGATCTTGGTCACGCTGTTACCGATCCCATCACAGGCAAGGGCGGCGGGCTGTCCGTCATCCGGCGTACTGTCGACGCAAATGAAGCCCTGGCCGTCCGGCATGGAAGCTGCAATTCTTTCCCGCCAGGTCACAAAATCATTGGTCGCCTGCTCATCACCGGTGCAACCGCTGGATCCGGCGCATGCAGCCTCACTGGGCGCCGCACCGCTGGTGTTGGTACCGGTATACCAACCGGAGGTATACGCCTGGAGGTTGGCGCGCATCATCTCCACGCCCGTCTGGGAATGGGTGATGGCAACACTCTGCAAATTGGCAGTGCCGGTTGCGCGAACACCCGTCGTTAGCAGTGCAGCGAGGCCTGCCAGGCCCATGGTAAGAACCAGTAAGGCAACCATCACCTCAATCAGACTGAAACCCTTGGCTTGATTGTACGCTACTGTATTAAGTGCCTGACGCATCGTCGGGTCCTCAGGAAGCCGACTTGGTGGAGTGGCGGACGGTAACGATTCCAGTTGGTGCAATCGTCACAGTTCGGCAGCGCTCTGATTCAGCCAGATTTTCGTGGCAAACCTGCACATTCGAAATCGCGTTGGTCGTGCTGAAGCCACTGCTGGTGAAGAAGTATGATGCCGCCGGTGCAAACTGGTCGACCTTCTCGTGCGAGCCGAGTGATTTCAGAAGTGGTTCAGTATTGTCGAAATCTGAGCCCCTGTCCTGGTCGACGAAGACGAGAATGAATTTATCCCAATCATTGCTGTTGCCGCTGCAAGTTGTACCGTTGGCACTGGCGCAAACTCCTGCCTGTGTTCCGCGGGTGACCGCTTCACTGCGGGCCAGTGCCATTGCACTTGCCAGCTCATTAGCCTGTCCGAGCAGTTGATTTCTGGCCAGGGTCCCCTTCAGGCTGGGCATGGCCCAGGAAAGCATGATCGCGACTACGGCGATGACGATGAGCAATTCAATGACAGTAAAGCCACGATTGAATGAACGTTTTGAATCTGTTTTTTGAGCGTCAAGCATTGCGAGCTCCTCCTCAGTTCCGTCCTTGGAAGCTGCTAGCTTATGTTTAAAATAAAGTCAGAAAGTTCTGACATCCCTTGCAAACAAGCATAAAACATAACGTGAACAAAGGTAGCATTCAGAGCCACCGCCCATCCACAGTATTTGACCGTTTGTCGGTAACGGGCTAATAAAGCGGATAAACCCGTCGTTTTTCAAGGGTTAAAAGCCCATTCGTCGAATGCAAAAGAAAAGCCCGCGACAAACTTCATCGCAGGCTTTCCTCGGGGAGAGATCGGTTTTCTACTTACTCTTGGGTCAACTCTTTCGGCTGACGGCTGAACCAGCCTTTCACTTTTTGCTTCGCCTTTGCTCTGGACTCGGCAATATCAACGCCAATTGCATACATTGCCGGCACCATCAACAGTGTCACAAAGAAAGCCACAAATACGCCGGAGACCAGGGAAACGACGATGGGGATCAGGAACTTGGCCTGAATTGACCGCTCCATCATCATTGGTGTCAAACCCACGATGGTGGTAGCCGTTGTCAGCATGATGGGGCGGAACCGGACCACGCCGGCCTCGACTATGGCCTCAAGCGGCTTCATCCCTTTTTCACGCAGGCGGTTGGTGTAATCGATCAATACCAGGTTGTCGTTGACCACCACCCCGGCCGCAGCAGCGATACCGAAGTAACTGAAAATGGCCATGGTCATGTTGAGTGCGGCGTGACCATATATTGCACCGACGTAGGCATAAGGCATGGCCACCAGGATCAGCAGTGGCTGCCAGTAACTGCGAAAAGCCACGGCCAACATGGCGTACATCGCGAAGAAAGCGATCAGGTAGAGGCCCATGACTTCCTTGATGAAGCGCGCTTCACCTTCAGCCTGCCCGACAGAACCGCGCTGGATACCGGGATAGCGTTTTTCCCATTCCGGGAAGAAGTTTTCACCCAGGTCTTCCATGATGTCATCACGGATGTTTTCCTTGAGATCCGCCGATATGCGGGCCGCCCGGTTGCCATTCCAGCGCTGGATGCGCTTGATACCCGGCGCGTACTCCAACTCTGCAACAGAAAGCAGGGGCACTTCCCTGCCATCAGCCGTGCGTACACGGAAGTTCTTGAGGCTCTCGATGGATTGTCTGGATGCCAGAGGGTAGTGAACCATGACTTTCACGTCCTGCCCATCCCGCGGCAAGCGCTGTACTTCTTCACCGTAATAGGCCTGGCGGACCTGACGGGTGACGTCAGACATGGTTAGCCCAAGCTTGTGAGCGCCCGGTTTCAGGATAATGCGTATTTCTTCCGAAGCGCTTTCCAGATTGTTGCGTACGTCGTATAGCGTGTCATATGTCCGCAGTTGGTTCTCAAGATCGTTTACAGCCAGACGCAATACGTCAAGGTCCGGGTGCCGGATAGACAACTCGAAACCGGGACCATCGTCATTGTGGGTGTATTCCACCGAGACTTCCTTGGCATCCGGTATATCCCCCATCAATTCACGTAAGCGGATCGCCGCTTCTTTGGCACCCATGTCGCGGACTTCAGGCGGCGCCAGTTTGACGATCGCCAACACGCTGTCCCGGCGGGAGCGTGTATACCAGTTCTCAATCAGCTTGCCTTCACCACCCGTGCGCTGATTAACTTCCTCCACCAGTGCAAGCTCGGCTTGCTGCAATTGCGCCAGGATCTCCAGGGCACGGCTATACGGCGCACCCTCGGGCATGGTTACGTTGACGATAACTTCGTCAGATTCCATTTCCGGCATGAACGCCTTTTTGACCCAACCGGTATTGAACAGAGTCATGCCCACAACAAACAGCATGATGAAGATACTGAAGGTGAGATAACGCCGGTTGACCGAGAATTGCCCAATTCTTCGGTAGTAAGTATGGGCAAAGTAAATAATGCTGTCTGAAATACGTTTCTGAAAATGCCCGAAGCGGCCCATCACTTTCTCGTGCCGCGGCTTCATGGTGGACAGGTGAGAAGGCAGAATCCATAGTGATTCGATCAGGGAGAACACCAATGCCAGAATCACTACCCATGTGATATGACGGGTAAATTCACTGGTTGATCCACTCAGAAACAGCCAGGGTAGGAAAGCCATGATCGTTGTCAGCACGCCGAAGACAACCGGTTTGGCGACCAACTGGGCGCCGGCAATGGCGGATTCAACGCCACCACCCATGCGGTGCGCTTCGGTATGGATACCCTCGCCCACCACGATGGCATCATCCACCACGATACCCAGCACCAGCAGAAAGGCGAAGGTGGACAACATATTCAGAGACACGCCAACCGTTGGCAGGAAGACAAAAGCCCCTGCATAAGCGGTCGCGATACCCGCAGCAACCCAGAACGCGACGATCGGGCGCAATGTCAGGACCAGGAAGATCATGACCAGCAGTAAGCCCACAAAGGCTGACTTGCCGATGGTCTTCATGCGACCCTTGAACTCGTCCGCATTGTCGGTCCATAGCGTGAGCATGGCGCCTTCTGGAAGGGTTTCCTGACGCTTTTCGATCCATTCCCTGATGGAATCAGAAGCCTTGACGATATCCATCGTTTCGGTGGTCATTACCTGCAGTAATACGGCAGGTTCACCGTTGAGTGTGGCCAGAATCGGATTGTCTTCGAAACCGTCAATGACGGTAGCGACATCCCCAACCCGGATGATGCCTCCATCGCTGCTCTGCCTGATGATGATGTCTGAGAATTCGGCCTCTGTATCTGCCTGGCTGCGCACCTTCAGCTGATAGGTTCCGACTTCCGTGCGAACGGAACCGGAAGATTGGTTGATTGACGAGTTACGGATCGCGGTTGCGACTTCATTGAAACTCATGCCATAGCGGCGCAGCGCCTCTTCGCTGACCTGGACCGAAACCTCTTCGCGCCGGACGCCAAATAGCTCCACCACGGTGATAGCCGGCAACACTGCCGCTTCACGGCGCAACTTCTCCGCCAGACGCTTCAATTCCCGCTCTGTGAGGTCGCCGTGAACGGCAACCCGGATGAATTCGTTACGGTTTACCCACTGCCTAACCTTTGGTTGCTCGATATCCCGTGGGAAAGACGAAATAGAATCGACGCGAATCTTCACGTCATTCATGAACTGGGTGAAATCAACCTGTTGCTCGGCCAGGATGTAAACCCCACCATAGCTTTCTGCAGAAGAGGAACGGACCCACTCGATGGAATCCATGTCACTAACAGCTTCTTCGATGCGGGCGACGATCTGCTCTTCGACTTCCTGCGGCGCTGCGCCGGGCCAGACCACTTCAATTTCAAGCCCCGGAAACCGCACTTGCGGATCCATTTCGCGCTCCAGGGAAGAAAATCCAATGATTCCGGCTACAAATATACCCACCATCAGCAGGTTTGCGGCAACGGAATTCCGTGCCCACCACTCAATCAGGCCATTCATTGTTGTTCTCCCTTAGCCCTGGGCTTGACGAAAAAGCGGCTCTACTTCCATCCCGTCAACGGCGTTGGGCAGGGTTGAAGTAACAACCCGCTCGCCGGACTCGACTCCGCTGGAGACAAGCACCCGTTCTTCAGAGGTCGCAATGACGCTCACGGTACGGATCTCCAGGCGGTTTTCGGAATTTATCACGTACACTTTGTCCTGGTTGCGTAAGGCCAGACGGGGCATCACGAATGCAGGCTGGGTGGAAACGCCCTCAACTTCTGCATTAACAAACATTCCGACGGCCATCGGCATGCCCTCAGTTGCGCCCAATCCATAGGGGTCTTCAACCTCAGCAGTGGCATAAATAAGGCGTGTCTCATTGTTGACTGCAGCATCGACCCGTACGATCTTGCCCTGCCAGTGATAGTCGCGGTTGCCCAGGGCTGCCGTGAAATTAACTTTGGGCGCCATGCGCAGATCATCTGCCATGTAGCCCATTGGCAGGTTGAGTTCAACCAGTTGGCTGTCGGTCAGCGGCAAGCGTACCTCGACGGTACCAATTGAAAAGACGCGGCCCATGCGGGTTCCGGCACTGACAAATTGGCCAATACCTACATTACGGTCGCGCACACGGCCATGGAATGGGATTCTGATCTCGGTCCGCTCCAGGTCAAGCCGGGCTCCACGCAGATCAGCCTGGGCTGATCTAAGATTGGCTTCCGCACCAGCCACCTGGGTGAGGTTCAGGGCAAAAGGAGTCGGGTCCTGGTCTTTACGGCCATCACTCCACTCTTCTTCCTTGATCCTGGCAGTGGCCTGTTCACGCTCAAGTGCGGTTTGTGCCGCAGCGACGCGTGCCTCAGCACGAATGGCCGCCAACTGGTAATCAGCGTCATCAATTTTCATCAACAGGCTGTCAGGCAGGAATTCCGCACCCTCGTTGAAGTTTTCGGACATCATCACAATGCGACCGGAAACCTGCGGGATCAGATCGATTTCAGTTTTTGGCCTGACTTCACCCTGGGTTTTAATCGATAAGGTGACCTGTTCCGACGTCACTTCATCTACATAAAGAGAAATCGGCCGGGCTTCCTCATCGTTTTTTTCGGGTTCAGGCTTGGCAGCGATCAACCCCTGAACCAGGAGAAAGCCCGCCAAAAGCACGAGTACCGGTGCAGACATTCTTAGAAATTTTTTCACTTTGAAACCTCTCGTTCATTCAGGCCGGGGCGTCGCTGCGTTCCGGACATTAAGTTAGGTCTATAACAACACAAGCGATGCAAATAAACATGGGTCATAAGTCAGGCCTCACCTGTAATACGATTAAACGAATCTCTTGACTCCCTGCTGCATTAGACGCAACAAATCAGCAAAAGGTTACACCGCGATTTGATCGCGGCCCTGGTTTATAATCCGTTCCTTAACAAGGAGTACGAAGTGAGCAACCTGACCCAGTCCCCCCAATGGAAAGCCCTCCAGTCCCATGCCCAGGAAATTCAGAGGGTCCACCTGCGTGACCTGTTTATGGACAACTCGCGCTTCGAAAAGTTGTCAATCGACCACGGTGACCTCGGGTTTCTCCTCGATTACTCAAAAAACCGGGTCACCGAAGAGACACTTTCACTGCTGCGTGATCTGGCAGAGTCCACCGGTGTGGCTGAGCAGGCCGCGGCCATGTTTCGCGGTGAAAAAATCAACTGGACCGAGGGCCGGGCGGTACTGCACATTGCACTGCGCAACCGCTCGAACAGCCCGATACTGGTTGACGGTGAAGACGTCATGCCTGATATAGCCAAAGTGCTGCAGAAGATGAGGGATTTCACCGAGGCGGTGCGAAACGGAAGCTGGACAGGAGCCAGCGGAAAGCCCATTACGGATGTCGTCAATATCGGCATTGGCGGCTCTGACCTCGGGCCGGTAATGGTTTGCTCCGCACTGCAGCACTATGCCGATGGGCCAACAGCCCATTTTGTCTCCAATATAGACGGAACAGACATCACAGAAACCCTCAAACGGGTGGATCCGGAAACCACGCTGTTCCTGGTGGCTTCAAAAACGTTCACCACGCAGGAAACCATGACCAATGCACTCACCGCCCGGGCCTGGCTGGTCGAGGCCCTGGGCGATGCAGCGGTATCGAGTCATTTTGCGGCCCTTTCAACCAACGCATCCGCGGTCGAAGACTTTGGCATCGATACCAACAACATGTTTGAATTCTGGGATTTCGTTGGCGGACGCTACTCTTTATGGTCAGCCATTGGAACGTCCGTAGCATTGCGGGTTGGCTTCGATCGCTTCGAGCAAATGCTTGAAGGCGCCCACGCGATGGACCAGCATTTCCTGAACAGTTCACCTGACGAAAACCTGCCGTTGACCCTGGCTTTACTGGGCATCTGGTATAACAATTTTTTCGGTGCCCAGAGCCACGCCTTACTTCCATACGACCAGTACCTGAGCCGTTTCGCAGCCTATTTTCAACAGGGTGACATGGAAAGTAACGGCAAGACCATCGACCGTGACGGCCAGCACGTTGACTACGAAACAGGCCCCATCATCTGGGGCGAACCGGGAACCAATGGGCAGCATGCGTTCTACCAACTGATTCACCAGGGAACCAAAATGGTCCCTGCTGATTTCATTGGTTTCGTGGATAGCCTCAACCCGGTTGGGGATCACCACCTGAAGCTAATGGCCAATTTCTTTGCGCAAACTGAAGCCCTTGCCTTTGGCCTGCCGACAGAAGCGGTTGAGGAACAGCTACGTGCCGCCGGTCTCGACGAAGAGCGCATTGAAATGCTCAAACCCCACAAGACCTTCGAAGGGAACCGGCCAACCAACAGCTTGCTGATCGACCGACTGACCCCGCGTAGCCTGGGGTCATTGATTGCGCTTTACGAGCACAAGATTTTCGTCCAGGGCGTAATCTGGAACATCAACAGTTTTGACCAGTGGGGTGTTGAGTTAGGCAAGGTTCTGGCGCAAGCCATTCTCCCGGAACTGGAACAAGGTGAAGCCGGCGATCACGATTGTTCCACCCGCGGGCTGATTTCACATTTTTGCTCGCCGCGAGAAAAAGGCAAATAAAAAAACCCCCACACCGCGCGTGGGGGTTTCAGCTTAGCTACTTATATTTGCTTACAACGCCTTGAACACCGCATCCAGCGTGTCTTTGGCGTCACCAAACAGCATCCTCGTGTTGTCCAGGAAGAACAACGGATTCTGAACGCCGGCATAGCCTGTGGCCATGCTGCGTTTGAGCACGATAGACACCTTCCCTTTCCAGCATTCCAATACCGGCATACCGCCGATCGGACCGTCCGGATCGGTCAGTGCAGAAGGATTGACGATATCGTTGGCGCCGATAATGATGGAAACATCGACTTTCGGAAAGTCGTCGTTAATCTCATCCATCTCAAAAACGATGTCATAAGGGACCTTGGCCTCGGCCAGCAACACGTTCATATGCCCTGGCATGCGGCCGGCAACAGGGTGAATACCGAAGCGGACGTTAATGCCCTTTTCGCGCAGCGTGGTGGTGATTTCATGCACTACGTGCTGTGCCTGAGCAACGGCCATTCCGTAGCCCGGAATAATCATCACTTCTTTGGCGTTCAGCAGCAATTCAGCTGTTTCCTCGGGCAAAATCGGATCGACCTCACCCTGGTCTTCATCACTGGCCACTGAAGTTCCGCCACCGGTACCAAAACCACCGGCAATCACGGCAAGGAACTTACGATTCATCGCGCGACACATGATGTAACTAAGGATGGCGCCACTGGAACCTACCAGTGCACCGGTCACAATCAGAAGATCGTTGCCCAGCATAAAACCAGTCGCTGACGCCGCCCAGCCCGAGTAGCTGTTAAGCATCGAGACAACCACCGGCATATCCGCACCACCAATGGCCATTACCATGTGTATACCAAACACGAGCGCGATGGCCGTCATGATAATGAGTGGCTGCATGCCGCCGCCTGCCGCCGATTGCACCACGAACTGATAGGCGAACCAGATTGAAGCAAGTAGCAGAAGCAGATTAAACCAGTGCCGGCCGGGCAGCGTTAGCGGTGAACCGCCGATGCGACCGGATAACTTGCCAAACGCGATAATAGAACCAGAAAGGGTGACTGCACCGATCAGTATACCGAGGTACGTTTCGATGTCATGAATGGTGAGTTCGACACCTGCGAAATGCGACAGCCGACCCGGATCCATGAAGTTGGCAAACCCAACCGCAACCGCGGCCAAACCGACCAGGCTGTGCAGAATCGCAACCAGCTCCGGCATCTGCGTCATTTGCACACGGCGCGCAGCGATCAGGCCGATCGTGCCGCCCACCGCCAGGGCCGCGAACAGCAGCGTGTAATGTTGCGTAACGACACCCATTATGGTGGCGATCAAAGCGATCACCATACCGATGATGCCGTACCAGTTACCCCGTCTGGCCGTTTCCTGATTGGACAGTCCGCCGAGTGCGAGGATGAATAGAATTGTCGCAATGATATACGACATGGCAATTATTCCAGCGTTGCTAATCATGACAGCCTCACCTCCTGAACATTTCGAGCATGCGACGGGTGACGGCAAAACCGCCCACGATGTTGATGCTCGCTATCAACACGGTTCCGACGGCAACCCACTTAATGACGCCAACGTCCGAACTGATTTGTATCAGCGCCCCCAGGATAATGATGCTGGAAATCGCGTTGGTCACACTCATCAGCGGCGTGTGCAGCGCAGCGCTCACATTCCAGATCACCATGTAACCGACAAAGCAAGCCAGTACAAACACGGTGAAATGCGCCATGAACGAAGCAGGTGCAACCGCACCCAGGCCCAGCAGTGCCAGGCCTGCGACGGCCATGCCAATGATCGGACCTGCCACGGATCGTTCCTTCTCCTCCACCGGAGCGGGGGCCGGTGCCAGCTTCGGCTTGGCCGGGGCAGCCGACAGCTTGGGTGCAGGCGGTGGCCAGGTGGTTTCGCCGTCCTTGCATACCGTGGCGCCACGAAAAACCTCGTCCTCCATATCAACAACGATCTGCCCATCTTTCTCAGGGGTCAGGTCGGTTAGCAAGTGACGCAGGTTGGTTGCGTATAACTGGCTGGATTGTGCCGCCAACCGGCTGGGTAGATCGGTGTAACCGATAATGGTGACGTTGTGTGGCGTCACGACCTCACCAGGCTCGGTAAGCTCGCAATTACCACCCTGTTCCGCAGCCAGGTCGACGATGACGCTGCCGTCCTTCATCGCTTCGACCATCTCGGCCGTAATCAGGCGCGGTGCCGGGCGGCCCGGGATCAGCGCGGTGGTGATGATGATGTCGACCTCTTTGGCCTGCTCAAGAAACAGTGCCATTTCTGCCTTGATGAATTCATCGCTCATGACTTTGGCGTAACCGCCTTCGCCGGTGCCGTCCTCATCTTCGAAGTCCAGCATCAGGAATTCGGCACCCATACTTTCGATCTGCTCCTTGACCTCAGGACGGGTATCGAAGGAACGGACGATGGCGCCCATGCTTTGCGCGGCACCAATCGCAGCAAGCCCGGCCACGCCGGCGCCGATGACCAGGACCTTGGCGGGCGGAACCTTGCCGGCCGCGGTAATCTGGCCTGTAAAGAAACGCCCGAAATGCTGTGCCGCTTCGACTACAGCGCGGTAACCGGCAATGTTCGCCATGGAACTTAAGGCGTCTACTTTCTGGGCGCGCGAGATGCGGGGAATGCTGTCCATCGCCATGGCCGTTACGCCACGTTCGGTGAGTTGCTGGAGCAATTCAGGATTTTGTGCGGGCCACAGGAAACTAATCAGTGTCTGTCCCGACTTCAGACGCGCTGTCTCCTCATCATCCGGGCCGCGTACCTTTAGGATGATATCCGCTTCACCCCAGACTTCATCCGTGTTAGAAGCGATAGAACAGCCGGCTTCCTGGTAGGCCGGGTCTGAAAAATTGGCAGCACCCCCGGCACCAGATTCAACCAGCACATCAAAGCCCAACTTGATCAGTTGAGCGGCCACATCCGGGGTAGTGGCTACACGCCGCTCGCCCGCATATATCTCTCTCGGCACACCGATTTTCATGAGAAATCTCCGAATAGTTTAACGATTACAGCTTGAATTGCTTCGATTAAAAAGTCCTGTTTTTTGCTGTCTTGATCACCAAGGGTGAGCATAACCGCAAAACACGCCAACATGTAGATTTAGGTCAACAAAACCGACTTTTTGATCGAAGACGGCACCCCATGCCTGAACTCCAGGCAATGACTGGAACAGGCGTGTGTCAGGATGTAAATTTACCGCGCCGGATGCGCTCAGCCTCCATCTGCTCAACTTCCCGAGAACCCGAAATGACAATTTCAGGGTCCGGCACAAAATCAATATCGTGATTGCCACGCTCGTACGGCACCGAATTGAGAATAACGCGCAGCGCATTCAGCCGGGCCCCATGCTTGACGTTGGAGCGAATAACGGTCCAGGGCGCGTGGTTGGAATGCGTGCGTTTGAGCATTTCATATTTTTGGTTGGTGAAGTCATCCCAGCGTTCCTGGGCCTGCAAATCCACCTCACTCAATTTCCAGGAGCGCAGAGGGTCGTTCTTGCGGCGATCAAAGCGGTAAGCCTGTTCGCTCTTGGTCACGCTGAAATACAACTTCACCAGGATCGTGCCCTGGCGAACCAGGTCTCTTTCAAAACCCACTACGCCTTTCATGAACACCTTGTATTCCTCGGGTGTGCAGAATCCAAAAATGGGTTCCACAATGGCCCGGTTATACCAGCTGCGATCAAACAACACGCACTCACCGCCGCGCGGAAAATGTTCCACGTAACGCTGGAAAAACCACTGGGTCCTCATTGCATCCGTCGGTTTTCCCAGTGCGACCACCCGGTAGTGTTTTTCATTCATGTAGCGGGCTACCCGGCGGATCGTACCGCCCTTGCCCGAAGCATCGCGCCCTTCGAATAAGATGATCATGCGGCGCTTGGTCTGTTCCAGGTACTGTTGCATCAGGATCAATTCAGCCTGGAACGGCTTAAGGCTTTTTTCCTGCTCGGCCTTCTGCAGGACACTGATAACCTTCTTACCTCCCAGTCGCTCCATATCGTCCCGCAACGGTTTATTTTCACTCAATATCTCTTCAGCAGTGAGCTGAGGTTCCGGGTCGGGTACAGATGTGGGAACAGAGGCGGGAACTGGCTTGTCTGCGGTTTGGTCGGGTTTGGCTGATGGTGTTGTCACTGTTTCACTACTCTCGGAAATAACAGGAAGATCATTGTAGCAACTCCACGGGGCGCCGGGCATGAACCGAAGTCAACTGAAAGTGTTTCCTGATCCGGGCTTGCATCCGTACAACATGTGAATAAGGCCACATCAATGCTAGAATTCGGCTGATTAACTCATCTTTATTCCGCGACTTCTCTGACCTGAAAATTTACCTATGAATCAAAAATCTGAAAAACGCAATCCATCCAGATCTGTTTACTTCGCATTGTTTTTGGCAGCCATCACGGCATCCAGCCTCCAGGCTGCGCCGCCTCAGAGTGCCGTGGACGGATTAACGCGTCTTCAAAATGCCACAGGAGGTCAGGCAACCATTAGCATGGACCAGGCGACCGAACTGGCCAGTTTCGTCCGATTCAGTCCGGGCAGCCTGCTTGTCAGGACTGCTAAAGGAGCCACCTCAGACGAAAAAACAAGAGAGTTTCTTGCCGAGCATGAAGCAGCTTTCGGGTTGCTGGATCATGCCTCCGAGCTGATCATTACCCGGCAAGGCATCGATGCACACGGCCGCGGACAGGCCCGCTACCGGCAGGTCTACAAGGGCATTCCTGTATTCGGGGCCGAATTTACCAGTCACTTCGATCGCGCCGGCGAACTGCGCGTGATCAGCGCCTCTACCATTAATATTGAGGCACTTAATACCACTCCATCATGGCGACCGGATGATGCCCAGGCCACGGCCAGGGATCATGTCGCCCGTAACGACGCATTGCGCGGTCCCGGGAACGACCTGGAGTCCATTAACACGCAGTTGCTGGTCTTCCGCTCCGGACTGCTGAAGGGTGTGCCCGGCGAAAACCACCTCGCATACCGTATAGAAGTCGTCAACGATACGCGCACGGTAAGGGAGTTTGTCTTTGTCGATGCCCACACCGGAAAAGTCCTGGATCAGATCACCGGGATTTTCGAGGCACTGGATCGCAAGGTCTCAGAGACTTCGCTCGGCAACATCGTCTGGGAGGACAGCGTTCCGGATCCCGAGCCCATTCCTGCAGGATGGGCCGGAGGGACGGTTCAGCAGGTCACAGACTGGCAGAACGAAATCGATGGCGCGAAAGAAACCTACAACCTGATGGCCAGCATCACGGCCGGAGCCTGGCTCTCTTACGACGGTGCAGACAAGACCATGCTCACGGTCAACAATGATCCGGGCATCGCCTGCCCCAATGCTAATTGGAATGGTACTTCGGCTAATTATTGCAGCAATGTGACTGCCGACGATATCGTTGCCCATGAATGGGGTCACGCTTATACCGAATATACGGCAGACCTGATTTACCAGTGGCAGACCGGGGCCCTCAACGAATCCTATTCTGATGTCTGGGGTGAGGTGGTGGATTTTCTCAATGGGCGGGGCACTGATTCTCCGAGTGGTTTGCGGACGGATGGTTCTTGCTCGGTATACGGCGGCGGCCCCAGTGTCGACGACACTTACCGGTGGTTGATGGGCGAGGATGCCTCGGCCTTTGGCGGTGCCATTCGGGACATGTGGAACCCGAATTGCGCTTCAGACCCGGGCAAAGTCACCGACACACAATACTGGTGCAGCACCGGAGATAACGGAGGCGTCCACATAAACTCCGGCGTGCCAAACCATTCCTTTGCATTGATGGTGGATGGCGGAATATACAACGGCCAGACCATCACAGGGCTGGATCTGACCAAGGCTACACATATCTTCTGGGATGCACTGCAAATGCTGACGCCGGTCAGTAATTTCGTCGACCAGGCCGATGCGCTTGAAGCCAGTTGTGATGGATTGGTTGGTTTTGATCTTCCAGCATTGAGCACCAGCGTGACCGACGCCGGGCCATCCAGCATCATCATTGATGCGGAAGATTGCGATGAAGTGGCCCTGGTCGTAGCGGCTGTTGAGCTACGCACCAATCCTGAACAGTGCGGATTCGAGCCGATGCTGGATAACGATCCACCACCGCGCTGCCTGGATAATGGTGATTTACGGAGTGTTTCTCTGGAAGACTGGGAAAGCGGTATTGGATCATGGACGGCTGCAACACATGATGTTGTGAATCCACCCACGTTTACTACGCCCGATTGGGCAGTGGTATCGGACCTGCCTGACGAACGTGCCGGTTCGGCTGCGTTTGTAGCCAATGTTCGTAGCGGCGATTGTGAAGTAAATGATGAATCCGGAGCACTCAACCTGGATAGCCCTGAAATTGCGATTCCGGCCGGTACGCTTATACCCCGGTTATCTATCGATCATTGGGTTGCGACAGAATTGGGCTGGGACGGTGGCAACCTGAAAATCAGCGTCAATGGCGGAGCCTTTGAACTCGTTCCGGTATCCGCTTTTGACATCAGCCCATACAGCAACACCCTCATTGCTAGCGGAAATACCAACCCGCTGGCTGGCCAGGATGCCTTCACTGGAGCGGATGGCGGAAGCGCGCGCGGAAGCTGGGGGCAATCCCAGGTAGACCTGACGGGTATCGCCGGCGCAGGGGATAATGTCATACTGCGCTTCGACTTCGGCCTGGATGGTTGCTCAGGCGTGCTTGGCTGGTATGTTGATGAAGTCGAGCTTTACAGCTGTTCTCTAGAGACGCCTTGTGGCAACAGCGTTCTCGATTTAGATGAACAATGTGATGATGGCAATATGGTGGCTGGCGACGGCTGCTCAAGTAGTTGCCAGATAGAAGATGGCTGGCAGTGCACGGACCCGTTTGCCGCAACTCCGGTGCCTGACCACAGCTTTGAAGCCGGCCCCTTCGGCGGCACCTGGACAGAATCGTCGACCAACTTTGGCACACCCATTTGTGATGTGGCCGACTGCGGCACGGGTACAGGCACCGGCCCCTCGAACGGAGTTTTCTGGGCCTGGTTTGGTGGTTTTGCCGGCATCGAGGATTCGAGTGTGTCTCAGTCCTTCACCATTCCCGCATCGGTGACCACGCTGAAATTCGATTTTGAAATACCCCTATGCGACTCACCGGCGGATTACCTGAAGGTGTTAATCGATGGAAACGAGGAACTTGCAATTGACGGCACAGATCCGGCCTGCGGTGTTATCGGCTACATGGTGAAAACCGTGGATATCTCTGCCTATGCCGATGGAGCTGCCCACACGCTCGAATTCTATTCGCAGGTCTTTGGGACCAATGGTACCGGAAGCAATTTCTTTGTGGATAACATCGTCCTCCCGGGCTCAGCCAGTCAATGCACCAACGATGAGAGTCTGATTTTCGCGGATGGCTTTGAGGATTAATCATCACCAATAAACGAAGGTCTTTATGACAACAAACAAAGGGGTATTGAGCCAGTTTCCCAGCTCTTTCTGGGCCGCCAACACGATGGAAATCTTCGAGCGGATGGGCTGGTATGGCTTCTACGCCGTTTCCACACTCTACCTGACCGGCTCAACAGATGACGGTGGCCTCGGTTTCTCCTCCGCTGACCGCGGCGTGATCCAGGGGCTGGCCACGTTCTTCCTCTACCTGTTCCCTGCTGTTTTCGGCGCACTGGCCGACCGTTATGGCTACAAGCGAATGTTCCTGGCCTCGACCCTGGTCATGGCGCCGGGCTACCTGCTGCTGTCCCTGCCTACCGGCTTCTGGCCTTTCCTCGGCACCTATTTTCTGGTTGCAGTCGGCCATGGCATGTTCAAACCGGTAGTGATCTCGACCGTGGCCAAGTCAACCAACGAGGAAAACGGCTCGATCGGCTTCGGCATTTTTTACATGATGGTCAATGTCGGCGGATTTATCGGCCCCATCGTCGCAGGCGTGGTTCGAGGCTGGAGTTGGGACTTTGTATTTTATGCATCCGCCGGGTGGATAGTCATTCTGTCCATCGTCTGCATGCTGGTCTACCGCGAGCCGCCTCGTGATGTGGAAGCCGAAAGCCACCGCTCACTGGCGGAAGTATTCAGGGGCATGGTAGAGGTGGTCGGCAATCTGCGGTTTTTCATCCTGATCAGTGGTCTGTTGATGATGCTGGTGATGGGTTCGAAATGGTGGAGTTTCTCGCTGGTTGGAACACTAGCGGCCGCCTGGCTTGGCGCAAACCTCCTGCTGGACGTGCTGTTCCGGTCTGGAAACTCCTCCCGCATTGAACGGCCCTGGTACCTCCAGCCAATGAGCATCGGCGAAGGCCGCTATTTACTCTTCCTGCTTCTGATGGCCGGCTTCTGGGTTTCCTTCAACCAGATTTTCATGACCCTGCCGGAATACATTCGGGACTACGTAGATACCACAGACCTGATTAACACCTTCACACCCGCAGCTGGCTGGTTTACCGGAATCGCCGGAAGCATGGGCTTCGATACAACCAACTGGTCCCGTGCAGTGCTGGAACACGGACAGGTCAAGCCGGAGCATCTGATCAACCTGAACGCCTTCGGCATCATCCTGTTCCAGGTGCTGGTTTCTTATTTCATGCGCAAGACTTCACCGCTAACCAGCATTATCGCCGGGGTGTGCATCACCATCGCCAGCTTTGGCCTGTACCTGGTGGGTATGAGCGGATGGATCGTGGTCTCCGCCATCCTGGTCTTCTCGGTTGGCGAAATGATGGCCAGCCCCCGCTCGAAAGAATATGCCGGCCGTATCGCACCTCCCGATAAAGTCGGCATGTACATGGGCTACTTTTACTGGTGCGTAGCACTGGGTAACCTGTTCGGGGGCCTGCTTTCCGGACTTGCCTACCAGCATTTCGGGCCGGTCGGAACCAACCGCCCTGACCAGATGTGGATACTTTTCGCAGCTCTGGCGGGGTTCACCGCAGTCTCGTTGGTGATATACAATCGCTGGATCATTCATGAAAAGACCGGGTAGTCTCAATATGCGAACACTCCTTGCCGTTACTCTGACCACCCTGCTGGCATACGGCCCGGCATGGGCGGCCTTAACTTACGAGACAGAGCTGGAAATCGTCCGCGAAGACAAAACCAAGTTCCTCAGGGAAAAAGTGACAACCGCCGGTGAGCGGGCAAGAATCGATTTCATCAATGCGGACGGTTCGAGTGACGGTAGCTACCTGGTCACCAATGATGGGGGCAAGACCATGGCTATTCACGACGGAAGCCAGGCAATCTGTGCCACCTGGAGCACCGCAGAGTTTTTCAAAACCGCCGGTGAGGTTGTAAAAAAAGGACGACGATTGTTCAACGCGGATATCAGCAGCGTGGAGCGCGTGCTGGTCGCTGAGGAAACCGGCCCGGATTTGCTGGGATTCCCGACACGCCATCTGAGCCTGCGAACGAACTATGGTGCTGAAGCCAGTGTCCTGTTCATCACATTCATTTTTTCCGTTGAAGAACTCGACGAGGTCTGGATGACGAATGACATCGATTTGCCTGTATTTGAACGCCAGTGGATGGAAGCGGGAACACATACCGGCAGCGAGTTCATCACTGAACACGCCAGCGAGTGGAACCAGCTCATTGACCAACCGGTACTCAAGCATACCAACACCATCACGGTTACCAATGTAAAAAGTGGCAAGACCTTTTCCAAGGTAGAGAACTTCAAGCTCACCCTACTTGAAGAACTTGCCGAAGCGGATCTGGATCCAGACCTTTTTTCACTTCCGGAATGTCAGGAAGTCAGCCCAAAGGTAATGAAAAAAGAGGCTGAGCGGATGCTTAAGAAATATATTTTGTAATGCTGCTACGATAAAAAAATCCGATACAAAAAAAAGCCCCCGGCCCATGTGAGCCGGGGGCTTTTTCTATTAACGATCAGGTCGGATCGGGTTCCATCTCCCAGTGATCCGGCGAGCGCCACATCGCTGACAGTGTCAACGACTTGATGGCCATCATCTCCTTGGGAATGCGATCGTAGAGCTTGATAAACAGCTCATCGTGCTGAAGCAACTCAGCATGCCAATCGTGCCGGTCAACGGACATGGCCTTATGGAAGTCTTCCTTCGAAAAGTCTTCGATACCCTCCCAGTTGATGTCCTGGTAACGGGGCATCCAACCAATCGGGCTCTCTACCGCCGTTGCACGACCATGCGCGCGATCAACAATCCACTCCAGAATGCGCATGTTCTCACCGAAACCCGGCCAGACGAACTTACCGTTTTCATCACGGCGGAACCAGTTAACGCCAAAAATTCGCGGCGGATTCCGGATCTTGCGCCCGAAGCTCAGCCAATGATTGAAATAGTCAGCCATGTGGTAACCGGCAAACGGCAGCATGGCAAACGGATCGCGCCGTACCACGCCCTGCGCACCAAAAGCGGCAGCGGTCGTTTCGGAACCCATCGTTGCCGCCAGGTAGACACCGTACGACCAGTTGAAGGCCTGGAATACCAGCGGAATGGTATCTGACCGCCGCCCACCGAAAACGAAGGCCTCGACGTGTACACCCTGGGGATCATCCCATGCTTCATCGATAACCGGGTTTTGTCCCGAAGGCGCCGTGAAACGTGCGTTTGGATGTGCTGCCGGTGTTTCGCTGTCCGGGGTCCAGTCCTGACCGCGCCAATCAATGGCGTGAGCGGGTGGATCACCATCCATGCCTTCCCACCAGATGTCGCCGCTATCGGTTAACGCGACGTTGGTGAATATGCAATTCTCCTTGATGGATTCCATCGCACTGGCGTTGGTCTGATACGACGTTCCCGGCGCGACACCAAAATAACCTGCCTCGGGATTAATAGCATACAACTTGCCGTCCTTAGCCGGCTTGATCCAGGCAATGTCATCACCGACGGTGGTGACTTTCCAACCTTTATCCAGAAATTCTTTGGGCGGAACAATCATCGCAAAATTGGTCTTGCCACAGGCACTGGGGAATGCCGCAGCAATATAGGTTTTCTTACCGCTGGGCTCTTCAACACCCATGATCAGCATATGTTCAGCCAGCCAGCCTTCGTCGCGGGCCATGGTAGAAGCGATGCGCAGTGCGAGGCACTTCTTGCCCAACAACGCGTTGCCGCCGTAGCCACTGCCGTAGGACCAGATCGCGCGCTCTTCGGGGAAATGCACGATGTATTTGACATCCGGGTTGCAGGGCCAGGGAACATCTTCCTGGCCAGGTTCCAGGGGGGCACCTACCGTGTGCATGCAGGGAACAAACACGCCATCGGTTCCCAAAACGTCGTAAACGGCATTACCCATCCGGGTCATGATCTTCATGTTGACCACAACATAAGGCGAATCGGTAATTTCAAAACCGATCTGTGAAATCGGAGAACCCAGCGGCCCCATGCTGAAAGGAATGACATACATGGTCCGTCCGCGCATTGCGCCATCGAACAGGGGCGTGAGCGTGTCCTTCATCTCCCGCGGATTCATCCAGTTGTTGGTTGGGCCGGCATCCTGCTCACTCAGGCTGCAGATATAAGTACGGTCCTCGACCCTGGCCACATCACTTGGATCAGAGCTTGCAAGGAAGCTTTTTGGGCGAAGCTCAGGATTCAGCCGGATGAACGTACCTGCATCCTCGAGTTCCTGGCAAAGGCGATCGTATTCTTCGTCTGACCCATCGCACCAAACGACGTTGTCAGGCTTGACCAACTCGACCATGTCGGCAACCCATTGTTTCAGTGGCTCGTGTCGTACAACTTCTGGAATAATCATAAACGTGTCTCTTTGGTTTGAGTAAGTTTAGACAAATGAGAATAAACAAATGGTGTAACCGAAAGTATGATTGAAATCACACATGCCTTCAAATTGTATATTAGCAAGGCCATCTACTCCGATGATCAGCCAATATCATTTACCAGCCGGTCCATCCGTGGAATCAGGTACACCACCCAGAAAACGGCAGCAAAACTATAGATCGCCATGACCAGTAATTGCAGCTCAAGTTGCACTCCGGCATCCAGCAGCAGACCCACCAGGCCCGGTGCGATGGCCGTTGAAAACACCATGATTGCCGTTATGACAGAGCGAATCGCACCCAGGTGCAGTGTGCCGTAGAGTTCCGCCCACAGCGCGCCCGAGACCGTCCCCGCAAAACCCATCGTGACCCCGAACAGGGCCATAACCACCGGCAGAATGTATTTTGACTCGGTAACGGCGAGCAGCATCACGCCAAGGCCCATTGTGCCGAGGAAAACCGAAAGCAGCCTGTGCGCACCAAAGCGGTCGACCATCCAGCCCGCCAGCAACGCAGCGGCCACGTGAACAGCGGCGAGTACGGGAAATGAGGCTGCAAACCACTCCAGTTGCCAACCCCGGATCTCAACCAGGGTCACCTGGTTGAAGAACACAGCCGTGATGATAAAAGGTGGCGCAAGCACACCGGGCAACAGAGCGTAAAACAAAGGATGTGCCAATACCTCGCCACGCGTCCATTGGGTTCGATTCTCTTCAGCTGCGTCGTCGGCTTGCTGACCCGGACCCCGCGTTGGATGGCGCTCGTGCCTGAGCAAAAAGTATAAGGCCGGCAAGCCCAGCAGGAGCAACAGAACCGCCGAAGCAACCCAGGTGCCGCGCCAGCCAATCAAGGCCATCGAGGCTACTGCGGCCAATGGCATCAGTCCTTCACTGGCCGGCAGCCCCAGTCCGGCCAGTGAAACAGCCCGGCCCCGATTGCGATTGAACCACCGGCCCATGGCGGTCATTGACGTATGCGTGCACATACCCTGACCGAAAAAACGCAGACCGAATAATAAGAACGCCAGCATCCAGGGGGATGCTACCGACGCCATGGCCAGCGATGTTAACGCCAGCCCGGCGATAACGCCCATCCCCAGCCAGCGAATCGCTATCGTATCCGCGAAGCGACCGGCCCAGGTGAGGAGCGTAGCGCTGGCGAGTGTGCCCACGGTATACAATCCGCCAAACTGGCCGTCGGTAAGGATTAGCTCGGACTTGATGTGGCCGGCAAACAGGGCGATGTAGTAAGTCTGCCCAAAGCCAGAGAAAAGCATCAGTAGAAAACCGCTCGCCAGCCAGGGGGCTTCTTCGCGTAGCTTCATCGGGCGCGGGAAACGCACTCCTCGTAAGGCAATGTAAGCCTGTCATTGGTCTTGCGGTGGCGGCAAATGCACTGCCCGGTGTCGGCAATCACCTTGCACACTTTATCGCTGTCACGAATTTCTTGTTGCTGAACCGGTCGTTGGCCTGATTGCTGGCGCTGCTGATACTCTTCAAACGCCCACAGCCCAACCTTGTACGCCAACAGCGCGACGATGATCCAAATGAGTAAGCGAATTACAATACGCATCGTTTTCTCGAAAAGGGCAAGTTCTTACCTTAAGGATAGCAAAGGCTTGGGATTTATGGGAAATGGGTTAAGATTAGACGGCCACATCGCATCTGATCCCAACCCTACAACACAGGAAGATTCATGCATCACTCTCCCGTGAGGAACGAGGAAATGAGAACCTATGAAAAATAAATCACTCAACGCCATTATTCTAATAAGTCTTATTACGGCTTCCAGCGGTCTCGATGCGGCAGAGAATCCTGCACAAAGTCACGATTTCAAATTGACCCCGGAGCTGCGTGAACTTCTTCAGGCTGAAATGCGCGAAATCGCTGGCGGGATTCAGGGAGTCGCGTTGGCGCTGGCGACAGCAGATTGGGAGTCAATCAAAAATACCGGGGAAATGATCCGTTCCAGCTATATTATGGAAAGCCAACTTACACCTGCCCAGGCAAAAGAACTGGCACAAGTGCTTCCGGACCGGTTTAAGCAGTTGGATGCAGATTTCCATCATCGTGCGGAAAGACTGGCGAAAGCGGCCACGGCACATGATGCTGAAGCCGTAGCCTTCCACTATTCCAGAATGCTTGAGAGCTGTACCCAGTGCCATTCAGCATTCGCAAGTGAGCGATTCCCGGGATTTGCCCCAAAAGCTCCAGCACACCACCACTGAGCAAATTGCATAACAAGGCAAATGTGTGCTGGTATTGCTGCAATCTTGGTGACGCCATGCTGGCGGGAGAGAAGCTGGATCAGATCAAGCAGCTATTTTTGTCAGAAACCGCTAAAGCCGGCAACCCTACCGGCATGGCCCTTTTTATTCGACATGAATCAGAAGGACGCCTGCATTGTGAAGTTAAAGTCTACTTTCCGCCCACAACAGCCAATCTGGCTAAAAGTGTCAACGCCATCCCTTGCGCTCAGCCATACCGGGAAAACCTGGGTCTATTGATCGGGACTGAAGAATCAGTGCTGTAAAGTCGCGTGCTCTACAGGCTCGTATTCAATGGTAGCCATTGAAGGCTCAGGAATTTCAGCTTCGGCCTCTGATGAACCATCGCCGGTCACAGGCCGGATGATGACGGGCCAGACCACGGGTTCTTTTGTTGTGATGGCCTCTTTTCGCTGCATCTTGCGAAGTTCCAACGTTTCAGATTGTGCGAGTTGGGAAGCTGCATCGGACTTGCGCAGCCGCCAAATTACGACGTAAGCAACCAGGGCCAGAACCATCAAAAAGAAAAGTGTTTTCATTTTGGAAACCTCCTGACCTCTCGGGAATCTTCCAATTCTTCCCACGAAATCCGGCCTTCCTGTCAGTACACTTCATCGTGCAAAGACAATAAAAACATTCACTTCCGTTTGATCCCTGTCAGATCCAGGCACTTACTCCCTAGGTGCCAACTGCATCAGTTTCTAACTTTAGCGTAGCACAAAGTACTGCAGAGTCCACTTTTTGAGCTCAACTCAGCAACCGCTTGCGGATCTTGCCACCCAGCCAGCGGACCTGGCTGATGGCCCGCCTGAGCCTGCCGCTCACGTTTCCTGGATCCTCCATTAGAGGCGTTAGCTCCGGAACCAATTTCGTGACGGATTCACCCCTGAGGTGGTCAAAAATACCGGTCACCCGTTTGAATTCACTCATCAGGTAGGGAGAGGATTCACCCATGCCCAGGTAGAAAAGGACGCTGTCGATCTGACTCAAACCTTCGGTTTCGCCATTCAGTGCCATTTGGTCTCTTAATGCTTCGAGACGCCGAACCGCCAATTGCTTGAGTTCATCCGGAAGGTGTTGCACATTGAAATAATCCGGGATGGACAGGGGAAGGAGGTTAGGAATAGTGCTGATAAAGTCGAAATTCCCATGGCAATATTCGAATAATTCGTGCAGGTGGAAGATATTATAAATCTGCACGGTGACACTGAGAGTGGCACTGCCCAGGTTCAGTTCCTCATGCTGCTGATCGATGATATCCAGGTTTTTCGCCAGCCTGGCCCATTTTGCCGGGTAGCGGATGTAATCGTTCAATGGACCGTAAGCATCGATGCTGCAAAACAGGTTGACCGACTTGAACTGCGGCCAAAGCTCACGGTGACGCTGTGGAATTTTTGTGACATTGGTATTGAAGGTCAGTTCGATGTTGCCGGCAACACCCTCGTCGACGCAGATTTCCAGCGCTTTTTGAACCTCAGGAATGATCAGCGGTTCACCGCCCGCGAAGTGTAGGTGCTCAAGGTCCTGACAGTGAGTGCGGAAGTCATCCCATAACTGCTGACTGTCGAACCAGGTCATGTTTTCGTATTCAGCAGCTGCCCTGGCATTGACTCTTAATCTCGGTCGCGCAACTTCATTCCACTCATCCAAGAGAAGCTTACTGGCCCGCGGGTGACACATGCGGCAACGCAAATTACACAGGTTACCCAGGCGGTAGTCCCGCGAAACGATTCGCACGGGCACAAAACCCTGTTTATCGGTGTTTTCAAGGATCCATGGTGTGTGTTTTTCGAAATGCCGGTTTTCGGCTTGCCTGCGGCTACAACCACCGGCTTCTTCAGTCAGCTGACAACGTTTGCAGGCAGCAGGCCAGTCTCCTTTAAACATCGACAGGCGGATATCACGCATATGTCGAGTGTCGCCAATCTGCTCGTCACTGAGGCCGTCGCTAATATTGACCGGGTGGTTGGAATCCTCGCGGATATAGCTGTGTTCGAACTCCTCGGCTACGCAACACAATTGCACCTCACCACCGAGGTTGACGAAGCGGTGAAGCCAGGGCAACACGCAAAAAGAGTGTCTCGATGTCTCGTTGTAATCTTCCGGCAGACTGGCTGAAACCGGGTCTTCCAATGGGGTCATTGTGATTCCAGAAAACCAATCGAGGACCTTAGCCTAGCACGAAGCATACGATAGTCCATTTGTGGCCACAGGCTCAGAATTCCCACTGAAGACGCGCGGAGAAAATCAACGGGTCCAGTCCATCGAACCGGCTACCTGGACGGTCCACGTCGATTACCTTGATCAGGTTGACCATTACCCGCCAATAAGCCCTCGGTCTCCAGTTCAGCCCGACGGTGATATTGGTTTGTTTTCCGCCAATAATATCCTTGTCGCTCAGATCCAGGTAACTGATTCTTGCGGCCAGTTCAAACGAACCCTTACCGCCTTTACCAAGGGGTAATGAGGGTGCTACCTGGCGGAATCGGCCACTACCCTGGTCGTAAAATCTGGACTCGCCGGTCAGAAACCAGCTTACATACGCGTAAGCACCCCAGAACCTGACGTTTTCAAATCCGTCATTTCGGGTAACACCCAGAGTCATGATCTCAGCCTGGGCAGAAAACGGGCCATTGACGCGGCTGAAATCCAGGCCAAGTCGCTGAATTTTATCTGCCCCGAGGATAAAGTCGGTATCGACGTAGCGGTCATCCGTGGTGCCAACCTCCGGACGGCTTCTGAACCTCGTTGAATCGTTTTTGGCGTTAATCCTGTAAGAGGCTGAAACGCCGACATGAGTATCCACGGTGTTCTTTCGAAAAAGAGGTGATCGTACATAGCGTACGGTCAAGGCTTCGCCGGCCTCACCCTGGCCGTCTTCGGGTGGTGAACGTAAGAACACGCCTCCGTAGAGAATTCCGCCAAGGGTTCGTTTCAGTATGCCTGCACCAACGCTTCGTCCGGGAGCCAGCGCCCTGACTGTCAAGGCTTGTTCCATGAAGGTCTGCCCCCTGGCCGTACTCATGGACTCCAGACTGAACGGTTCAGAGAAAACTCCGACCTTGGCCAGCGCCCGTTTCCAACTGGTGAACTCAATGAACGTATCCTGCAATTGTAAATCACCGGCGGAAAGCTCAATGGTTACTTTAGCGTTCCACTTCTCCCCCTTGCCCCTATAAAGAGACAGGCGGGCACGACGGAGTGTGCTGCTTGAGTTGTCGGGTTCGCTGTTCAGTGGAACATCAAAGAAAAGGTCACCCCCCCATCTCACACCGAGCAACGGTCCCTCGCGCTGCAACAGCAATTTCTTAATCAGGGCGTCCTCAGCGGCTTTTTCAACTTCCTGTTCCGCTGTTTCCTTGCTGTCTGTGTTTTCAGGGGTGGCTTCGGGAGATTCAACTGCCAGCAGTGGTCCACAGGCCAGACAAAGCAGTGCCAGAAATGGCATTACCCATCTCACGTAATGATTGCCCGGATTGAATGAGTTTTTGATCAAGACAGCGGAGAAACGGTCGACTGATTAAGCATCAATTTTACGATCAACCCGGGAAAGTTCCAGGGCCGATCTTAGCCGGCGCCAAATTCTGATGCCATCCCCTATCCTTCCTTGTAGCTATCCAGAATCTTACAGTCCTCTCTGTCAGTCTCCGGCAGCTTTGAGTTACGAATTCTGCAGGCAATTTGAGAGCTCAGCGCATCGAAGTCCGATAACAACTTGTCCCAAGAAGCTTCATTTGAGCCACCGGTTCCGGATGGCGCAAACTTGCTGATAAACGAGCCCAGGTGTTCACCGGTTACTGAGTTCAAAGCCTCAGCCTCGACAGTGACTCCCACCAGGTCAATTTTATTCATCATGTTGCTGGTCAGAGCACTTTTGGTCGCATGGGCCACGGCGCCTACAGGCGTAAAGCTCAATACACCCCGTTTCTTTTTCTTCAGATGCAGATCACTAATGGCCATACGCATATAAATGACATTCGGTCCCTGTTCGTCAACCAGGTTTGAGGAATCAATATTCGACATCATGGCCTGTCTGAGCGCCTCGGCGAGCGCCATCGAATCTTCAGGCTTCATTCCTTTGTATTTAGAATTACTGGCGACAAAAATTTCCGGCTGATCAATCATGATCTTATCCAGGCTCGCCATTTTGTCCGTGACATTGGGGACAGGATTGGATTTGCTGCCATACTCGCCAGGCGCGAACTCCAGACCTTCGTAGCTGGGTAAAAAGCCTGATTGCTGGGCCTGAAGTGTTGCTGATGCGGTGAGTAGCGTGAATAGAACCAAACTGGTCGTGTAAGAGAGTTTCATTTCAAATTTTCTCCAAAAGAGAATTTCAGGTGACTGCTGACTGATCGGCCTAACCGTTAACGTTAATCCAAAACTGCGTAATTATGCATCATTTTTTCGTCAAACCAGAATATGGCCATGACAAGCCACGTGGTTACTTGATACGCAAAATGGTTTGAGAGGGTAATTCACCAAATTGCTTAAAATAGTCTGCTGCAAAGCTGCCCATATGCCAGAACCCCCAGGCGTTGGCGACGTTAGAAATGGATGCGCCACTGCCAATCCTGACGAGTTCTTTCTTGACCCCCGCCAATCTTAAGGCTCGCATATAAAACTTGGGCGTCACGCCAAACTCGTCCAGGAAAGCACGCTCCAGCGTCGCCAGGCTGGCATTGCACAGTGTGCATAGTCTTGAAACACTGATGACTGCAGAGTCCGCGTCTTCAAGGATTTCCAGCGCAGCCTGAAGCGTCCTCTGCCTGAACGGAGGGGAACCCACAGCCGGAGAATTCATGGGTCCGGAAATAATACGCACCACTTGAGCGGCAATCTCGAAATCAAAGGCTTCCTGGTATTCTCGCAATGCGCTGCCATCACCTTCTTTTGCAGCACCCAGTATCGTTCGAAGTATCCCGCGCAGCGTTTCAATCTCATGGTCAACCGGCAACCAGTAGCCCCATTGTTCCAGACCACTCTGCAAATCAAAATCCAGATCGAGAATCCCGATGACGCGGCGCAGTAACGAATCACTGAAGCCAACAATATACCCTGACAAGGGGCCATTGTTGCTCACATCCAGTTTCCGACCACCATTGAAATTCAACAGGGCCCCGGCCTCGATTATTTCCCCCTGGCTGCGCAGGATGCCGGTGCTTATGTCTGGCAAACCAAAAGACAGAATTCCAGGTGGCGGTGTCCCCTTCTGATGATAGCCACGATTGAATTCAATTCTGAAGATGATGCACTCAGGGGTTCCCAGCAACAACGCCCGGGCATCCAGCGCGCCTGCCTCAGTTTGGCGAAAATCTATGTCCCAGCCTACGGCAGATGCCATCTGTTCGATATCGCTGAATCGCTGGTCAAGCAAAATGACTGGGTAGGAGGTACCCGTGTTGGCGGCGCTTAACATCTTTTTGACGATTTTTTGATACTGAATTGAGGGAACAACATGTATTTTATAGTACCGCTATTATCATTCCCATGGTGACCATGTGCTTGAGCGACACCATTGTCGCCATTCGGACTCGAAGTAAACGGATAGCCACCTTTCAGATTAATCAATGATACCTTGTCGTTGACCTGCCATCGGATCATTGGCCAATACCTTATAAATCATGTCATTTGAAATTGAATAAACTGGAGTAACGTAATGCAAAGAAGTTCTAAATTGGGCCTCGCTTCTTTCCTGCTGTTCGCAGTGGCGAATGTGTGGGCAGCCGAAATCCCTCGCGATGCTGAGTATTATATTCTCGAAGCTCAAAATGGCGAAAAATGGGCCGCTGATGATAAAGCCGTTGACGCCAGGTTGGCGGAGATCCGTACCGCTAACGGTGGCCGTAGACCGAATATCGTTTACATCTTGCTGGATGATCTGGGCTACGGAGAAATCGGAACGCCCGGCCTGACCCCTTCGCGCGGTTACTCGACACCTAACATCGACGACTTTGCTAGCGAAGGCATGACCTTCTATCGCATGTACTCGGAACCCTCCTGCACGCCGACGCGAGTCGCCATGATGACTGGCCGTTACCCGGTGCGCACGGGCACTACAGAAGCCAAAGCAACGCTAGCCGGTGATGGCCTGGCAGAGGAAGAAGTGACTTTTGCAGAAATCCTCAGGGAAGCAGGCTATTACACATCACATGTTGGCAAATGGCACATGGGCGACATTGAAGAAGCCTATGCCAACAACCAGGGTTTCATGCACGCCGAGTTCCCCATTCACCAGCAGGGCCAGTTGGCCATTATGTCACCGGATGCGGTAAATGCTGACGTTATTCGGGGTTCAGATCCAACCTCACAACTCCAGACTTATACATTAGACCCTGTGTTTGTGACCAACCCGAGCCACATGGTGACCGGCGTCGAAGTGCGTGACGGTAAATTGTACGAAATCGATCTGGAAGCAGGTGAAACCTGGACCCAGGCCCACTACCGGGAAATGAACGAGCGTTATCAGCGCAATGCGCTGGAGCAGCTACGCACACTGTCTAAACAGGACAAGCCGTTTTTCCTCAATTACTGGCCACTGTTTCCGTTAAGTTTTATCCCTTCTGATGTCAGCGAGGTTCGAACCCTGAATGGCGGCACCATTGCCGAATCCATCGTGGAAGTAGATCTCTGGATCGGTGAAATACTCGACGAAATCGAGCGTCTGGGCATCGCTGAAAATACGATCGTCATCGTGATGGGGGATAACGGGCCGTTTATGCAGTATGCCGGTATTGGAGGAGTGTCCGACCGGGTCTACCGCGGTGGCAAGGCCGATACCCTTGAAGGTGGCGTGCGTGTGAATGCTTACCTGCGCTGGCCTGCGGCAGTGGAGGCTGGATCAAGAGTAGGCGACATGGTTCATGTCTCAGACCTCTACAGCACGTTAGCCCGGGTGGCAGAGGCGACAGATGGCATCCCTACCGATCGCATCATCGACGGCCTGGATCAGTCATCTCTCCTCTTGCTGGGAGATACGCACGGCCGTCGCGATTATCTGCACATCTACGATGGTCCCAACCTGAAAGCCGTGGTCAAGAACAAGTACAAAATGCACATGCCGCCTCCTGGCACCAATCCAATTGCGGCACACTTATTCGACCTGACCCGGGATCCGCGTGAGGAACGCCCGCTGGATTCGATCAAGTACGGACCATGGGCTGGTGGCCAGTTCGCCAACATGGTCAAACGCCACATGGCGATGAAGCAAAAGTACCCGGATCGCCCGATGGTCAAAGACATGCCATATGGTGGCATCGAGGACCTGAGGCCTGAAACCCGGGAACTTATCAGGGTATTCGCCCTGGGTATGCCGGGTAAGAAATGAAAACTACTTCTTTGGTTTGGTGTCTTGTTCTCGCGGGCATGCTAGGGGGATGTGCCGGTTCAAGTCGACCCTTGATGCCCACTCCCAACGTATATAGCGGCCAGAGTCCGGCTACCGTTTTTGATGCTTCTTTCGCCGCGCCGGCCAGTCCCGATGCGAATATCCTTTATGTAACCGACCGTGAGCCGGACAATGAGCCTGGTGAGCCCCTCAATTATGGTTATGGCCGCTCACCATCAATCTCTTTTGGCTCCGCCATCGTTCGAATGGGGGACAATCTCAGCTGGGACCAGCTTGCATCATCAAGTGTCGCTACTGATCGCAAGCCCAAAGTGGAAATGACGATGGGCCCGATCACTGAGCTTGGACGCACACCTGCTATACCCTATCCAATGATAGTGCAGGACGGCATTTTGAAACCGGACCCCAAGGCCATTACTGAAGCCAGGAAAGATACGGCATTGTTTCAGCAGGAGCTCACGCATCGATTGAATGTTTCGCCGAAAAAAGAGGTCGTCCTTTTTATCCATGGCTATAACAACAAATTCCGGGATACTGCATTCACCATGGCGGAAACCTGGCATTTTCTCGGCCGCGAGCACGTGCCGGTCATTTATACCTGGCCCGCCGGACGGGGTGGCGCCAAGGGATACCTTTACGATCGCGAATCCGGCGAGTTTACGGTACATCACCTGAAGGTCGTCCTTAAGCACCTGGCAGCCAATGAATCGCTTGAAAAAATTCATATCATTGCGCACAGCCGCGGCACCGATGTGACAACTTCTGCACTCCGGGAGTTGTTTATTGAGACCAGGGCTGCGGGGCAAGACCCCAGGGAAGTCTATCGTATAGAGAACCTGGTGCTGGCAGCCCCCGACCTGGACTTCGACGTTTTCATGCAGCGCATGATGGCTGAGCGGGTTGGCCAGGGCGTGAACCACCTCACGATTTATTCTTCTCAGGGTGACAAAGCGATACGCTTTGCTGAACGGTTTCTTGGCAGCTCCGCCCGAATGGGAAGAGTACAGGCCAAAAACTTTAGTGCCGAGCAAATCCAATCCATGAAAGAGTATACAGACGTTGCCTTTGTGGAATTGACGAGCGACACAGATACCCTGGGCCATGGTTATTTCCATTCCAGCCCCGAGGCCAGTTCCGATTTAATCCTGCTGATTCGTTACGGAAAGTTGCCCGGTAGCGAAAATGGCCGGCCACTGGTTTCCAAGGGTGCAAATTTCTGGGTTATTGAGGATGGATACCCAAACTAAATTGACTATTAAGGAGAAATTGAAATGAAAAGCCCTATTCGCGTCGCTATTGGTGCGGCTTTGATGATTTTTGCGCTTTCCTCGAATGCGCAGCTGATCATCTACCCGGCCGATGGCCAGAGCCCGGAACAACAGAAAAAAGACCAGGCGGAGTGCCAACTGTGGGCGACCGAAAGCACCGGTATTGACCCGGCAGTTTTGGCACAGACAACTACTCCTGAAACCAGTTCGGTTGGTGGAGGGGAGCGTGTTCAAGGTGCAGCCATAGGTGCCGTGGGTGGCCTGGCCATTGGAGCCATTACCGGTAATGCCGGAAGGGGCGCCGCTATTGGCGCTGTTGGAGGCACCATGGTTGGTGGACGCCAGGCGCGCCAGAACCAAGCCCAACAAAAACAATACCATCAGTCGCAGCGACAGGAATTAATGGACACCTGGAACCGCGCGGCCGGAACATGCATGGAAGCGCACGGATACAGTGTGGGCTGATAGGAGAACTCTAAGTGAACATGATTAAGCATTCTTTGATAGTACTGACTGCATGTTGTGCAGCTTCCCCAGCCTTCGCTGCCGATTTCGATGGTTCTAAGTCCCTGATTTGCGCCACGGTGGAAGCTCGCGATTGTGTGCTGGGCTCCGGCTGCTTCGGAGGCAACGCCCGTGATGTCGGTGCGCCGGGATTCATGCGACTAGACTTCGGCGACAAGGTCATCAAGGGTCCAGAGCGCAACACCCCGATTACCTCAATGGTGACGAGCAAGAACCAGTTACTGATGCAGGGTACCGAGTTGGGGTATGGCTGGGCTTTCGCGATCAACCAGACCAATGGTGATTTCTCAGCATCACTAACAAATATCGATGGCACCTTTCTGTTGTTTGGTGCTTGCACACTGGACTAGTTGACTTAGCGAAAACGCCCTGGCAGTCGTCCCGCCAGGGCGTTTTTTTTGCAAACTCTTAGCGCCGGCGACCGCCACCACCTCTCGATCGATGTGACTGGTATTGGCCACTTCGTGCAGATGACCTTTGCCTTGAGTAACTTTGCCGGTCCAGGCTGGAACGGTTCGCGTTGTAACCGGAGCCGGAACTCTTATATGCACTTGAGCTTCTTGTGCTGGAACCCGTATTGCGCGTACTTGCATTGCTCTTCCGATCATAGCCTGTGCTGGTGGAAGGCCGGGTCGTTGCAGTAGCGTTCGAGGAGGATACATCGGACCAACTCTTGCCATTATTCTTTTGCCAGCCTTTGTCAGTCTGGCGGTAGACCTCGCCATTGCGATTGGCAAACACATCGTTCTTCGTATTTGACGGGCGTGCCGTTCGGTCGGTCGTCGATGGCCGACTCAGGTCACTAGCCTGGATTTTACCGCTGTCCGGACGCGTACCCGACCGGTTGGGCGCCGATCGGTCAGCCACGCCGCCACGATCACGTAATTCCTGCGTACCCGGCCGTGTATCGCGGGTCCTGTCTACGTTAGCCCGCTGCGCCTTATCACG
>RCNC010000838.1_pt1 | contig 33767 bp, 33 predicted proteins | sample 2041301 | NCBI WGS metagenome assembly RCNC01 (sample SAMN09708231, study PRJNA481090) | Marine sediment metagenome, whole genome shotgun sequencing project. | biome: marine sediment; feature: ocean; material: sediment; isolation source: Sewage treatment plant 13A marine sediment (STP13A) ... | reverse complement strand
ACCAAGAAATGGTGTTGAATGACGCAGGGCGGATGGTAAAAAAATGGTATACGGAATTAGAAAACAAATTTCAGGATATCCGATGTAATATATATATCATGATGCCCAACCATAGCCAAGTGATCATAACCAAAATAGGCAAGGCCCCCGTAGGGGCAGACCTGTGTGTCTGACCGAATGGCAACCGGCAGGGACGCACATCTATTCCAGAATAAGCAAACCAACCTGGCAGTGTCCCTTGAAGCGTTTGTCCGCATCCTTGGTGACATGGCGGATTTCGGTCTTGAAGGCTTCCGTTGTACCCAGGGATTCAGACACGTAATACTTCATGTCGATGACATCTCCCGCCTTGAGATGTTTCAACAATTCTGAATTCTCGTCCACCAGGATACAAAGCCCCTGTGCCGAGACATCCCGTATTTTGAACTGGTAAATGAAAGCCAGGTCTTTAACGGAAAACTGAACACTGTAATATCTGTTGGACGCTGTCCTCTGATTAGAACGCCGGTCCTGATCGTTGGGCTGATGATCCTGTTCATTCATGGAGATGCTCTGTTTTTGCGGTAAGGTTGAAGATACTATCATTAATACCAGAAAAAAGACAGGAAATCAACTTGATATAGTCAATTCGATAATAATTTATAGGCTTGAGCGATCGCTGTTGAACGTATTGAGAAATGTTTTAGCTATATTGGCGGTATATACATTAATCTGTTTAAGCAGGTCCAGCAGTTCCATGTGAACTTCATGCGTCTCGACGGTATTTTTATGTTCCTGTTGAAGCCTTTCCAGATGCCGGAGCCTGTATTTTGTTTCAAGATCTAAATACTTTCCTTCTTTCTCCATTATTTTTCGAGCTGTTTCCAGGCTTTGCTCATCAAATGCTTCCTTTAATCTGCTGATCTGTTTACACACCTTGACGTGGTAGATCATCAATTCTTCTTTTCCCTCTTCAGAAAAATCCGACGTCAGATCTTGTATTTTGACAATCAGCGGCATCATGTTGCGGTGGATAATATCTCCTATGCTTTCCATATCATTTGCAATGGAAATCATTCCGAACACTTCACTGGCCTGTTCGTTTGAGATCTCTTGTCTGGCGACTTTAATTAGATAAGCGACAATTTTCTCATCGAGAAAATCAATTTTCTCTTCCCGCATGTCTATTCCATCCAGAAGTGTCAGTTCCGGAAATATCTCATCCTGCGTGGGTATCTCTTTTAATAGAAGATCGACTTCATCTTTTTGCTTAACTTCGCGGCTGATAAATTTGGCATTTGACATAAAAGGAATAATGATAGCCCTCAGCATACGTCCCAGGATTTTTGCCATGCGCGTGATTTCTGTTCGTGCCAGACCAATGGAAAAATCAGGCGTCGAGATCATGCTTTCGTCCAAATGCCAGGTGACGGGAACAATGCCTTTTAGCTCTTCTTCCTGTGGTAATATTTTCAATAACAATCGAGCAAATACTGTTGTGAACGGGAGAAAGATCAGTGCCAGACTGACATTGAAAATCGTATGGGCGTTGGCAATCTGCCGGGCTGTGTCAGATCCGAATCTGGTGGCGATGGCTTGGATAATATCCACAAAAGTAGGAATCCAGAAGATAAACAAGGTGACGCCACAAACTTTGAACAACACATGCGCCAATGCAACACGCTTGGCCTCCCGTGAGGTACCGATACTGGCAAAACCGGCTGTAATACAGGTGCCGATATTCGCACCAAACACAAGCGGGATACCAGCGTCGAGGGTGATCAATCCTTGCTGTGCCATCACAATGACAATCCCGGTAAACGCGCTGCTGCTCTGAATCAAGGCAGTGAAAACAGTACCGACCAACAAACCCAAAAGCGGGTTTTCCAAACCTTTCATTAGGTTGATAAATTCAGCATACGTTCGCAGCGGCTTCATGGCATCGCTCATCAGCTTCATACCGTAAAAAAGGACACCGAAGCCCAAGAGTACCTCGCCGATATTCCTGATATTGTCACCCTTCCCGAAAGTCCGCATGACAAATCCAACAGCGATCAACAGCAGTGCATAATCGGTCAATTTAAAGGCGATTAATTGCGCGGTAATGGTGGTGCCGATATCTGCGCCAAGAATCACACCCAATGACTGGGCAAAACTCATCAATCCAGCTTGAACAAAGCTCACAAGCATCACAGTGGTTGCACTGCTGGACTGGATCACCGTCGTAACAAACGCACCCACAACAGCCCCGACAATGCGATTATTGGTAAGCGCGGACAGGATCGAGCGCATCTTGTTACCGGCAGACTTTTTCAAGCCCTCGCTCATCTGCTCCATCCCATAAAGAAAGAGGGCCAAACCACCACACAACCCAATAATCATGAAACCCCATGAGATTTCATCGGACGTGGGACTACTGACGACAATAATATTGAAAATAGAAGGCATATTCGATATTAGGTGCGCGACTGGATCGGGCCGCCGCCATACTTCAGATTAAATAACAGCAAGGCCACTACGGTGAGCGTGATCGTTACGGTGGCCATACACATAGCTTCAGATAGGCCGCCCTGCTCGAATTGGCTGAAGATATAAGTGGCGGTTGTCTCAAGCCCCGGAGGAAGGAGGAGAATCGAAGCCACCAGCTCCCGCACGGAAATGATAAAACTTAGAATCCAGGAGGCAATAAGATACGGTCGCAGGAGCGGAAAAATAATTTTTGTAAAAACCCGCCACTTTGATGCCCCCATCACCAATGCGCTGTTCTCAAGGTTTTTAGTGATATTTCTCATTCCCGAGTCGCCGTAGCGAAGCGCATCCGGTAAATACAGGACCACATATGCCAGTAGCAGCATAAAATAGGTATTATATATCCGTATTCCGATCCAGGGCGCATTCCAAGCCAAAATAAGTCCCACTACAACAACAACCTTAGGAAGAGACCTGGGGAGAAAGCCGATGAAATTGAGGGTAAAAGCCAGTCCCCCTTTGTAGTGAGCCAGTACATAAGAAATGAACGCCGCACCCAGCAAAATAATCGTGGGTGCAATCAACCCCAACGAAAAGCTGATCCCCAGCGCCTGCAGTCCCGGAGAATGCAGTCCGAATACCTCATAATAGTTTTGCAAGGTATAGTTGCTCAAGTTGAAAAAACCCCCGCCCCAGAGCTTGACAAGAGAAGCCAGGACCATGGTTCCAAAAGGTATGGCGACCGAGCAGATTGAAAGTATAAAAATAAAACCGGCAGCCAGCAGTTTTTGACGTCTGTTCAATGTGTAAACCTGGTAGATCCCACGTCCGGAAATAACACCGTAATCTCTCTTTTTCAGCACACGCTCCGAAAAATACATAATTGCCAGGGCCATGGCCACCAGAATACAGGACAGCGCAGTGGACACTGGGAAGTTGATGGGCCAGCTGGAAATAAGGTTATAAATTTCCGCGGTAATAATCGGATATCGAGCCCTTGATCCCAAGGTCGCCGGAACACCGAAGTTGGAAACAGTCTGCAAAAAAACAAGCAGGCCTGTATTTAAAATAACGGGCATCAACAAGGGGACGACAATTCTCCGAAGCAGTGCTTTGCGATTGGCCCCCAACACCCGCGCAGAGTTTTCAAAATTTGAGGGGAGTGCCCTCAATCCGGCCTCGACGCCTAACGCCGTAAAGGGATAGAGAAAAAGAACCATGATAAAGGTAAGGCCCCAGAAGGAAAAAAAGAGCTCCTGGACGAATGCAGGTAGATGACCTGACAGCATCTCTTCCAGAAAGCCCTTTTCCTGTATGAACAGAATCCAGGCCAGCGCCCCTACATAAGGCGGGCTCATATAGGGGATCGCATAGATCACACGAATGACACTCTTTCCGGGCATATCCGTCTTAGCCAGAATAAACCCACAGGGAACACCTACGATCACACATCCGATAGTAACGGCGATACCCCACACGATAGTGTTCACAACAACCTGGAGGAGGCCTTCACTCTTAAAGACCTGGATAAAGGGAGAGAGAAAGCCCTTCAGACTGCCCCCCAAGATGTCCGGAAACAGACTCTGAAGAAACACCATCGCCAAGGGATAAAGAATCATGATGAGCATGATAAGCAAGACGATATACAGCATGGCGGAATTCATTATTCTCTGATACCACCTGCGTTCCTTGAAGTTGACCATCTCTTCTCCTCGTTCCCGGTTATTTATGTATCGCATTTGTCAAAATAGCGTTCCAATTACACCGCAATGGGTATCCATATTTAAGGCAACCACGATAACATTGGGTCTACATACCGGTCTCTATCTTTTTATAAAATCTGCCGACTACCTCTTGCTGGTTTTTCCCCAACCAGTTCCAATCCACAGGAATCGTCTTGATCTGATCCATACCAGCCCTGAGAGGGAGGACCTTCAGGGAATGAGGATCGTATTTACCACCAGGGTTTGACCTTCTTTTGACAGGTAATAGTCCACAAACTTTTGGGCATTTTCCTTATGGGTCGATGACTTCAAAACGACTATAGGTCGTGGATTGACCACGGTACCACTCGCCGGGTAGGCAATGTTGATATTCTCTCCCTTTTTAACTTGCTTATAAATGATGTAATCCACGGCAGCAAAAACCGTCTTTCGTGCTCCGGTCAAGACCGGGGTAAGCGCCTGATTGTTGGGACCGGCGATATTGGCGCCGTTATCACGCAGTTTTGCAAAAAAATCCCAGGCTTTATCCCCGTAAAGCCCGATAAAAGCCGTAACAAAATCAGAGCAAGAACCTGATTTGGTGGGCGAAGGCATGTTGACCTGCTTTTCCCATTCCGGTGCCGCCATATCCCACCAGTCTTTCGGAGGATCCGTCACGAGCTTGGTGTTATATGCGATTCCCATGGCAGAAGCACCTGTGGCAATAAGGTGATCATCGACCCATTCATCACGTAGAAATTGACGGTGCTGGGTTTGTATGGGTGCCAGGACATTCTGGTTTTTCAGACCCAGACCTGCCGCCCAGCTGGCCAATACCACCACATCCGCCACCGGGTTATATTTCTCTGCCTCCAGTTTGGCGAGAACCTTGCCGGTTGAAGCAGGATATAGCTGCACTTTTAAGCCCGTCTTTTCCTGAAATTTTGCCACAACTTCTTTGGAAAGACTTTTGGGACCTGCCGAGTAAACCACTAGATCGGCCGCCAACACGGCTCCAGCTGCAAACACATAAAACAACGAGACCATAAATATGATCGGAAATATTCTCTTTTTCATGTTCGTCTCCTTTTCATTGATTAAGGGTTATAGACGGGAATGTCACTGACTGTCATCCGGCACGTCATCCCCGGCAATCCGCCCCGCACACCTGCCCGGGATCATTTTGTCAGAATTTTTACCTCTGCTTTATTGAACATCAGGTAAAAAGTTTTGCCTGCCGGATATTCTTTCGCCAGCGGAACTTTGAATACAAGATCGTCATCAATCTGAAAGTGGGTTTCATAGATATCCCCCAGGAAGATGGAGCGCAGTAATTTTCCTTCCAGGATATTCATCCCGGTACGATTCACACTTTCAATTGATTCGGCAACTTTGATTTTTTCCGGTCTCAAGACCGCTGAAACCTTTTGGCCGTCTTCAATGCCGCCCCCGGGAACCACGCTTTTGATGATCAGGTTTTCATTCACTTTTATCAACGCATCTTCAGCATCTTCTTGATAATGTCCATCTATGAAGTTGGATTTTCCGATAAAGGCTGCCACAAACGAAATTTGAGGATCTTCATAGATGTCCAAAGGCGTCCCTTCCCGCAATATTTCCCCCTGATTCATGACGAACATTCGATCGGACATGGTGAGAGCTTCAACCTGATCGTGAGTCACATAGATGGTGGTGATGTTGAGTTCACGCACCAGATTGGTGATCTCCTCTCTCATCTCCTCGCGCAATTTTGCATCCAGAGCGCTGAGCGGCTCATCCAACAACAACACCTTGGGAGAAATAACAATGGCTCTCGCAAAGGCAACCCGTTGTTGCTGCCCCCCGGACAGTTCCCTGGGGAGCCTTTTTTCAAAACCTGGCAACTGTACCATTTCCAGAGAGTCCAGCACCCTTTTCTGGATCTCTTTTGATGGTACCTTTCGCAAGCGCAAGCCGAAAGCCACATTTTCAAAGACATTCAGGTGGGGCCAGAGAGCAAAATCCTGAAAGACCATGCCCATTTCCCGCCTTTCGGCGGGTACGTTTATCTGCTTGATATGCGAATAAAAACACTTTTCATCGACAAAGATTTCTGCCTCAGTGGGCTCGATCAGACCTGATATCATATTCAGAATTGTCGATTTCCCACAGCCGGACGGGCCCAGTAAGCTGATAAACTCCCCATTTTTCAAAGTGAAATTCGCATTGTCAACAGCGACGACATCCTTGCCGAAGATTTTGGTCAGACCTTTGACTTCGATATAGTCCATTAAACCACCGCCCCCTTCGGGCCTAAACCCTCACCATTTAATGTATGGATGAATCACAAGGTTGGCGTTATAATACTTGGGATCACCCGTCACCTCATCACCGACCCACGCCGGCTTTTCAAAACACTGATCTTCGCTTTCCAGTTCTACTTCAGCAACAATCAATCCCGTGTTTTCACCGAAAAACTCATCGACTTCCCAAACCAGCCCGGCAAAATCAATTTTATACCGATTCTTTTCAATAATAGGTTTCTCGCAAAGATCATTCAACATGTTCGATGCATCACTTTCAGGAATATCATATTCATATTCGACCCGGGTAGCCCCTTTGTTGGGCCCTTTAACGGTTAAAAAGCCACTGTCGTCGATGGTGCGAACCCGCACGGTACGATCTTTGGTACTGTTTAAATACCCTTGCCTGTATTTGGTCCCCCTGGCCAGAGATCGCCATGTATCATTTTTTAGCAGAAACTTTCTTTCGATTTCAATCCCCATTGTCACCTTCTCCCTATCATTACATTTTTGGCTGCTTGGATAATAATAAAATCGTAGCATGATTTTATAGAACGCGACGATGTCGCTTCGATGCGAAAGGCTAAAATTCCTATCCTTGCAGCAAACTACAGGGTATTACGGAATTTTTCCTGAAATCTTTCAGATTTCAGCACCGCACTTTCGCAATAATATGGATCTTAATCTATAATTTAAATGGATAGTGGTTCCATACCGATTACCCGCTTGATGCCCAGCAGGTAATTGATATTTTCATATTCGGTCAAGCCAAGCAACTCCTTGGCTTTTTGAATGGCATCAATATCTTCTAATTCCACTGCAACGGTCTGTATGGCGGCACCATTGATTAAAAGCTGGGCGATTTCGGTGATACAACCATTGATTGTAAAAGCGAACCGCCGTTTGAAGACATTCACGGCAGACAACTCAGGATGAGGAACAATAAGTTCTTCCAGGTATTGCTCCAGCGAATAGGTGTCTCTTTTATAATCGGGTTCTTTGACGGCAAATGCCGGAAAAACCTCACTCCTAATGACATCGGTTTGCATGGGAAACTCACCCTTCATGCGTGGATTCCATCGTTCCAGGCCCTGCTTTTTTGCCACCAGTTCCTTGATATCCATTTTTATGTCGCGAATCTTGGTATTGTTTTCATTGTTAGCGGCGGAGACAATATATACCTCCTGGCTCTCACGAATCATTGAACATTGGGACAGTTTTCTCATTTTGGTTTCCACCAGTCCAAAATTTTGGGCAAACGTACGAAATTCATATCTTGGTATAATCTTTTCCATGCAAGACTCCTAACACGTATGGTCATTTAAAACGATTGACAGGTATACATTGATAAAATAAGTCAATTTGGTTATAAGATCAAATTATAATATATAATAATTGTCATAAGGGTTTTTTATGAATTTCGATCGATTGAAAGCATTTCACCAGATCGCTCTTACGGGCAGCTTCACAAAGGCTTCAAGGGCATTATTTCTTACCCAGCCGGCTGTGAGTCAGCAAGTTAAAGCACTGGAGTCACAGCTTGGTATTATCTTGTTTGACAGATCCGGCAAGAAAGCTCTGCTGACAAGTGAGGGCGAAATCCTTTTTACTTATACCGATCGTCTCTTTCAGATTTATGATGAAATCAAAATTCATTTTGGAAAGCTTCATGATCTTGAAACAGGAAAATTTACAGTTGGATCTACTGCTGTAATGGGAACATATTTTCTACCTAAAATCATTGGGGATTACAATAGAAAATATCCCGGAATCGATATCAACATGCAGATGGGAAACTCATATTCAATACTTAACAAGCTCATTTCAAATCAGGTTGATCTTGGATTTGCCGGTCGACTTAAGGCCGACAACCGCCTAAAGAGCATCCTCATCCACAGGGAAAAACTACTTTTGGTTTCTTCGCCCGACAATCCGCTGACGGGGAAACCGTCCGTCAGCGCCAGCGAACTGGGCGCAACCCCATTTATTTGGCGTGAAGTAGGTACGCAAACACAGGCTTTGGTTAAAAAATGGTTTCAACAAAAGATTGGAAGGAGTTATCCAAAAAGATCAATTGAACTTCAAAACATAGAAGCTGCCAAACGAACTGTCATAGAAGGCTACGGATTTACGATTATCCCGGAAATATCCATTCGAAGAGAGCTTCACGTTGGTCTGCTCAAGCGCATCAACCTTGATGGGTTTGATCTTTCCTTTGACTACTATCTATTCTATAAAAAGAGAAAAATTTTCACTACAGCAATAGAAGCGTTCATAGACATATTGATCAAAACGCGGCTGTTGTCTCATTCAGACAATTTAATCGGCAGGGTACAAAAAGCTTGTGATTGACCGCCAAAAGAGATACTTTCACCCGTAACACACACATGATATAATTTGAGGTAAAGCATGGAATCAATCAGAAGCAACCTGCGCTATGAGTGGAAAAAGTATCTGATTGCACTCTGGATGATATGCATCACCGCTTTTGTATTCCACATGGACATGAAAATCAGAGGCTTGGTGACAAGGGTTCAGAACATCAATGAAACCATGGGATCCATCGAAGGTGTCGTAAGCGGATCAGATTATACACTCGGAAATATCGAGAAAAAAGTTGTTGCGCTTGAAAAATCGGTATCCATCATCAGCAGAAGGATCAAACGTTTGAAATAACCGCGCCGCTTTACGTGAACAGCGCCGACAACCTCTCATGAGCCCACCATCTCCAGACAAAACCACCCATAGGTCGATTTCCGGTGCTATTTTCGGCGCTGCGGCTTTTCTTATCTGGGGTATCAGCCCGCTTTACTGGAAAAAATTGACAGCAGTACCAGCGCTTGAAATCGTTTCCCACAGAGTGGTCTGGTCACTTTTAATCCTCATGCCGTTGATTCTATTCAGAAACCGCTGGAAAGATTTTCTATCGGTTTTGACAAACTGGCGCTCTGTGGCCATTCTGATCGTAACGTCCCTATTTGTCTCCTGCAACTGGCTCGTCTATATCTGGGCAGTTAACAATGGACTCCTGCTGCAGGCCAGCCTCGGCTACTATATCAACCCGCTTGTGAATGTGCTGTTGGGCACTGTCTTTTTAGGGGAGCGCCTCAGGGCTTACCAGATTATAGCGGTATTGCTTGCCGGTGCAGGCGTACTCTATCTCACCATCTTCTATGGCCAGTTTCCCTGGATCGCATGCATTCTTGGATTTACGTTTGGTTTATATGGCTTGATCCGTAAAATTATCACGGCGGGCTCTCTGGTGGGGCTGACCATGGAAACCCTCCTGCTAGCAGCACCTGCCCTGGGGTACTTGATCTATCTCACCATAGACGGATCCGCCGCTTTTCTAAGCGGGTCGCTCAAAATCGATCTGCTTCTGATGGGAACATCTGTGCTTACCGCCCTGCCCCTGCTTTTATTCGCCATGAGTGCCAGGAGAGTTAAATTGGCGACGCTGGGCTTTCTCCAATACATCGCCCCCACCTGTATGTTTGGGATGGCAGTCTTTATCTTTCTGGAGCCATTTCGGACGGAACAGCTCGTCAGTTTTACCCTGATCTGGACGGCTCTGGCTGTCTACTCGGCTGATTCCGTTGTCCATTTTCGCAAGACCGGCACACCTTCTTAGTTATATCGGGTGATCTTGATGATATGCATCAATTACCTTGTGGAGCACCTTGACTGCCAGCTGAATACAGTGATGCTTTTTGGCAGGGATATCCTGCAGGACGCGGAAGATGTCACCATCTTCAAGCTTCCGAGCATCTTCGAGTTTTTTCCCTTTGACCAGATCTACTGCCGCCATGGCGGCGGATACGGCTCCCGCGCAGCCCATCACCTGATATCTGACATCCACAATCTTTCCATGGGCCGCTTTGAGATACACTGCCATGGTATCGCCACAGGTACCGGTCATCTCGGAAACCTGGTCCGCATCCGGCAGGGAACCCATATAGGGCTTTTCTATGTAATATTGAATCGCTTTGTCGGAATAGCCTGCGTTTGACAGCATATCCTTGATACTATCGGAGGCGCCGTTTGTTTCAATGATTTCCCCAGACACTTCAATTCCCTTTCTAATGTACGCAGTCACCTATCCCCTGATGACCCTGGCATGTCTGATCCATGGCAAACAAAGGCAACTTGTCCGTTTTAATTAGTGAAAGGTTTTCAGACACGGTTCCCTCCACGGCCCGATATGTTTTGACACCGGCATCCGCCAGCTTTTTTAACGCGCCCCCACCGATACCGCCCACAACAACCGCATCGACAGGCGTCCCGCCAAGTGCGGCCAAAGGCTGACAGTTCCCGTGCTCATGGCCCAGATCCTGATTGTCAAGAATCTCCAATTCACCACTCTCGGCATCCACAACAACAAAAACCGGTGCAGACCCAAAATGGCTGTAAACAGCGCTATCTAAGCCTTTATTTTCCTGGGTTGGAAAAGCAATTTTCATTTTCTCATTCTCCTTCTTCAAATAAAATCGTAGAACGATTTTATAGAACGCGACTGTGTCGCTCCGATGCGAAAGGATAAAATCCCTATCCCTGTAACAAGTACGAGGGATATGCTCGCTATTTTGGTTCAAGTTCGCTCATTAGCACCGCGGCAAATCACTGGGTTTGCGAGCGCTGTTACGGTTCATTTTCAGCAGTAATAAATAGACACGATAACCGGTTCTGTCAACTGACAAGCTGTAAGCCATAAGCAATAAGCTGACTGAACCTAAAACTTAAAACCTAATACCTAAAACTCAAAGTGATAAGCCGATAATCCATAGGTAATTACCCGCGAATCGCTTATCACTTTCACGAAAATGTCATTTTTGTTCCCGCCATATTCAACAAAAAGGCATCCGGCATTTCCCTTTCAATATGCATGACAGCATCACGGCCCGTGCAATGGGTAGGGATGACATAATGGGGATTTATCTCTTTTAAACCCGCAGTAGTTGGAGATATAACGCCGTCAAAATCAGCCCCGGACAAATGAAACCCGCCCATGACGGCCCATACTTTTGTTATCCCCGTCACATTCTGAGCATGTTTAACCGTGTTGACGATACCTGCATGGGCACAGCCGGAAATGACCACGAGTCCCTTTTCTTTGATATTGAAAGCAATACCGGAGTCATCGTGAAACGGATCCGGTTTCTCCTCATCCTCCACCTGGTAGAACATATCGGGTGCACCTTTTTCAAAATCAGTAACCCTCGGTATTTCTCCCAAAAAAACAGCATCCTCTTCCAGCAATGAATACGGTTCCCGGGTTTCAACAATGTTGACACCGGCATGATCCGTCTTTTCCCGGGATAACGCCGGCACATATATATTTAAGCCTTCGATGTTTTTTAGGTAACGGGTTTTAACAAAAGCGCCAGGATGGACCACCAGGTCCAGATTTTTTTTACCCACTACTTTCACCAGATTTTCAAGCCCTCCCAGGTGATCCAGATGACCGTGGGAGAGAACCAAAGCTTCTACCTGAGACAGATCAGCGTTCAATGCCCTGGCATTCAATGCAGCGCCATCTTCTGAAAAACCAAAATCGAACAAAATTTGACGGTCTTTTCCATTTTTAGTAACAATAATCCATGTGGAAAATCCATGTTCAGCACGAATGCTGTTACCAAGCTCGTTACCTTTCAACGGGTTGGCCCTCTGCACCACCTCGTTATTATCCCGGGCCACCAGATCGATGTAGTTGTCCTGCAGCGTCAATACTTCCACTTTGTCCACTTCGTTCAGTTCTATGCTCATTGCTTCCTCCACTCGTCAGTAAACGACCACCCGTGAAACGGGAGGCTTTGGTTCAGAACCGCGTGCTCAGCAAGCTGGTTTTGGAGCAATCAAGTCATTGATATTTTCTCCAATGATCTTTTCAATTGCATGTTGAATCTGCATGGCGGTCCTGATTCGTTTTTCAGCCGCCATGCGTCCTTCTATATTCTCGGCGAGCTGGCTCAATTTCGATTCCAATCGTTTTTCAAGTTCCACTACACTTTCGCCCTGAATCAGCTTATCAGCCAGGTATAGAACTTCTTTTTCCGTAATCTTTCCCTTGTCTACAAAAGGCAGGTCTATATGGACCGCTACTATATCGGCAATATTTGGATATCCCATAATTTTAAGAAATTGGGCCCCAACTTTTGCGTGTTTTTTTTGACCTTTCCCAATGTCATGCAGATACCCGCAGGCTTCCACCAGATTGACATTCATCTTGCACCCGGCGTGCGCGATCTTTTCCCCGATGACCCGCGCAACTCGAGCGACAACATTGCTGTGCTTTAAAACAGGATGATCTTCAGAAAATCGTGATGCCATGATGGCCAGACATTCTGCTTTCGAGGGTATTTCCCTGATCTCATATCGGGCAACAACTTGCCGATAGTGTTCGGGTGTGTCCATGTCCATCAAAATGCTTTCATCAAAAACTGGCACATCAAAGGATTTGGAGTCATATTGTTCCAGAAAACCTTTCAGACCGCCGTTGCCGGTCCATTGCATAAGTTCACCCCTATATTGGCATGGAATCAGGGGTGGATGCCCTCTTTGGCCAAGAAATGTCGGATATAGGATACGTGGCCTGTCTTTGCTGAAGACATCCACAAGCGCATGGAAGGTTTGGGGTCTAACCAGGGGGATATCCACCGGGAGAACAAAGAAGGCTTCCGAATCAGGTGACAGACCATCGGCACCAACCTTGACCGAGTGAAACATTTCTGTTTGAAATTCTTCATTGATTATCCAGGGCACACCCAGGTCTTTCAGCACAGGAATCACATCCTGAGCCCTGTATCCTAAAACGACCCGGATATCACCAATGCCTGCACCCCGGAGCGTTGCCACGACCTGTTCAATCACCATTCCATTGCCCAGAGGCAAAAGTGGCTTAAAATCTCCCATGCGGGTAGACATCCCCGCCGATAGTATAACGGCCGTGATTCTGTTAGCAATCATGGGTTATAGATACCATGGCAGTAGGGAGTGTCAAGATTGGAATTTCCCTAGTTAGTGCCCATCCATAAATGGCCTTTTCACGCCCTGCCGGTGTTGGGCGTCATGATTTAACTCCTCAAAATAGCGCGCTATTCACCCCAAGGGCACTTCCTGCGGGCGCCTCCGGGTTAAATCTGACGCCCGCCTTGGCAAAAACGTTCCGATTGAGGACCGTTTTTCTGTTACAAACCCTTATGCCGCGATCTTATTTTCGGAACATTATTATGACAAGCGGTATAACGAGAAAATCCCTATTTCTGAACGAACAATAGCTATACCCTTTTTGTTATATTGATCTTCCCCGAACAATGAGATAGAATCTCTTGAAATTTTTCATTGTTGAACATTCTTAAACCTGAGCTGAGCGATTTTTTCCGAAGAGATGTGCCGAGATCTTGGTGGAGGAGGGTTCGCAAAAAATGCAGGCATACCCGTGGATCTGTCGAGGCATTTTGCAAACCCTTGATCCGCAAGAGATTGGTGCAGATCGAGATAAAAATCGCTCAGTTCAGGTTAAATTTATAAACGATCTATTTAGGTTATGGTGAACCCATGAAAAGTATCCGCGTGCAAGACGCAACGGGAATGGTGCTCTGTCATGACGTCACGGAAATTATTCCCGGAAAATTCAAGGGGCCTCGATTTCGCAAGGGCCATGTCATCCAAAAAGCAGATATTGAGAAACTGCTCGATATCGGCAAACGATCCATTTATGTTTTTGAATTGACAAAAGATCAGGTGCATGAAAATGAAGCTGCCAGACGGATTGCCAGGGCGGCCGAGGGCCCAGGGATCCTTCTGAGCGAACCTACCGAAGGCAAAGTCACTCTTTCGGCTAGCGCAAAAGGTCTGTTGAAAGTCGATGCGTCTGCACTTTTCAAGATCAACCAGATCCAGGATATCATGTTTGCGACACTACATGGTAATCAGCAGGTTACAGCCAACCAATCGGTAGGTGGAACACGGATTATTCCGCTGGTAACTGAAGAAGCCCGTATTCAACGTGTGGAAACCATCTGCAAGGATCATTTTCCCATCCTACATGTAAAAAGCTTTCATCCCCACCAGGTGGGCCTGATCATAACAGGCAGCGAAGTCTTTGAGGACCGCATCGAGGATGGTTTTGGTCCGGTGGTTGAAAAAAAGTTTAGATACCTTGGCAGTCAAGTCATGGGCCGCGTAAAGGTATCAGATGACGTCGATATGACGGTGAAGGCCATCCATGAATTCATGGATAAGGGTGCCGACATGATCGCCCTTACCGGTGGCATGTCAGTGGATCCTGATGACCAGACACCCACCGGTATTCGTGCTGCCGGTGGAAAGGTCATTGCCTATGGCGCCCCGGTCCTGCCGGGTGCCATGTTCATGCTGGCCTATATTCAGGATATTCCGGTGATAGGTCTCCCCGGTTGTGTCATGTATCACCAGACCTCTATTTTCGACCTGGTGGTGCCAAGACTCCTGGCCGGCGAATCCGTAACAAGAGACGACATCGTTGCCATGGGGCATGGGGGCTTCTGCTCCAATTGTGAAACCTGCCGGTATCCCATCTGCCCGTTTGGAAAATAAAACCCGAAATCCTGGAATTCTTTCCTTGATTACCTTGGGATTATTCTGGACATCTTCCGGCGTTCCTTCAACAATCACCTCACCAAATACTAGGGTCTGAACATTCTGACACAACTCCCGCACAACCCGCAGGCGATGCTCGATCAGAAAAATTGCCAGATTGAATCGCTCATGCGCCTTGCGCACCACCTGAATCATGTCCATCAGTTCCTCGGGCGTCATACCCACCGTGGCTCGTCGAGGAGCAGCAGCACCTTGGGTTCCGTGGCCAGGGCGTGTGCCATTTCAACCCGTCGTTGGGCACCGTAGGGTAAATTGGTCACAAGCTGGTCAGCAAACTGGTCGACACCGAACAGTTCCAGGTAATCCATGGCTTTCACCGTGGACTCTCTTTCCTCCTGACGTCGCCGGGGACTGTCCAGAAATGCACCCAAAAGACCATAAGTGAGCTTTGAATAGCGCGCCATTTTAACATGATCCAAAACCGACATATGCCGCCAGAGACGCATCTCCTGAAACGTACGCCCGATACCGAAAGCAGCGATCTGGCTTGGTCGTTGTCCGACGATATTGGTGCCGTTCAAACGAACTTCACCTCTCACCGGCTGATAAATACCTGTAAGTAGATTAAAAATGGTTGTTTTACCTGCTCCATTGGGGCCTATCAGACCTGTAATCTGGCCGGGATCCAATTGCAGGTTGTAGTTGGATACGGCTTGAAGACCGCCAAAATTATGACTCATTTGAATGACTTCGAGAAGCGGCATATTACGCCTCCTCCTTGGGGCCGAACATGGTGTGCACATCGAGCTCCTTGAATGCCACAAGGCCTGTAGGTCTGTATATCATCACCAGAATGAGCAGCAGCGGTATGAAAATCCACTTTAAAATTTCCAGCGGCCGCAGCACTTCTCCCAGAAGACTGATGGAGACTGCCCCCACGATGGAACCATATACGGAGTTGAGTCCGCCAAAATATACCATTGCCAGCACTTCAGCCAGTTTTTGAATACCGAACATAGCAGGATTGATAAAACGCAGCACGTGGGCCAGCAGGCCCCCTGCCAAACCTGCCCAAAAAGCGCCGAAAAGAAATGCGACCATTTTTGTTTTGCGTGTATCCACGGTCATGGCATTGGCAGCCATCTCATCATCCCTTACAGCGTTCAAGGCCTTTCCAAGAGTCGATGTGACAAAGTTATTGATGGCCCATATACCGATGCTCACCACGATAAAGATGACCGGCAGGGTCGCCCAGTCGGGTTGTCCCATAATCCCCCTGGCACCGCCCAGGGATTGCATATTTTCAAAAAAGCTCTTGACGATGAACAAAAACGCCAGACTGATAATCGCCACAGAGTCCCATCAGGTCTCCACCACCCCAGGCATCCGCACCCAGGATTTGTTTTGTCCAGCCCATCTCTTTGGCGGAACGGATAATGAGGGGAACTTCAGAATAATATTGGGGGACAAAAAGCACATCGGCTTTAGACATGACAATATTCGTCATCTGGGCAGAAAAATCCTTGTCACCGGTGGTAAAGGATTCAAAGGCGACGATAGAACCTGAACCATGAATTTTTTCAAAGGCTTCTTTGAAATTTTCAGCCAGCCCTTTTGGATAATCTGCAGCGATGTCGTAAATAACAGCGGCTTTTTTGGCTCCAAGCTCATCAGTGGCAAAATTAGCGGCCACCGGCCCCTGAAATGGGTCAAGAAAACATCCACGGAAGACATAGGGTCTGTCCAGTGTGGTGTTCGGGTTGGTGGACCAGGGGCTGATCATGGGGGTGGCATTGTTGTTGTCAACCTCGCCGGCAGGAACGGCCTGCTGGAAGACTGCGGCCCTACAATACCAAGAACGCCTTCTTCCGATATCAGCTTTGAGTTGATCTTGACGGCTGACTCGGGTTTGTACTCATTGTCTTCATAGACGAATTTCAGCGTGTAGGCTTTCCCTCCAACAGTGATGGTTCGGTTGTTCTTCAGGAACATTTCCGCGGCATTCCTTGAGGAGCCGCCCACATCGGGGTTGTCACCGGTAAGTGGAATATTGAACCCGATTATGACATCGTTTGCAGCCCATGCGACAGGGGTCAGCAATAAAGCAACCATTGCCAATGATAAAATGAAAAAGGTACCTTTTTTCATGTCAATAATTAACAGGTTAACGTAGCCATAATTGAAGAGTCGCGCGGCATGCAAAGCACTGCCGAACGGCAGAACCTGCAAGGAATCTCCGACCGTAAGGAATTCTGTCTGATTTAGATTCGCTCAACAAGCCCGCAGCATCCTGCGGGCTTGTTGCTCGCTGTTGCGGTTCACCACCTTAGATACAAAACAGTGCCTTTATCAACCCGCTACATTACCGTTTTCGATTACATTATCATAAGTAATGAAATTATTCATATTCATTATTGACTATTCCCGTAAGGTGATTATATTTCATACTAACAAACATTCAATAGGACGTATGGCTTCAAGGGTGAATGTATGATTTTTCCATCCAGCCAACCGCCCTGATTAAAAGGAGGAACTGAAAATGAGCAAAATAATCGGTATAGATCTGGGAACCACCAATTCTTGTGTTTCAATTATGGAAAGCGGCGATGCCAAGATTGTCAACAACCAGGAGGGCGGTCGGACAACACCCTCTGTCGTTGCGGTCACCGATAAGGGAGAGCGCTTGGTGGGACAAATCGCCAAACGTCAAGCCATCACCAACCCTGAAAACACGGTTTTCGGTGTCAAACGCCTCATCGGACGCAAATTTGATTCCCCAGAAATCCAGGAGGATGTTAGAAATCTACCCTATAAAATAGAAAAAGCCCCCAATGGGGACGTGCACCTCAATATTCGCGGGAAACAATACAGCCCGGCGGAAATTTCATCTTTTATCCTGACGGACATCAGAAAGTCTGTGGAGGCATATCTCGGAGAAAAAATCACCGATGTAGTCATTACCGTACCAGCCTACTTTAACGACAGCCAGCGACAGGCAACAAAGGATGCCGGCAAAATAGCCGGATTAAATGTGCTGCGTATTGTCAACGAACCTACGGCAGCCTCCCTGGCCTATGGAATGGATAAAAAATCGGAAGAAAAAATTGCCGTGTTCGACCTGGGGGGCGGCACCTTCGATGTATCCGTACTTGAAATTGGCGATGGCGTGTTCGAGGTCAAGGCCACCAATGGTGACACCCATCTGGGAGGCGAGGATTTCGATCTCAGGATTATCGACTATATTGCCGACGAGTATAAAAAAGATCAGGGCATCGATGTACGCAAAGACAAGATGGCGCTACAACGTCTGAAAGAGGCAGCGGAAAAAGCCAAAATGGAACTGTCCAATTCCCTGGAAACGGATGTGAATCTTCCTTTCATCACGGCCGATGCCACGGGGCCCAAACATTTGAACGTCAAGATCACGCGCGCCAAACTCGAAGCACTCGTGGCGGATCTGTTGACCAAACTGGAGGGGCCCTGCCGGGCAGCCATGAAAGATGCCGGTCTATCAGCTGGTGAAGTTGATGAGGTAATCCTGGTTGGGGGTATGACCCGTATGCCTGCAGTCCAGGAGCGCGTCAAAATGATTTTCGGCAAAGAGCCGAACAAGGGTGTCAACCCGGATGAGGTCGTGGCACTGGGAGCCGCAATTCAGGGTGCGGTACTCAAAGGGGATATCAAAGATGTCCTGCTCCTGGATGTTACCCCCCTGTCACTCGGTATCGAAACACTGGGAGGTGTCATGACACGGCTCATCGAAAAAAACACCACCATCCCGGCAAAAAAGAGTCAGGTTTTTTCCACGGCAGAAGACAACCAGCCGGCTGTCAGCGTTCACGTGCTGCAGGGTGAACGGGAAATGGCCTCAGGCAACAAGACCCTGGGTCGTTTTGAATTAACGGGGATATCAGCGGCACCCAGGGGGACACCACAGGTCGAGGTGTCGTTTGACATCGACGCCAATGGTATCGTGGAAGTTTCCGCCAAAGACCAGGCCACGGGAAAAGCCCAATCCATACGCATCACGGCATCTTCCGGTCTTTCCAAGGAAGAAATCGACCGTCTGGTGAAAGATGCGGCACTGCATGCAGATGATGACAAACAAAAGAAAACGCTTGTGGAAGCAAGAAACCAGGCAGATGCCCTAGTTTACCAGATACAACAATCCATGAATGAAATGGGGGACCAACTGGATTCTTCCACAAAAGCCGGTATTGAAGAAACCATCAACAGCCTGAAAACGGCCATGAACGGCGAGAACATCGATGAAATCAAGCGTCTCACCGACGCCCTTACCCAGGTATCTCACCAGATGGCAACCGCAGCCTATCAACAGTCAGCCGGCACCGGACCGAAATATGATAGCACCGATTCCAACGACAACCCTGCGGCCGACAACGGCCCTGAGGATGACGTGGTGGATGCCGAATACCAGGAGGTGGCATGATAAAATCGCTGCGCGATTTTATAGAACGCGACGTTGTCGCTCCGATGTGAAAGGCTAATACTCTGGAAATTCATCGAGTTTAGCACCACACTTTCACAGAAATATCGATATTAATCTATAACGTGAACCGCAATAGAAAGCACATTCCCCGTAGCTTGCTGCGAGGAATGCAATGAACTACCCCGCAGCAGAGCTGCGAGGTATCAAAATGATTCTTTTGCTTATTCACCCCGATGCAGAGCATCGAGGAATTCTTTTGATTAAAAAACCCCTACCGATCGCCGGTAGGGGTTTTCTTGTTTGTTCTAAAGAGCGGCAACGCCGCGTCTTATATAGGGGTTGTCAGAAAAACGTTCCGATTGAGGACCGTTTTTATGCTACAAACCCTTATGCCGCGATCCTATTTTCGGAACATTACTATGACAAGCGGTATAAAATCGTGAAACGATTTTATCGGTTAATGGTGACGGACTGCATCACCACCGGCTCCGCAGGTTTGTCCATGGGTCCGGTTTGAACCGATCCGATTTTGGTCACGACATCCATGCCTTTAATAACCTTGCCAAAAACCGAATGCCGGTCATCCAGGTGGGGTGTGGGTCCCAGTGTCACAAAAAACTGGCTCCCATTGGTCCCGGGCCCTGCGTTGGCCATTGAGAGTATTCCCTCACTGTCGTGCCGCAATGACGAATCGAACTCATCCTGAAAGCGGTATCCGGGCCCACCGGTACCGGAACCAAGGGGACATCCACTCTGAATCATGAATCCTTCAATCACCCGATGAAATGTCAGGTTATCATAAAAATTTCCCTGTCGCTCGGTTTCCTGTCGACCCTCTGTCAGATTGATAAAATTCCAAACGGTTTCCGGGCATTCTCTGGCATATAGCTCGGCCTCAAATTCCCCGAGACTGGTTTGAAAGACAGCAGTAACCCTGTCAAGCTCTTCTTTGTAATCATTTTTCTTATATGACATATTCTCCTCCATATTCAGCCCTGCGGGCGGTTTTGACATCGTTGGGATCTTGTGGAGCTTGTCCACGGCCGAACCTTTAAATGCCTATTCATTGTCATTGAAACCGTTATCCTGTATATCATGTGGAATGGCGATACAATAGAAATTTAGCTGTAAGCAATAAGCCGTAGGCTTTAAGCTGCTTTTGGCTTATAGCTAAAGGGTTGGAGGGGAGTCGATCGTTTTAAGTTTTAGGTTTTACGTTTTAGGTAAGCTTCGAGCAATACGTTGTGAGCCACAATAAATGACATCCGAAGGATTAATAACGGCCGCAGGCCTAATATCGCACGTAGTGCTAATGACATCCGAAGGATTAATGACATCCAAAGGATAAATATCGTCCGATAGGGCAAAATATGTCCACAAGAGCCATACAGACGCTGAAGAAAGCACAGGTCCCCTTTGAGGTGATTACTTATACACACAAGGAAAAAGGGGCTGCCTTTGCATCACAGGCCATTGGATTCCCTCTCGAAAAAACCGTTAAAACCCTTATTGCAGGTCTGGGTGGACAACAATACATGGCAGCCCTGCTTCCGGGTGACACACAACTGGACTTAAAAAAACTTGCCAAGGTTTTTCACACCAAACACACCTCCATGGCGAGCACTGCCATTGCCGAGCGTTTGGCCGGCTATTTTGTGGGCGGTATCAGCCCCTTTGGGTTGAAACAGCCATTGGAATCCGTTATGGACAGCTCCATTATGAATCACCAGGCAGTAATCATCAATGGTGGCCGGAGAGGCGTGATGCTCAAAATGGCACCCGTTGATATTTTACATGTGCTCAAATGCACGACTGCAGATATAGGAAGGCAAGCAACCGGACCCAGAGAGACCGACACCGCTTATATCATGTGAAAAATCCTAAAATACGCCTTGAAACATTGCCCCTATTGATTATATTAAAGGGAAAACATCAACTAGGGGAGTCACAATGATCGAACCAATGAAACCAGGCGAATTGAATACCATCCAGACCGGCACGGGCCCGGTTCGTTTAACCCAGACCGTCTCCGGTGCTGGCTGAGCCTCTAAACTGGCTCCAGGGGACCTGGACAAAGCACTCTGTGGTCTTAAACTGCCGCAGGACCCCAATGTACTGGTAGGCCTCGATGGGGCCGATGATGCCGGTGTTTACCGGATATCGGATGATCTGGCCATGATCCAGACCGTGGATTTTTTTACACCCATTGTCGACGATCCCTTCTGGTTCGGCAAAATAGCCGCCGCCAATGCGTTAAGCGACATCTATGCCATGGGTGGCGAGCCAAAAACCGCCATGAATCTGGTGGCATTTCCTTCCGATCAAATGGACATCATGATCCTGCGTGCTATTCTGGAAGGTGGATTGGAAACAATGAAGGAAGCCGGTGTCGTCTTGCTCGGCGGCCACAGTGTTCAAGATAAAGAATTGAAATACGGTCTTTCGGTGACCGGTTTTGTACATCCGGACCATGTGATCCAAAACACGGGTCTCAAGCCAGGAGATCAACTGATCCTCACCAAACCCATCGGCACAGGCATCATCAACACGGCCATCAAAGGGGGCATTGCTTCCCATGAAATCATTCAGTCCATCACCCGCCTTATGGCCACATTGAACAGTGATGCTGCCAGGGTGATGAAAACTTACCCGGTCAGTGCCTGCACCGACATTACCGGATTTGGTCTTCTGGGGCACCTGGCAGAGATGTTGTCCAAAACATCCATCGGTATTCGTCTTGAATCCAAGGCCATTCCCATTATTCCCGAAGCCATTGAATATGCCCGGGGCGGCTTCATCCCCGGTGGCGCATTCAAAAACAAAGCCTTTCGATCACCCCTGGTAACCCTTGCCCCGCACATGGACAGCGTACTGATCGACATTCTTTTCGACCCGCAGACCTCGGGCGGTCTTTTGATGGGTATCAGCAAAGACAGGGCCGGTGGGTTACTGGAGGCTTTAAAAGCCGGCGGGGTAACAGCATCCGCTATTATTGGTGACGTCGTCTCCGAACCTGTTGGTAAAATTATCCTCACGTAAAGACTTCTAATTCATAGGGTTATAATTTTAAAGCCTACTAATTTTGTTATCTAAATTTATATCTTGACTTGCCCATCCACTTATCCTAATATAAATCCATACTACTACCAGTCAAAAATATCCGGGATGCTTCATGCTGAATCAAACTGCCATTTATGCTTTGCGCGCCATGGGTTTTTTAGCCTCCAAAGACACCGGCAACCCAGTCCAGTCGGCTCTCATCTCCCGGGAAATGGACATTCCCCATAATTTTTTATTAAAAATCATTAACCGGCTTTCTCAGGCCGGAATCATCGTAACGTTTCGCGGTAGAGGTGGCGGTATCCAACTAGCTCGCCCGGCAACTGATATTCTTCTTTTTGATGTAGTTAACCTCTTCATGAAGATCGATAATTTTAAAAAATGTTTTTTGGGCAAACACTCCTGTGATGGAACCTGTGGACTTCATTTACGCTGGCGGATTGTTTCCGAACAATTCGAAAAAATGCTAAATGATACAACCATAGACCAGATCTTGTAAAAGTCGTTTAAATCGGCAGGCAGGGAATTTTTCCCTTTTTTGTGGATAACATGATGAATTTATCACTTTAAAAGGAGGTACAAGATGTCTCTCAATTCGCTCAAGTGGGCGGCCATTCTTTGCTTTATCGTCGCCATGACGGTTCTACTGGGTGGCGGTATCGCTATGAAAAAAGATCTGCCGCCCTACCCGGGAAAGGTAATCGATGCTGCAGGCAATGAGCTTTTTCTAAAAGCAGATATTATTGCCGGGCAGGATGTCTACCAGCGATTCGGTCTGATGGATCATGGTGCAGTCTGGGGACACGGATCCCAGAGGGGGCCTGAATTCTCCGCCGCCAGTCTACATATTATTGCAGAAGCTGTGGGTGATACTATAGCCAAAATCGACTATGGCATCGTGTATCAAGAACTCGACGATCTAAAAAAAGCACTGATCGACGTCAAGATAACCCATGAGATCAAACCCAACCGTTATGACCCTGCCACGGATACCCTTACATTGACCGACGCCCAGGTCAACGGGTTGGAAAGGGTTGTAAAGCACTGGGGCTCCACCTTCAAAGATGGTGAACAACACTACGGTTTTTTGCCGAACACCATCGCTGACAAAGAACATCGTCTACAGGTGGCTCGGTTTTTCTTCTGGACTGCCTGGGTCGCCTCGACCCTGCGTCCGGGAACCGATTATTCCTACACCAACAACTGGCCGCCGGACAAGCAAGTGGGGAATGTTGCCAGCACCGAGACCTACTTCTATTCCATTGCCGGTATCCTGGCCCTGCTGTTAGTCCTGGGTCTTTTTGTCTTCTGGATCCATCGCTATGGGTTGTGGTATGGCGCGCCGAAAGGCGTGGCGCTTGCCGAAAAACTGGTGGATATGCCCCTGACACCTAGCCAGTTCAAGGCTGCAAAGTTTTTTGTAGTGGTGATTCTGCTGTTCCTGCTGCAGACAACATTCGGCGGATTGTTGGCACATTACACCATCCATCCAGGCACTTTTTTTCTGCCCATTGTGGCCAAACTCATCCCCTATAGCCTGGCCAAAACATGGCATCTACAGTTAATGGTTTTCTGGATTGCCACCACCTGGTTAGCATCTGCTCTTTATCTGGGGCCGATCCTGGGTGGCAAAGAACCCAAAAAGCAAGGGCTTCTGGTAGAATTGCTATTTGGGGCGGTTCTTCTCGTTGCCGTGGGTAGTCTCACCGGTGAGGTTCTCGGAATCAAGGGGTTTCTGGGAGATCTTTGGTTCTGGTTCGGGCACCAGGGTTGGGAATTTCTCGAACTGGGCCGATTCTGGCAGATTCTACTTTTTGTGGGTCTGATCTTCTGGCTAGTGATTGTATATCGGGCCGTCGGTGGTCACCTGACCGAACACAAAGATGAATTCAGCGCCTTGATATGGTTTTATGTCTTCAGCGCCGTTCTTGTGGTTGGATTTTATGGCTTCGGTCTGTTCTACGGTCAGGGTTCACATCTGACCATTGCAGATTACTGGCGCTGGTTTGTTGTACACCTCTGGGTAGAGAGCATCTTCGAGTTCTTTGGGATCGCCGTCATTGCGCTGTTAATGGTGGCCATGGGACTGGCAACTGCCAAGTCGGCTCTCAGGGTAGCCTATTTTACCGCAGCCATCACCTTTCTCAGCGGCATCATCGGCACCGCCCATCACTATTACTGGTACGGCGGGGCTTCGTTCTGGATCGGATGGGGGGCTATCTTTTCCAGCATGGAACCTGTGCCTCTCATTACACTGGTGGTACGCGGATTGAAGGAGTACAATGAAATACAAAAGGCAGGCCGCACGTTCAGTTACAAATGGCCCCTGTACTTCCTGGTGGCCGCCTCCTTCTGGAATTTCTTAGGGGCGGGCATCTTTGGGTTCCTGATCAATCTGCCCATAATCAATTTCTATGAACACGGTACCTATCTGACCATGCACCATGGTCATACCGCCATGTTCGGCACATATGGTATGCTGTCCGTGGCCCTGCTGCTTTTTTCCTGGCGCGGTCTGGTGGAAAAGGCTTACTGGAATGACGGAATCCTCAAACTTTCTTTCTGGGGTCTGAACGGTGGGCTCTTTCTGATGGCGTTTTTCACCCTGTTACCGGTGGGGGCCATGCAGACATGGACAGCCTTTAAGGAAGGATTGTGGGTCGCCAGAAGTGCCGGCTTCTTTGAACAGAAAGCCGTGGTTATTCTGGGAACATTTCGCGCACTGCCAGACACCATCATCATAGTACTGGGCGTTCTGCCCCTGGCATACTTTCTGATCACCACCTATCCGCATCTAAAAGCTACTGAAATCAAAGACGGAGAGTCGGTGTGGGAGAGGCTCGGAATCGAGCTATAAATAAATTCGCTTCGCGATTTTATACAAAACAAATTGGCAGGATCCGCAAGGATCCTGCCGTTTCTTTTAGATACAAGCTGTTAGCCATAAGCGATAAGCAACTTACAGCTTAGTGCTTATTGCTCTGATAAGCTACTACATCAAACGCTTTTCTCCGGTCAATTTCTGGATTTCACTGATCTCCTGGGTCACTTCCAGAACACCCAAATACGCACCTGCTGCATCTCTTACCGGGAAATATCGAATTAAAATCTTTTCTTCACCCATGTCGATCCAGAACTCTGCCTTATCTAATTCACCGCTTTTAAACCCATTGACGATCTGCTCAACCTTGTCAATGCTTTTACCTGGATGACACTTAACGACTTTTCGACCGATGACCGAGCGGCTCCGAACAAAAATCTTTTCCTTGTCGAGCCGATTGAAATAGGCCACAGCGTCCTGGGCATCCACAAAGGTAACTTCAAATGGAAGCGTTTCCATAATAGCGTCGATCTGTTCATAACTCAGGTTGGTTAAAAGGCTGGTTCTGGCGGCTTTACCGCCTTCGAGTTCATGCAGCATTGTGGAAATTATTTGTTCGTATTCGCTGCCATAAACACTGGTACAGAATTCGTCAAAAGCACTCACGAGGGTTGAGTTGTCAGCCTCTGAAAAGGCTTTTCTCCCCATGGCATACAGAACATCATTTTCCTTCCAGATGTGATTGGCGCGCACTTCAAGATATTCCAGACCTTTGTTTTTAAAATCGTCTTTTAACGCCGGTGTCATAGCAGGAAGGCTGTCGGTGTTCCCCGCCATCTGATCCAGAAGCGATCTCTCATATTCGTGCTCACCCACCATGACCTTTATGGGGCCATCCTCGGGGATACCGTTTTTGACCAGCAGGGGAAACAACCAGTTCTCTTCTTTTTTATTGTGAATCCGATCTCCAAACTCCAGCAGGAAGTCTATGGTACGTTTGAGTGAAAACAGGTCGGAAGTTTTGTCCGGCAATTTTTCAAGCTCATTTTTTAGCACATCCATAGCGCGTTCAATCATTTCGTGATCATTGACAAGTATCTCATCCCACCTTTTTTTGTCCATGTCATCTCCTGTTTGTAGATGAATAATAAAATCGTAGGCACGATTTTATCGTACGCGACGTTGTCGCTCCTTCGCTTAAGCGTTACACTATTTCGTTATGAACCGCAATAGTGAGCACAACACTAGTGATGATACGACTTGTCTTCAACCTCGGAACTTAAGTGTCAGTAGATACCCGGATCCAAAGGACCAAGCACTGGATTCTCCCCGTATGGGAGTGCCTGCTCTACAACATATAAATGCCTATAGTGATATAGAGTGATCTATGGTGCCTAAAGTTTTTGTGCCTGGAATAAATCACTGAATTGAGTTCTGTTCAAGGATGTCACCCTGAACCCCTACAATCGTATAATCAAGAGGTATTTTCCGCTCAGCCTTTTCCACGGCCTTCTGGGCCAGATTGAGCAAGCCTGCACAGCAAGGCACCTGCATAATCAACACATTCAAAGATTTAATTTTTGCATCATCGATCCAGGAGGTAATTTTCTCTTGATAGATATCCTGACCTGTGTCGAGTTTGGGACAGGCAATGGCAAGTGAGCGACCCTTTAGATACGTGCCATGGAACTCACCCAGGGCGTAGGCTACACAGTCTGCCGTCAGAACCACATCCGCGTCCTGGAAGTAGGCTGCTGTGGGTGATATCAAGTGCAATTGAATTGGCCATTGACCTAACTGGGATGGATTATTCCCAGGTGCTGTTTCGCTTCCGTTTTTCTTTTCATTTTTAAATGCCATCATCTGACTGCCCGGGCATGCGCGAACTGGTTCCATTTGAATTCTCCTTAAAGAAGTTGAAATACATTTACTTAAAAGGCGTTGCGATAAAATACTACCTACAATACTGCTTCAATCCGGTCCATCAACGCCTGTTCCTGTTCCTTGGATATGGGGTGCAGGGACACAATGTCCCTTAGCAGACATGTGCCCACATCACAGGCACCGCACCCGATACCATAATCATTCAAGATATCCACCACTTGTGGATGGCTAACGATGATCTCCTTGATTCCCCTGTTCAGATAGTCTTCTAAGGTATCCATAAACATATTCTCCTTATCCCGCTGCCAGTTCTCTTCTATCGGCCATGTCAACCAGGGTTCGCTCCCTGGCCTTGTCGATTCCGAGAGCCTTGCGCTTTTTGTCAATGTGGGCAATCATCATGCGGGCCATTTCATAGGGATCCTGAGTAAAGCCCCATTTACCCAGGCCTTGGGTCTCCATGCCATCAAACAACAGACGGTGAAATTTGGTTTCCTCTATGATGGGAAAAGTGACACCAAATATAGTGTAAACACCCGAAGCAACAAAATACTGCCCGATGGCGATGGCCTTTTCGCTGTACCATTCCGGTGCTGCACCTGCCACCGGCAAATCGGCAATCGCATCTCCAAGTCCACCTTCTCGAACCATTTCCGCGCAGGCAATCAGGATACGGCTGTTATCCACACAGGCCCCAAGTCCCAGCACCGGCGGCATACCAACGGCTTCACAGACTTCCCTCAAGCCCGACCCGGCAAAGTGCGCCGCCTCAGGAGTACACAAACCTGCTTTTGCCAAGGCGATCTGGGAACAGCCGGTCTGAACTACCAAGATGTCATTCTTGATCAACTCTTTGACCAGTTCCACATGCACCCAGTCCTGCTTGACCCGTGGGTTGACACACCCAACAACACCTGCCACGCCCCTGATGCGTCCATTGATGATATTGTCATTCAAGGGTCGATAGCTGCCCCTAAAGGAGCCACCCAGCATATAGTTGATAGATTCGTGAGAAAACCCATGGATGCCGACGGACGTGTTTTTGGGAATCTCTACTTTAAATTTACGGTTTTTAAAACGCACGATTGCTTTTTCAACAATTGTGTCGGTGCAGCTCCTGGCATTATGTTCATTGAATTCGATGTGCTCCGCTCCTTCGATGCGACAGCTCGAATTCGTGGTAAAGATTTGGGTACCATAACACTCCCCGACACTCACGAGGGATTGCTGGATACACTGAACATCGACGCCAAAGGCATCCACAGCCCCGGTAACCAGAACAGCTTCCGTGGACATGAAGTTACCGGCATGGGGAACACCGTGGCGCGAAAGCATTTCCAGCCCCGAGCAGCACATACCCACCAGATTGATGCCGTTGGCCCCGTATTCTTTGGCGATCTTGATCAGGGAGGGGTCGTTCACCGATGCCACCATGGATTCCACCAGATAGGGTTCGTGGCCATGAATAATAATATTGACCTGATCCTCCTTGAGACATCCCATATCGACTTCAGCGCTGACCGGTGACGGTGTTCCGAAAAGAATGTCCGACAGTTCCGTGGCAACCATGGATCCACCCCATCCATCCACCAGGGCCGTACGACTTATCTGCTTGGTCAGGTTCTCGTAATGCTGATCCATACCGGCATGGGTGCGCTGGAGAAGCTCCATCACTTCCAGCATGGCACCACGCGGTACGATATCCAGTTTCCGCCAGGTCTCAAGTGTCTTGGGTGGAACCAGATTGACCAGTGCCATCTCCCCATCGGTCTGAACAAATATTTTTTCGAGCTCATCACAAAGATCAAGCGCAATTTCCTGCACAGACCGACCATCTGTCACGATCTTTAGGACTTTGGCAAACGTTTCAAGCTTGAGGGGATTCTTGATCTTAAATTCTTTTATATCGCCCTTTGCCACACCTCTGAAGAGGTTTAGAATATTCCGTCCATGACTTACATGTGCCGCAGTTCCACAGGCAACCATACGTGCCAGGTTACGGGATTGAATGGTATCGATGGTGGCACCACAGATACCGACCTTGTTGTATGGGTCATTGGAGTTGATTCTACAGGGTCCCATGGCACAGTGTTTACAACAGGCCGACTTGGCCCCGATGGGACATGGTTTCATATTAGCAGCCCGGTCAAAAGCGATTTCAACACCGTCTTTCCGAGCTTTGGTGATCATTTGAGCGGTGGAATCACAGATGGTAATGTCTGCCACCGCTTTGGTTTTAATCGCAATTGACTTTTTATCATTGACCTCTTTCATTGGATTTTCCTCCATGATGGGTTTATGTTTATGTTTCGCTGGTTAACAATTACGACATTGTGGTATTTATTGTAATTGACTTAGATCAATAAATTCGTTAAACGAATTTATGAAACGCGACGATGTCGCTCTTATAGTGAATGATTTACACGCCTGTTTTCTGGCAGACTCATATTTCCATTCCTGCTACCCTGTTTAAAAAAGGCCTGTACTTATTGATGCGCAGTTAAAAAATTTCAGTTTATTGACAAATTGGCAGCCGCGAGATATGAACGCTATCAGCGCTTTCATCTGACTTAAACCAACCCGTCTAATTTTCCAATAAAACAAGGAGGATATCATGGAGAGAAAAAAAAGTTTCCCAAACATCGCTATTGCGATTTTACTCATTCTTTTTATCTGGGTTCCAATGGCATCTGCAGCTGAACCCATTGTCGTCGGCGTCTCCACATCTTTGGGTTTTTTAGAGGGCAAGGAGTCACTAAAAGCCGTACAAATGGCGGTGGAAGAGATCAATGCGGCTGGTGGTGTTTCCGTAGGCATGACCAAGCGAGATCTCAAAGTTGAATCCATCGATCTCAGAGATGCCGCGCCCGGCGTACCAGTACCGGAAGCTTTGCTCGGTATTGAAAAAATTATCCTGGAAAAGAAACCGGCAGCACTTGTTGTAGGTCCGTTTCGCTCAGAGGCCCTCATTGCCGGCATGGACATCATCGCAAAATATAAGGTCCCTCTTCTGGGAACCATTGCTATGTCTCCCGGCTCCGAGAAAAAAATCAAGGATAACCCGGAAAAATATAAATACGTCTTCAGAACCTGCCTTAACGCCGTGCATCTCGTAAAGTATCTGGCAGGAACCATGGCCGCCATCAAAAAGGAGTTTGGATTCGACAAAGTCTATGTAATGCACCAGGATGTAGCCTGGGCACGTGCCACTGCCGGATTTGTCAAAAAGATGTATTTCGACAAGGCCGGTTGGACTATTGTCGGGCAAGAAAGCTATCCCACAGGGACATCTGACTTCTCCTCGAGCCTGATGAAAGCCAGGGCTACCGGCGCCCAGGTGATCATGCCGATTTTTGACATGCCCCAAAGCGGAACCCTTGTCAAACAATGGAATGGGATGAAAGTACCGGCAATTCTGGCCGGCTTTATCTCACCTCTGGCTGGATCCGATGCCTGGAAGACATTTGATGGCAAGATAGGTGGTGCCATGAATACTATTTTTGAAATGGGCAGCGCCATTGCTTCAGATAAAGTTCCTGCCTCCAAGGCTTTTTACGCTAACTACGAAAAAAAATACGGTAAAAAGATACAGGCGGGCCACGGTCCGGCGCCTTCATATGAATCCGTATACATCCTTAAAGAAGCCATTGAACGTGCAGGCAGCACAGATCCTGATGCTATCGTAGCGGAATTGGAAAAAACCGACCGGATCGGTGTCATGGGCCGCATCCGTTACGATCAAGGCCACCAGGCAGTCTATGGATTCGATCCCAAAGAGACCTGCCTGTCCACGGTCTTCCAATGGACACCCGATGGAGATCGGGTCATTGTTTTTCCCGCAAGCATTGCCGATGGCAAAATTCAGTTGCCTGCGGGGTTGAAATCGTTAAAGTAGATACCATAACCCTATGATTCCCACAGAACCTGAAATCAAGGTGGATATTCTATTTGGAATCGGGAACATATAAAATCCTAAATTCGAATATCGAAATTTGAAATTGTTTCGAATTTCGTGCTTCGGATTTAGGGTTTTTAAGTTTTAATATATCTCTTGGAAATATCACCAATATGTTTGTCGGAACCCTCATATACGCAGTCGTCAACAGTTTTACACTGATACTTCTGGCCATCGGGTTTAACCTGACATTCGGTATCAGCGGCGTTGCCAATTTTGCCTATGGCGCACTCTATGTTTTGTCGGCCTACCTGAGCTGGATGCTGATGAATCTGCTAGGACTTCCATTTTTCCCTTCGGCATTTTTATCGATTCTTGCCACGACATTGTTCGGGGCCCTGATGTATCGTCTGGTGCTTCTGCGCGTACGTGGTCAAGCGCTGTCGGAAGTTATCGCGACTTTTGGTATCGGTCTCTCGGTCCTCGAGCTTTTCCGCTACCTCGGATTTGTTGGTTTCGAATACACCTTGCCGGTATTTTTTGACCATAGCTTTATCATTGCCGGAACCTATATCGACACGCAGCGAATACTCATTGTCGTCCTGGGTCTTCTGCTGGTGGTTTCCCTGTGGCTGTTTACCCACCATACGGCAACCGGTCTTGCATTTCGTGGTATTGCCCAGGATGAAAGAACAGCCTTGACCTTCGGCATCGACTCGGACTGGATCGCAACATTGAGTGTTTCCATGGGGGCGGGTTTAGCGGCCATCGCCGCCACAATCATTATCCCCTTGGGCAGCATCTCCCCCAGCGAAGGTTACGATGTCCTGATCAAAGCACTGGCCGTCTGTATTATCGGCGGTTTAGGAAGCACAGGTGGTGTCATTGCAGCTGGTTTCATCATCGGTTTTGCCGAGCGATTCACGGATACCTATTTCGGGTCACACTGGACCATGATTGTCAGCCTAATTGCGATTTTGCTCGTGCTGCTAATCAAACCTTCCGGTCTTTTCGGACAACAAAAGGAATTGGAAGAAAGGATATGACGTCTTGAAACAACGAAAGGAAAGGATCGATCGGGGCATAAAAGCCAGATCAGGGGATATCTTCGCTCTCAGCTCCTGGCGTGAAATGCTCTATGTGGCAGGGCCAAGGTTGTTACCAATCGTTCTCTTTCTCACATTACCACTTATCCTAAGCCCCTATTGGCAGCGAGTAATGATCTCTCTGGCCGTTTTCGCCATGCTTGCAATCAGCTGGGATCTGCTGGCACAAAGCGGCATGATTTCTTTAGGACAAGCCCTTTTCTTTGGCATGGGTGCCTACTTGTCAGGAATTTTCAATCATTTCTGGGGGTTTCACCCCTTTCTTTCCATACCCCTGGCGACAATCCTGGGAGGTCTCGTCTGTACCATCATTCTGCTACCGGTTCTTCGTTTGAGAGGTATCTATTTTTCCATGTTCACACTGATCCTGCCCTTGATGCTGGTAAGGACCATCGAAGCAACCAAAATTTTCGGTGGCACAGAAGGTTTGAGCGGAATGAGCCCCTTACCGTCCGGCTGGGTCGAGCTCTATTTCATCATCATCGCCACATTACTCGTGTTGTTCGGGTTTCGGCGCTTAATGGCTTCGGATTATGGTCTTGTCCTCCAGGGTATCCGTGACAATGACAGATCCGTCACCAATGCCGGTATCAATATTTACTGGTTCAAAGCCCAGGCGCTTTTTCTATCCAGTGCGGTGGGTGCATTCGCAGGCGCTTACATGACCCATGTGTACATGTTCGTCGGTATGCCGGTCTTCGCTCTTGACTATTCCATCATGCCCATAGCATCAGCGGTTGTCGGTGGTGTCGGTTCCTTTGCCGGCGCAGTTCTGGGTGCAGCCATTCTGGTGCCCTTATCTGAAGTTCTGCGCGGCTTTGGTGGGCTGCGGATAGTTCTGTATGGTCTATTTCTAGTTATTTTTATTGTTGCCATACCTGAAGGTATTTTCCATTATCTTCAACGAAAATATCAACAGGTTGAAAGATGGGTCGATGTCGATAGGTAACAATAAAGGGTTCGAGGGTCCGAGGATAGAACTAAAGCCAAAAGGTTACTGGGTGCGGGTGATATGTATCGATGGGTATAACATAAAAAGATAATAGTTTTTCGTGTTCGTTGGGTTGTCGAATTATCCAAACAGGCTACTGACAACTCACTCGAACTCTTGACCCCTCGAATCCTCGGACCCTATGTGTTTAAAATCTTCATTATCAAACTGGAGAAAACCATATCTGAAATTCTGACTGATATTTGAGAAAAATATGTCTGCCATAATCGAAATACAAAATTTAACCAAGGTCTTTGGTGGTGTCACAGCCGTTTCCGGGCTAGATTGCACCATCAAGCGTGGTGAACTCCTGGGTATTATCGGCCCCAATGGTTCGGGAAAAACCACGCTTGTCAATCTGATGACCGGCTTTGTCAAGCCGACTTCCGGAAAAATACAATACAACGGGCAGAATATTTCCAGAATGCCGGCACACAAAATCATTCAATTGGGTATCGCCAGAACGTTTCAAATGGTACGCCCCTTTTATCAATTACCCGCCTACAAAAATATGATCATACCGCTCTACTCGCCGCGGGTAAAGAAAATG
>RCNC010000221.1_pt1 | contig 33786 bp, 28 predicted proteins | sample 2041301 | NCBI WGS metagenome assembly RCNC01 (sample SAMN09708231, study PRJNA481090) | Marine sediment metagenome, whole genome shotgun sequencing project. | biome: marine sediment; feature: ocean; material: sediment; isolation source: Sewage treatment plant 13A marine sediment (STP13A) ... | reverse complement strand
GTCTCGTAAAAAGTCCAACTTCTGCGTTGTGCTGCATTTCGCAATCATTCAACGTACGACAAGTACGCCTCATGATTACAAAATTTGCACGCCTTGAATTTGAACTTTTTACGAGACTGTTAAAATTGGGCTTTCAAATAACTAATCATAACTTCTTGATATGATTGACAAGCTATTCTCGGTTAAAGTGCAGAAAAGCGGCATGTTATAACTTTTTACGAATTCATCAATTTTAGCGTGTTTTTTTTTAAAAACGGCATCAAGAGAATTATATTATAATTTTAGTGTCTTTGTGCCTTAGTGGCTGAAACTATTACTATGGATATTTCTTCTTTTATAAAATTAATAGCCAATCCTGAAATCAGCAGGTCTATTTTAAGCCAGGATATTTTAAAGCTTGGAGATGAACTGACAGGCAAGATACTTGATTTTAAATCAGACGGCAGAACACTTGTTGACTTTGGAAAATTTCGAACACTTGCAGAAGTAAACTTCCCGGTTTCTAAATCGCAGGTTATTAATGTTAGGGTTGTTGAAATAGGTGAGCAGGTAAAGCTGAGTTTAATCGATCCTGAAACAAAGAAAAGCGACATTACAAAGAATCTAATCAGCAAATTAGAAATAGTTTCAGACGATGAATTCAAGAAACTTCAGGCTGATATAAAACAGGTTTTAAGCCGTGATGTAAACTTATTTGAAGGTGATAAATTACCACGGAATATAAAAAATGCTTTGCTTAACATTCATTCTCATTTCGAGCCGTTAAATATCAGCAGCAATATATCAAAACTAATCCCGCAGCTAAAAGCTTATATAGAAAATTCGGGAATTTTATTTGAGAATAAAATGGAAAACGCAATAGAAAATATACTGAGCTCATATGAAAAAATATCTGTGAAGCAATTAGCACAATTTCCCGAAATAAGAGAAATTTTAAATAAAGATTTAAAACCGAATCTGGTTATTTTGAAAGAATTTTTCAGTAACAAAGAAATGATTGAAAAATCAGCAGACAGAAGAGAGATTGAAAGCATCAGGAGTTCAATTGACAGGATTATTAATGATATTGACAGTCAAAAAAATTTGGCGATAAACAAGAAAGAAAGCACGGATCAGACTCAGGTATTTACCCATACACTTAATTTAAAGGAAGACGACCAGAAAGCAAAATTGAAAATTTATTACAAAAAGAAAAAAGGCGATCTGAAAAAAGGGATAAGGTTATCGCTGCTTCTTTCAATGGACAGAATGGGGGAGATCAGAACAGATTTTTTTAATATTAAAAACGATTTGAATATAACTTTTTTTGTAACAAATGAGAAAACAAAAAAAATAATTGAAGATAATATTGAGGGAATAAAAGAGGAGTTGAGCGGGATATTCGGAAACCTTGTGATTAATGTAATTGTTTCAAAAAGAGAAATAGCACAATTTGACAGCGAAGATTTAACAATTTCAAGCAGTAAAATGGTCGATTTAATGGCGTAAAATAATTAATCACCACGGAATTTCACGGAAATATCACAGATATTATAAAACTAAAATTCAGTGAATCTCCGTGGCTAATTTATTTAATATTCAAACTTTGATGAACTCGTAAGAAGTCCAATTTAGACGGCTTCGTAAAAAGTTCAAATTCCCCCGCTAAAAAGCAACGGGATAAAAAGGCGTGCAAATTTTGTAATCATGAGGAGTACTTTTCATACGTTGAATGATTGCGAAATACAGCATAACGCAGAAGTTGGGCTTTTTATGAGACCGTCAATTTTTTAAATGGCAACTTATGGATAAACAAAAAAAAGCAGTAGCGTTAAAATATAATAAAGGCAAAGATAGTGCTCCGAAAGTTGTTGCAAAGGGAAAAGGGTATATTGCTGAAAAGATAATAGAGGCGGCGCGAGAAAATAATGTGCCGTTGTATGAAGATAAGAATTTGTCCCAGGTTTTGGAAGCTTTGGATCTTAATACGGAAATTCCTCCTGAGTTGTACCGTGCTGTTGCAGAGGTATTAGCTTTTATCTATAAATTAAACAAGATGGCGTCGTAGAAAGTTACATATACTGCGCCTTGAATATGGAACTTTCTACTTAGCACCCCAAGGGCATTTCCTGCGGGCACCATCGGTGATACTTTTACGAGATTGTCAAACAAGATGGCTGCGCAATAGACAGGACGCAGATTTACACAGCACACAGATTATCATAATGTTAGTGCTTCCTTTGACATAGTATTAAAAATAAACATTTATCTTTGTAATCTGTGTTCATCCGTGTCCCATTTTAAAAAATTAAAATTCTTATGCAAAAATTTGACATAATAAATACTCCCCTTACCGGAACAAACCTTATTGAGGCAAGTGCAGGCACAGGCAAGACATATGCAATTTCCGGGCTGTTTGTCAGGCTTATCATTGAAAGTCAGTTTACTGTAGACCAGATACTGGTAGTAACATTTACAAAAGCCGCAACTGATGAGCTTAAAGAAAGAATAAGGAAAAAGCTCATGGAAGCAAAAGAAGCGTTTATTAAAGGTTCAGGTGCTGATAGTTTCATCAACGAAATGATTCAAAAAACTGATAATCATAAACAAACTATCGACAGGCTGCATGATGCGCTGGTAGATTTTGACAGGGCGGCTATTTTTACCATACACGGATTTTGTCAGAGAATACTTCATGAGAATGCTTTTGAAACCGGAAGTTTGTACGATACTGAACTGATAACAGAACAGAATAGCCTGTTGCTGGAGATTGCAGAAGATTTCTGGAGGAAAGAATTATACAGACAATCTGCGGAATTTATAAATTATATTTTAAAAAGTAAAAAAATAAAAGGCCCTGAAGATTTTTTAAAACTGCTTGGCAGGGCGAAAACACGGGATATGAAAATAATCCCCGGTATAAAAAAAGCTGAAATAAAAAGCCTGGATACTTACCGGGAGATCTTTAAAAGGCTTAAAAGCAGGTGGCAGGATTCGCGAGATGAGGTAATAAAGCTTTTAAATGATCCGTCACTTAAAGCAACAACATACGGGAGTTTGAAAGTCATATCCATGGCAGATTTTATGGATAATTTTACTGCTTCAAAAAGCACAGGTTTCCCTTTATTTGACAAGTTTGAAAATTTTACAGCAACAAAAATTATTAAATCTACCAAAAAGGATCAGATCTCTCCTCGTCATGAATTTTTTAATTTCTGTGATGAACTATCCCTTATTTATTCTGAGCTGGAAACCGAATTTGAAAATTACACCCTCTTTCTTAAAACACAAATATTTGAATATGCAAAATCCGAGATCCTTAAAAGGAAAAGGAAAAAGAACATACAGTTCTATGATGATCTTTTATACAATGTTCGAGATGCCCTGAGACAAGACGCTAAAAGGGAAAAAAATGCACTTGCCAGAGCAGTAAGACAAAAATACAGGGCCGCCCTGGTTGACGAATTTCAGGATACTGATTTCATTCAGTATGAGATATTTGCACGACTTTTTTCATTAAAAGAAAGCAGCCTTTTTATGATTGGTGATCCCAAGCAGGCAATATATGGCTTTCGTGGTGCTGATATCTTTTCCTATATGAAAGCTGCTTCAAACGCTGATTCTAAATATACACTCTTTGAAAACTGGCGCTCAAAGCCGGGACTGATAAGCGCAGTAAACACAATATTTTCCAATGTCAAAGCACCTTTTGTTTTTGATAAAATTATCTTTGATAAGGCAGAACCTGCCGGGCACATTGATGCCGGCGACAACAAACAGGAAAATTTATTAAAACTTTGGTATGTTAAAGGGAAAATAGCAGAAGGCACAGAGACACCCGTCTTCGCCTCCGGTTACGCCGCGGCAGGGAAAGGCATAAAAGGAGAGAAGCCGGTTATTAAACCAGTTAATAAACCAGTTAATAAATCAGACGCATTAATGTTGATTTCGAAAGCTGTATCAGGAGAAATTGCCAGGATTACTTCACATAGCGATAATCCTGTTAAGTCAGGCAACATTGCAGTTCTTGTTAGAACAAACAGGCAGGCTGGAATTATTAAAGACTCCCTTTCAGAAAGAAGTATTCCTTCTGTTTTATACAGTGCTGGAAACATATTTGATTCGGACGAATCGATGGAAATGGAAAGGGTACTTTCGGCCATAGCAGAACCGGGAAATGAACGGAGGCTGAAATCCGCACTTGTAACGCGAATTTTTGGTGTCTCAGCACAAGAGCTTGATTCAGCGGATAACACGGATAAGGGCTTGGAAACATGGATGACAAAATTCAGAGAGTACTTCAAAATATGGAACAATCAAGGTTTTATCCGCATGTATCGATTTTTTATGACTCAGGAAGGGGTAAAAAAAAGGATTTTATCATTATATGACGGGGAAAGGCGGTTGACAAATCTTCTTCATATTTCTGAAATACTTCATAAAGAATCTGAAGAAAAAAAAGCAGGGATGACTGGTCTTATAAAATGGCTTTCAGAACAGAGAGACCCATCAACTCCAAGACTTGAAGAACACCAGCTTCGCCTTGAGAGCGATGAACTCGCGGTAAAAATAATTACTATACACAAAAGCAAGGGGCTTGAATTTCCGGTAGTCTTTTGCCCGTTTTGCTGGGAAAGCTCCCTGATAAAAGAAAATGGGAAAAAAGCCAAGGAAGTTGTTTTTCATGATATTAATAGCAACCGAAGTTTAACCTTCGATATTGGATCAGAAGAGATAGAGAAACATATCGCACTTGCGCAAAATGAGCTTCTCGCGGAAAATCTTCGGCTTTTCTACGTGGCATTAACACGAGCAAAAGAACTATGCTATTTGGTTTGGGGACGGATCAACAAGGCTGAAACTTCTGCCATGGCTTATCTGCTACACGATTTGCTTCATGATATAAATATTGTAAAAACAGATGATATTGTTTCCGTATTAAAAAAACGTTTTAACAGATTAGACGATGATGAAATTTTCGCAGATTTAAAACATATTTCAGGCAAATCAAATGGTACAATCAAACTTTCCTTAATACCTGATGAAAATGATCTGAAATATAAACCGCTGATTGAAAAAGAGAAAAAATATTTTTGTCGTAAGTTTAACGGAAAAATTGACAGAAAATGGAAGATTTCAAGTTATTCATCCCTTGTATATGATAAAATACAGGATTACGAACTTCCGGATCACGATTCTATCTATATACCGAAGTTTAAAACAGCGGATAGCCATATCGATTTTCAAAAAAATTCCAGACAATTTGAGCTGGCTGATGATCCAGAAAAAAATAATATATTTTCATTTCCAAAAGGAGCAAAACCCGGAATATTTTTTCACGATATCTTTGAAAATATAGATTTTAAGCAGGATTTAGCGAATATTAAGGAAAGTCTGATAACAGACAAACTGCATGAGTACGGATTTGACTTGAAATGGAAAAATGTTGTTTGCGATATGATAAATAATGTTATTTCAACTCCTCTTTTTAAAGACAAAAAAAGCTTTTTGTTATCGTCAATTTCAGGCACGGACAGGATAAACGAAATGGAATTTTACTTTCCATTAAAAACCGTAACGCCTAAAAAGATTAGAAATATATTTTCCGATTATGGAGGAATCAATATTCCTGATGAATTTCCTTTGCATATGGAAAGACTTTCTTTCTCTCCTGCAAAGGGTTTTATGAAGGGTTATATTGATATGATATTTCGCTATAACGAAAAATTCTATCTTATAGACTGGAAATCTAATCACCTTGGTAATACCATAGAGGACTACAAGAAAGGTTTCATTGATAGAATCATGAGCGAGGATTTATACATACTGCAGTACCATATTTATCTGCTTGCCCTTCATCAGTACTTGCGACTTCATCTTCCGGAATACAGTTATGAATCTGATTTCGGTGGAGTGTTATATTTGTTTTTAAGAGGAATCGATAAACATCAAGGTCCTGAATTTGGTATTTATAGAGATATTCCGAACCCGGATCTAATTTATGCACTTGGCAGAGAGCTGATTCCTGATTTTAAGGAAGAGAAGATATAACCACAGAGCGCACGGAGAACACAGAGAGATATAGCTTTTCTGTTTGCCGCTAAGAGTGCGGCAAACAAAAATCCAAAGAAGCTTAGCTTCTTTATAATACCGGATTAGCGGCAATAATTTTAGCGCTAACTCACTATGTTCAATATCTGACGATTGAATTTGAAATGATCTGCCCGAAGGGCTTAGGTTTATTTCTTTTCGCCTTCCCTGCCCAGTGGAATGCGAAGCCTATTCCACCGGGGTCAGCGAAAAGGAATAAGATGAAACACTCTGTGATCTCTGTGTCTCGAATGAGCGGAGCGAATGGGCGGTTAAACTATTAATTTCGTGATGATAGAAGCTAATATATAACATGAATAAAAAAGCTATAACATACTTATATGAAACCGGAATGATTTCCAAAGCAGATACCCATTTTGCAAATTTCATTGCTGATCTTTCTAAAGGAAATGATCCTGAAATATTTATTGGCGCGGCCCTGGTGAGCAGTGCCACCGGAAACGGGGATATATGTCTTGACCTTGGATCGGTTTCTGAAAAACAGGCGATGAAAGAGAAAAACGGCGAAATGCCTGTGATATTTCCTAAGCTTGACGTTTGGCTGGAAAAATTAAGAAAAAGTCCTGTGGTGGGAAACCCCGGAGAATTTTGTCCAATTATACTGGATGAAAATAACAGGCTATATCTTTATCGCTACTGGGAGTATGAAAAAATATTGTCGGAATCAATAAAAAGACGTGCCAAAGAAGATGTAAATAATATTGATACATTATTATTAAAAGAAAGCTTAAAAAGGCTTTTTCCGAAAAAATCGGAAAATGATATCAACTGGCAGAAAGTAGCTTCACTAACTGCAGCGATTAAAAGATTTTGTGTAATTTCCGGAGGGCCGGGTACAGGCAAGACATATACAGTTGCTAAGATTCTTGCAATTTTGCTGGAGCAGGCCAGAGGTGAAAAATTACGTATATTTCTTTGTGCGCCAACTGGAAAAGCGGCGGCAAAACTTAGCGAATCGATTATAAAAGCAAAAGAAGAATTAAATTGTAGCGATGCTATTAAACAGGCGATACCTGTGGAAACATATACAATTCACAGAATGTTGAAAACCATACCGGGTTCACCATATTTTCGTTATAATTCGGAAAATCTACTTCCTGCAGATGTTGTTATTGTCGATGAAGCCTCCATGGTGGACCTTGCTCTTATGTCCAAGCTTATTTCATCAATCCCGATGACCGCAAGATTGATTCTTATGGGAGACAGGAATCAGCTTTCTTCAGTTGAAGCCGGATCAGTACTTGGTGACATATGTGACACCAGCGGTATACAAATGTTTTCAAGAGAGTATGCCAAAACCATAGAAGAAATAGCCGGAGAAAAGCCCGAAGAAAGAATAGATACTTCAATTAAAGCCTATGAAAAAGGACAAGGTTTATATGACTGTATCGTTGTTTTGAAGAAAAGTCTGAGATTTACAGGCAAAAGTGAAATCTGGGAGTTAAGTCAGGCTGTTAACAAAGGAGATTGGGGACCGATTTTATCTATTCTTAACAAAAATATTGGCCTTAAAAACAATGCCGAGCTTAAAAACAATGAGGGCAGGGGGGTTAAATGGGAAGAACTTGGAATCTCAAATGAAAAACACAGCATTATAGCTGAGAAGATAATTCATGGTTATTCTGATTATCTTATTGCTCAAGATCCATATACAGCGCTTGAGCGATTTAACAGATTTAAATTATTGTGCGCATTGAAAGTAGGTCCTTACGGGGCATATAGCTTAAACAGGCTGGCCGAAGCAGTGCTGAAAAAAGAAAAATTAATAAGGACGGATATCTCCAATGAATACCCATGGTACAGAGGAAGGCCGGTGCTGATTACAAAAAACGATTACAGCCTTGGACTTTTTAACGGCGACATGGGAATAACCATGCCTGATCCAAAAGAAGGCGGCAGTGATCTGTACGTTTTCTTCCCTGAAGCATCAGGCGGAGTAAGAAGATATTCACCATACAGAATTCAAGAGCATGAAACTGCTTATGCAATGACCGTGCACAAGAGCCAGGGGTCTGAATTTGATCATGTCTGCCTTGTTTTCCCTGATAAAGACTATCCGGTTTTGACAAGAGAGCTCGTTTATACGGGAATCACCCGCGCCCGAAAAAGTGTGCTGATATGGGGAAGAGAAGATGTTTTAAAAGCTGCTGTTTCCCGAAGAATAAAACGAGCATCAGGGCTTAAGGATGCGCTTTGGGGATGAGCCGCAACTTTAATGGCGTCGTAGAAAGTCCCATCTACTGCGTTGCAGCGGTTTTTCAGAAACTCGGCATACTACATGTATTGCCTCGTTCCTGAAAAATCGCTGCGCCTTTTTATCCCGCTGATTTTTAGCGGGGGTATATGAAACTTTCTACTTAGCACCCCAAGGGCATTTCCTGCGGGCACCATCGGTTATACTTTTTACGAGTTCACCTACATTTATTTAATTACAAATTGTGTACTCCGAATTAATATATTGTCAGGGTTTACAAATCAAAAGCCTGCGCATTACAGTGGAAATTGATGTGGTTTCAATTCACAGCAATAAATGAAAATGATATTGAATTGAATGCCGACCTTACAGATAACCTGCTGAAAAAGCCTACAAAAACATTGTTAAAAACAAAACTGTTCAATAAAACAGTAAATTGGTAAAAAGTAAAAAATGTACCGGCTTTTTCAGTCAAAGTTAATCTACTGGTTCGGCCTATCGTTACATTGTCAGTACTTGGGAATTAGAACATTATAGGATCTATACGCATCAAGACTTCCTGAAGTAGATCTTCCGGGCATTTACTAATGAGAGACGCATTTCTTGCTTTGTAGTCAAGAGAACGTAACTGGTCTGCCATGATCACCCCAGTAACTTTTTTTCCTTTAGATATAGCCACATAAAATGGGTTTTTACGCTTCGTGTTGCTGATGGGGCAAACAAAAACAAATCCTAACTTTTTATTAAAAGCACTATGACTTACCACTAAAGCTGGTCGGCTTCCTTTTTGTTCATGACCAGCTTGTGGATTAAAGTTTAGGCGAAGAAAATCTCCGCGTTTTGGTATATAGTCTACCAAATTTCCTTTCCTTCCGGTTTGCCCCATGAAATTTCTTCGTTGGGTTCTTGCATTTGACGTAGCAATTCTCGCAATGTGTATTTATTTCTGGGAGCCACGGGTTTTAAAATCAATTTTCCATCCTTTAATGAACAACTTAGCCGGTCTTTTGCTTCCAAATGAAGTGATTCTAATACATGCTTCGGGAGTCGAACACCAAGCGAATTGCCCCATTTCCCAATTTGTAACTCTATAATATTTTGCATGTTTCTACCTCCTTGCAATTAGAATATACATTGTATATCCTCAAAAGGGAAATGTCAATCATAGTAAATCAGTTCGCTGGAAAATCTTGAAGGCCGAAAATAAAGGATCAAACGTAGCCTCCCATTCCTTTTGCCAACAAAAAATTAGTCCAGATCCAACTTCACTTTACACTGATTACATTTTACAACGCCCCGGAAAACTTTATTGCCGCATTCAGGGCAAATATAGCGGGCTTCTTCATCTTGAATCCATTTTTCAGTACCGACCTCTCGCCAATACGGAATAGCCCGTAAAATAACCTTTTTTCCAACAGCCAGCGGAAAGTTTTCAATATGCTGACAGGGAAATTCATCGCATTCGTGACATCCGGTGTAACCTTTTCCTTGAGTGCAATCCCTGATCTCACACTGTTGGCAATGCATAAAAAGCTCATCAGACAAGCAACCACGGCATCGAATATCTTCCGTTGAAAGATTTTCACTATTAGGAAGAGTGCCCTTGCCAGTAACTCCTCCCTTGTAAAGTCCCACTAAACTTTCCTTGAATTTTTGATTATTATCACGATGTGCGATATAAATGGCACAGACTCCGCAATAAAGACCACAAGGAGCAACAAATTCCGGATTTATCTTCATAATTCAAACTCCTCAATTTATCATATTTTTCAGACTTCAACGCCCTATTGATCAATCCCACGGGTCTTTATCTAACACAAAACAGTATTATAATACATAAATAACCGTCAAGCCGCAAGGCGCAATAATTCAAATGGTATCAGACTGAATGTAATTCGTTTTTGTTTTTATTTATAGCAGACTTGACAAGGATAGCCGTTTGAGGGGAAAACTAAATTACCTTATTTCTCTATGCGAGACCTTTGGAAAATAATCATTTTTTCTGCCAGGTTATAAAACTGTATGAAAAAACATCATTTACGGAATCATTGTTATTTTGCTGCGGTGTTAGTAATTATTTTCGCCTGCTGCCTGTCATCGTGCTCAAAAAAAGATGATATTGCATTAATCCTAAGCTTAGTTGAAAAAGCTGAAGTCCTGGCAGAAGAGCATGATACTGGCAAGCTCATGGAGCTTACTTCAAAAAAATTTACAGCCCAGGATGGAAAATTAAAGCGCCAGGAGGTTAGAAAATTCCTCTGGCTGACTTTTAGAAGATATGGCAAGTTCGATTTGCTGTTTCCTGAACCGACTGTTGAGATTTCTGACAAGGAACAATCTGCCACAGCGGTAGTGTACTTTCTTATCGTTAAAAAAGAACAGCCTCTTCCTGATTTGGAAAAGCTATACAAGGACCCGGAGCGCTGGCTTGAAGAAGTGGGTGAGCTTGCAGACCTGCATAGGCTCAATTTACAGTTTTTGAAGAAGGGCGATAAATGGCAGGTAACTTCCGCAAAAATCGAGCCTTATCGAGGTTTTGGTTTCGGTAATTGACCTTTACTTGACGTTTTCGTTCGAAGCAAAAGTATTTGAAGCAAATTGCCTGCCGCCGATCGCCGGAAAATTCAAAATCAGTGCCAGAGTCAAAAGTGGAATAAACGCTACGCCGAAGAGGGTCTGTTCGATGGAATAAAGATCCGCCAGTTTTCCAACCAGCGGTGACATCATCCCTCCCAGGCCGTAGGCGAACCCCATCATCAGACTGGCCACCATCGAGCGACCTTTGGGGGCCAGGGACTGAGCCATCACCACCCCCAGCGGCATGGTCGCCAGGTTAAAGAACCCAGCCAGGGCCGCCCCCGGATATATCCAGTTGCCGGGTAGATAAAGGAGCAGCAAAAGCGCTGGCACCATCAGGGTATGAGTTACCAGAAAAATCGGCTTGAAACCGATCCGGTCTGAAAGATGCCCGGAGATGATCCCGCTGATAGTGCCGGCCAGGGTAAAGAGCGAGAACATTAAGCCTGCGGACACCAGAGAATACCCTTTGGAGACATACAAAATCGGCATGAAGGTCAAAAACGACTGACCGACAATAGCCCGCAGGACCATCACCAACCAGATCAGAAAAATAGGCTTTATGGCCGGGCCCAGTGTTTCCCTTAGTGTTCCGAAAAACCCTTTGTATTTAAACCCTTCGCTGACCGGCTGAGGGACAATTATGAAAAGGTATGCTGCAACGGCCAGACCGATGACCATAGTCAAAGGAACCGCTTCGAGTCCGAAGGAGGTTGCATACCAGGTGATGAAAAGGGGACCCACGGCAAACGACAGGGTTCCGCCGGTGTTGAAAATTGACATGGACAATCCGGCATTACGGCCGGCATACACAGGGACCATCCCGGTCAACGAAGGGTGATACATCGCCGAGCCGATTGAGCCGACGGCAATGCAGAGGAGCAATAATGTATACGTGGGGGTAATGCCCGAAAGCGGAATAAACACTACTGCCATCAGCACTCCCCCGAGAATAAACCACCGGGTCTGATAGCGATCAGCCAGATATCCCACCGACGGCTGTATGATAAAAGCCAATAGCCGGCTCATACCGGCAATAATTCCCACCTGGGTTAGAGATAGATTCAGTTTGTCGACAAACAGCGGAGACAGCGGGCTGATGAACGAATTGTAGAAATCGCCAATAAAATGGACCAGGGTAAGGGCAAAAATCACCTTGATGTTGGCTTTAATAATTTTATCGGATGTCAATATGTTGTCCCTTGCACGCTAATCAATCAACGGCCGGAGGATCCGGTCCGTTTGGCAAAAAAGCGGAACTATAACCAAGCACGGTATTCCGGTCAAGCGTTATATTGATTTATTTCTTGCCGGCATGAAGTGCATTTTTTGATCGTTAAAAAACAGCCTCTTCCTGATTTGGAACTATATAAGGACCCTGAGTGCTGGCTTGAAGAAGTGGGTGAGCTGACAGACCTGTACAAGCTCAATTTACAGTTTCTGAAAAAAGGCGATAAATGGTTGGTAACTTCCGCAAAAATCGAGCCTTATCGGGGCTTAGTAGATGATCTTTACTTATTGCGGTGGGGCCGTTCTTTCTCGTATCATCTGTGATTATTTGTTACTTTTCTCAAACTGAAGCAGATACTGGATAAAATAGGCTGCATTTTTTGCAGTGAAATGGATACCTGCCCGGGCTGCAAATCCGCGGTCTGCTGTAAGAACCGGTCCTCCTGCAATTATCTTTGTTTTTGACGGAAGGTTTCTGCTTATCATTAAAATATCTTCCTCTGAATCAAACTGGAGTACGGTTAATCCTAATAAATCAGGTTGATGATTTTTGCATGAGGTTATAATTTTTTCGGGTGTCAGAAGCAGCCCGAGTTCAATGGTTTCAAGACCAGCTGTTTCAGAAAACATCCGAATAACTTCGAGTCCATGGCCCAGGCCGTCGTCAAGGGTTGCTGTAAGCATTAAGGGAGGTTTATCCCAAAGACCGGAAACACCTGTGATTACTTTCCATTTATGTAAATCTCCAGCTGCTTTTTCAAGTCCTGACCTGGAGGGTAAACCTGTTGATTGCCATTTTTTTGACAGTTCATCCAGTTTTTCCCATAACTGTTTTTTTGTGATCAGAAATATAATTTACCCCTTTTATTTCTACCAAACTCCCGGAATAGCGGTATTGCAAAATTTGCATTGATTGTCCCTAAGATTGTATATGGGTATATAATAGCCCTGGCGCTCAATCAGCAGCTTTTTGCAGTTGTGGCAATAAGTGTTGTTCCCATCATGGCCAGGCACGTTACCGAGATAGACATAGCGGATTCCTGTCTGCATGGCTAATTCCCGGAACCTGGTAAGGGTTGAAACAGGTGTTGGCGGCAAACGGTCAAGCTTATACCGGGGAAAAAAGCGCAGAAAATGTAAAGGATGATCAGCGCCCAGGTTTTTAATGATCCATACACACATCTTTTTAACCATATCAGGGTCATCAGTATATCCGGGAACTACGAGGTTTGTTATTTCAAAATGAACTTTTTGCTCATGGAGAGTTTTAAAAGTATTTAATACAGGTTGAAGTCGTCCCCCGTTTAATTTTCTGTAGATGGCGTCACTGAACGATTTAAGGTTAACATTTGCGCCATCTAAAACTTTGCAAAATTCCAAGAGTGGTTTTTTGTTGATATAACCGTTTGATATCCACAGGTTGTATAAACCCTTTGCTTTTGCAAGACGAGAAGTGTCGATCATATATTCAAAAAATGTAGTAGGTTCTGAATAGGTGTAAGCGATCGATTCAGAACCTGACTGTATAGCAGCTTTGACAACATCCTTGGGGAAAAGCTCGTGATGGCGGACTTCAGTGGGTTTAACCTGGGATATTTCCCAGTTTTGACAGTTCAGGCAACGAAAATTACAGCCGGTGGTTGCTATAGAAAAGGCCTTTGACCGGGGTTTAAAATGGAAGAGAGGCTTTTTTTCTATGGGGTCAACATGTAAAGCGCATGGATTGCCATAAGTCAGGCTGTAAAGAATGCCGTTTATATTTGCCCTGGAACGACAGACGCTACGGTCGCCGGGAGACAGGATGCATCGATTCGGGCAAATACCGCAAACCACCTTGCCGCCTTCCAGTTTTTTATAGAAATAACCCTCATGGGCCCATTTCCAAGGCGTTGAAGGTGCATCACCTTTAAATACCTTGCCTCCGATATCATCAGGTCCTGATATTTCGTATTTTTTCCCTTTTAAAAGGGTAAACGCATTGCAAGGAAAGGCAGTGGAAATAAGCGCTGAACTGTAGAAAATAAAATTTCGTCTGCTAATTTTTTTCATGATTTATCCCCAGCCAGATCAAGCTGATTAACTTCAGAGCAATCAAGGCTGCCGCAGTCCTAAAGATACCTAAAAACGGCAGTAAGACCACACTGGTAAGTAGTGTACCAAAAGCGGCACCAATCAAATCAGCAGAAAAGGAGTGAGACGCTGCAAGATTGTCTCCTCCTCTTAAATGAAGCGCTACAGGAAATTGAAAACCGCAGGCAAGAGAAACAAGAAGGCCGAAAAAAAGAAAAAAGACCACGGGCAGGTGATAGGCCCAGAACTTCAGCGCAAAAATAAACCCTGCCATTAAAAGAATAAGGATTCCGTCGGTTAAAATCAGGTGCTTTTTTTCGATCTTTTTAAGCCTGTTTGCCAACCAGGCACCGGGCAGCAGCCCTGTAAGGAAAACAGTTATAATTAAGCCGATTTGGAGATAAATATAGCCGAAAAAAATCTGAAAAGCAAAGATAACTAAAATTTCACTCCCCATATTAAGACATCCGGTTGAAAAAAGCACGAACTCTTCCCTTGTAATGCGAATTAGATAGATCAGGGTGATTATACTCAAGACAGCAATAAATGGATTGGGAGAAGTTGAAAATTTGGCAAACCACTGGGAAAACATAAGGCGCATCAGGTATGGAGAATGGTCGAAGTTTTTTGGAGTGCTTTTGTCTATCAATTCCTTTAATCGTTGAATTCTCTCTAAAGTAACATTTCCAGAATAATAGCCTCTGATGTAACTGGTAGAAATATTTTGTGCAGCAAGGCGGGCCGGGATATCGGTGGAAACAGGATTGTTGCTGCAAAGAAAATAGATTTTTTGACCGGGCAGCATCAGAATATGATCAAAATAGGCAGCAACGGTATTATACAGGGAGGAAAGCTTCTGCCGCTGCGGTTCTGCCAGATAATTATCAAATCCTTGTACGGAAAAGCTTAGTATTCCATTGTCAGATAGGTGATCCTTTACAATTTCATAGAACCTGTCTGTAAAAAACCTGTTTATTTGAAAGGTTGTTGGTTCAGGTAGATTAATGATTACAGCATCATATACTTTTTGTGAGGCAGAAAGATAGGCGCGGCCGTCTCGATTTATGACGTTGAGGCCCGGGATTTTCCGGATCATGTTGAACCTAAAGAGCACGTTTGAAACATCCGGATTAAGTTCAACAAAATCAACAGATTCCGGCCGGTGTTTTTCTACCTGGGCCATCATTCCGCCTTCGGCGGAGATAATCAGTATATTTTTGGGATTATCGATTTGGGACAGAGGATAGTGAATCGCCTCTTCAGCCACGGTCAGGTTTTGACTGCTAAATGATGGAGAACCGTCTTCGAACAAAGTGAATTGCTCCCGGTCCTGGTGAACTGAGATACGACCATATCGGGATTCGTTGTAATAGGCCAGTTTCCCTTCGGACGGGGCAAGGGAAGGGGTTTCAAGATATATACCGGCTGAAAGAATAAAAATGGACAGTGTTGCAAAAAGTATGGCGCCCGGATGATACCGGTGTTTAAAATGAAATAAGAAGTAAGCTGCTAAAAGCAGCGGCAGGTTTGCAAGCAAAATAGCCTGCATGGGAGTGACCAGAAAAACAAGGACAAAGGAAAATAGGGCGCCCCCTGTGATGTCTCCTAAATTGTCCGTTATATAGATCTTAGCACCGCTATAAGCAGGGATTTCCTTTCTTATGGTAAACAAGGCGTATGGCAAAACAAAACCGATTAGCAGGCAATAAGGCGCAATGGTTAAGAAAGTAAATGCAAATGTAGGATAAAACCCCACTGAACTTCCATGAATAAAGAAGACTTCTCGAAGTATACGTATTCCAAGTATTTGCAATACAGGCAGGCAGACCAGACAAAAAGAAAGCCAGCCCAGATGATTTACAGCAACATGCCGGGAGTTCCTGGAAACAGTGTGAGCCAGTAGTGTTCCGATCCCGCCAAGGACCAGCCAGTTAAATAGAATGAGGGCAATAATAAATTCATTTCCATTAAACAGGGCTAAAAATTCACGAATGGTGAGAAGTTGGGTTACAACGGACGAGATGCCCGTGGCGATAACTACCCTGTTTATGGCAAGTTCATTTTTTCTCATCAAAATGTGAAGTTATTTTTTAGTGAGCCCGAAGTATTGAACCTGGTAGGTCAAAACTTCAAGTTTGGTGTTTTTCCAGGAATCTACAGAAAGACCGGCTTTTGCGCAAAGGTGGGAAAGAAAATTTTGAGGTTCAGGCAATTGTTTCCATACCTGGGGTAAAAAGGTGGCGACTGCACGTCCTTTGCGGATTATTACGCCGTCAACATTAACTCGCAGTTTTGAAAGCAAATCAGAATAATCGGTATATTCAAGCGGTTGGGGTTTTGTTAGTATGCTTATTTCGATATCTACATGCTCAAACTCATCAGCCGTTAATGGAGGAAAACGGGGATCTCTAAATGCAGCATTAAGCGCATTACGTGTGATTCCCGCACGGATCGATTCGTTCGAGGTTAAGCTTCCGATACAGCCGCGCAACCGGCCGCTGATTTTAAGGGTGACAAATGTGCCGCGGCGTTCCTTGTAGCATTCGTCCGTCAGGGCATCTGATAACTGCATGACTTTATCGGATGCCATCTTTTTGCCAAGATTTTCCATAATTGTCTTACGAGCCAGTTTGACCAGAATCTCTCCCTGTTTTTGATTCAAAGATGTTTTTGAAAAATATGCAATGGCAGCATATCCCACCACTTTTGAACGATCCCCTGCGGTGTCGCCGCTGTTTGAATAATTAAGAAGGACCGGCTTCCATTCCCGGCGGCGTGCAATTTCCATTAATATTATAATCGGTATTTTGCCGCAGGCGCAATTTTCTCTTTTTTTGAGTTTTTCAGAATTATAATTTAAAATAATCTCGATTGTCTCTTTATCCTTTGTTACGGCCTTGGAATATGAGAGAAAGTGGGATAAATCCGAACTGACTACGAGTAGTGTATCTGAATCGAGCAAAGGTTCGATTTCATCCGCTATAGCATTGATTTCAGATGGACGGCCCATTACAATGGGAACCAGATCAAATTCTTTAAGGTAATACTGTAAGAAAGGAAGGATAACTTCCAGAGAATGTTCAACTTCATCAAATTTTTGGATATATTGAAACAAATTTGAATTTTTGAGCAATATTTTCGTATCTTCATGGAGCCTGATAAAACCGAGGGGAGTCTGGTAGCCCTTTACATTGCTGATCGCACAGTTTCTGAAACCAACTCGATGATCGGGTCCAAGGAGGATGATCTTGTTAAATTGCTTTTCCGATAGTACAAAAGAGGCGTGGGCTGCAGTAAAGCCTGAGTAAATATACCCCGCATGTGGCAGGATTATGGCTTTAAGCTCCTTATTGGGAGGAATTTTAACGGCGGTTTGTTTTGCCTTTTGTGTCAGATTTTCAATTGTTTGTTTAAGTTCAGACTGTGTAGCGGGATAAAATTTACCGGCCCAGACAGGCATGCGGATATTATCAGCAGGAAACGACTCGAAAGCGAAGAGAGATACAAGGGAAAATGTAAAAAAAATGATAAGAAAAGATTTGAGATAATACATCACAGGATAGCCTTAAGTTGGATAAACCTGAAATAAGAGCTCGTGATTGTTTTTAGACTTTATCACAAAAAGCGAGAAAGTTTCAACTGTAATCTTTATTGTTATTGAAAGCCGGGAGCAAATCAGAGATATGAGCAAAAGAAACACCTGGATGTTTGGAATTTGATATAAACTTCTTGATAGCTCTTGCGGTTTCCGGAAAAGGGTGACCGATTCCTATTGCATGCCCATGTATTTTTGCATGAATTTGAAGCTTATGGAGCTGCCGCAGTATATATTTATCTTCTAAACGATTATCCAGAAAGATATTTCTGCACGCGGCCGGCATTTGAAGTTTCCGGGCTGTTTTATATGCAACGCTGCGGCCCGAAGTAAGACTATCAATAAAAAAGAGGTCTCTGTTACTGATTACTCTGAGTGCCTCGCTTATTTCTTTACCGCAGGAAGTAAACCTTGAACCCATATGGTTGTTAACTCCGGTCGCATAAGGTGCAATAGAGATGTTCTCCTCCATAATCCGGGAAATTTTCTGTGGTTTATATCCTACAAAAAGTGCGCCCGGGCCTGGATCAAGGTGTGAATTATAAGGTTCCATGGGTTGATGCAGCATGATTTCATGACCCTTATGGTGAATTTCGGCGGCAAGTATATGTGAATTGGTAAGACGGGGCAGGACGGAAAAGGTAATCGGGATGTTAAGCCTTAAAAAATCTCTTGCACGGGATGTGCTGTATCCGATATCATCTATTATAATGGAAATTAAAGGTTGAGATAAAGAATTATTTGTTTTCTTATAAAAAGCGAAAGATTTTGAAAAACTGCTTAGCCCCAAAAAGCTTGATGTAAGTAAAAAAGCACTTTTTATTAGAAAATTTCTTCTATTCATTATTTCAATTTATAAGTATTATGCCGAGTAATTAATTATAACACCTATACAACAGGTTGTGGTGATAGTCAAGAAAAATACTATATATTGATAATTATGTAAATAGTTAAAAACCTTAAAAATTGCCACAAAGACACCAGGACACAGAGAAAAACTGTTTGATAAAATTCATCTTAATGTCTTCGTGTCTTGGTGACGAAAATGTTTTCCCACAAAAACCAAAGAATATTAAAAATTAAGGTAATTTGAAAACATACTTCGATTGTATACCATGCTTTATTCGACAGACACTTGAAGCGGCAAGAGTTGCTACCTCAGATGAAAAGCTTCAGGAAAAGATACTCAGGGGAGTTCTTAGAGCTGTAAGCAAGATGGATATTAGTAAATCTCCACCTGTTATGGGTCAGTATATTCACAGGTTAATAAGGGAATTTTCCGGGAGTCAGGATCCTTATAAAAAATTAAAAGACAGCTTTAACAAATTGGCACTTGATATTTACCCTGATCTTTTAGACAGGGTTAGGAAAGCTTCAGACCCTTTTGAGGCAGCAGTACGTTTTGCCATTGCCGGAAATATTATTGATTCCGGCGCAGTTCATAATCTGACTAAATCTTATATAATTGAAACAATAGAACAGGCTATGTCACAGGAATTGTCAGGAAATATAGAAAAATTGCGCATAGCCATGAATTCGGCAAAGAAAATTCTTTATCTGGGTGATAATACCGGGGAAATTGTTTTCGATAAGTTGCTAATAGAACAGTTGCCTAGGGATAGAGTGACAGTTGTTGTACGTGGGTATCCTGTTATAAACGATGCTACTTTAAATGACGCTAAAATTTCAGGATTGACTGACATTGTTGAGGTAATCGACAACGGGTCTGATGCACCCGGAACAATACTTGAAGATTGTTCTAAAGTATTTTTAAGACATTTTTCCGATGCAGATCTAATCATAGCAAAAGGGCAGGGCAATTATGAAACGCTTAGCAATGAAGATAAAAGCATATTTTTCATATTAAAAGCAAAATGCCCGGTCATTGCAAGCAATATCGGTTGTGAAATCGGTAGCCTTATTATTAAAGATACAGGTTAAAGGTTATTATATAACATAATGAAAATAATACTAATAATATTAGCTGTTCTTTATGTGCTTTCACCTTATGATATACTGCCGGATTTTATTGTCGGCTGGGGATGGTTGGATGATCTGGCTATTTTAGGTTTTTTATTCAGATATTTATATTTTTATAAAAGGAAACAGGAATACAACAAAAAAAGTCAGGCAAGTAAGCCTTTTGAGCAAAATCAAGGGCAAAGATTTTCAAAAGAAAAGGCTGCTGGTTCAAATTCTCAATTTGAAAAAAAGCACTCGATAAAAGATTCGTTTGAAGTACTTGGTATTGAAAAAGATGCATCCCAGGAAAAGATAAAAGAAGCTTACAGAAAGATGGCAATAAAATACCACCCTGATAAAGTTGTTCATCTGGGTAAAGAATTCCAGGAAATTGCTGAAAGACGATTTAAAGAAATACAAAAAGCCTATGAGATGCTGAAGGAAAAATAGAGTAAGCGTTCACAGGTACCGCATCTGCACACGATCAAGGCAACCAGCATAGCACGACTATATAATCTGATCGCCCTGAGTGAGCACATCTGCGGCACCGGTGAACGCTTACAGGACGGAGATTGTACATACTTTTTGTTCCGAATGGGCGTGAACGGGTACAAAATAGATTTCAGTAACCCGTAACAATATCGCATGACACAAAAAAAAGCTGCTGATAGCTGAAACTGGTAAGTTGCATTGTCGGGTAAACTGATGCAATAAATTATCTTTTTACTTGACTTTTAACGGATATATCATATGCTTAAAGAGAAATGGTGGTCCGGTTATTAAAACCGGTTTGTTTCTTTCTGATGAAATGTTTTCATTGAGAGGGCAAGAATTTTTATTTTTTGAAAGGAGATTAATGTTTTGGCAAATGGCACAGTAAAATGGTTTAGTGACAAGAAAGGGTATGGTTTCATTGAAAAAGAGGATGGTGGGGACATTTTTGTTCATCATACTTCGATCAACATGTCAGGTTTCAAAACCCTTTCCGAGGGCGATCGGGTGACGTTTGATGTGGAAGAAGGTGATCGAGGACCTTCGGCAAAAAACGTCGAAAAAGTCTAATTTTTAAATAATAAATTTAAAGGGCATTCCGGCAGCGGATGCCCTTTTTTTTTACCTCTTTTAAATTTCTCTACAAACCACCAATGTGAAATCAATTAAACACCCACTTCTCAACTGCCAAGCAGATTAGCTTTGATGGCTAAGTAAAAAGTCTCATCGACGATGGCATCAATTTTTACCTATTGAAAGATTATGCCCAAGTGTTATATGTCTTTTTACAACATGGAAACAAACTTTGCAGCGGAAAAAACACTCGGCAAACTTGCTAAATGGCTGCGAATACTTGGATTTGATACGATTTACGACCCCGATATTATAAATCCGGCTGAAAGCGGCAGGATACTGCTGACTCGTACTAAACGTATCAAAGATGAGTACACCACCGATAAACTGATTTTTATAGAATCCGATAAACCTTTTAAACAGCTGCAGGAAGTTATTAAAGTACTCGGAATTGTTAACGAGGATCTAAAAACATTTACCAGGTGTATTAGTTGCAACACAGAAATAAAAACGATAGATAAGAATTCCATACGTTCTGTTATACCTGATTATGTATGGGAAAATCAGGATTGCTTCAAAGCTTGCAGTAAATGTAAAAGAATATACTGGCAGGGAAGCCATACAAAACGTAGTATGGAACAGATAAAAAAACTATTTGAATCGTAAAAAATACAAATATGGCTAACACATCAAAAGTAATTGCCTTTGAAGCACGTCTTAAAGACTGTAAAAATGTTATGACACTTGGGGTTCGGCCTAATTTTTCTGATTATAGCAACAAAGAAGCTGAACTGATACGAAACGCTAAGAAAATCTATTACCCCACAACATTCTATGCCGACCTGTTTGACGCAATGGGGAAAAAAACTTTTCCAAGCTACCATACTTATAAATGTGTCCAAGACAAGATAAAACAAACAGCTTTGTTTAATCTTCTTAAAATACCACATCCCAGAACAAGGGTATTTTATGGAAAGCGCCAGAAAAAGACCATTACTGATCATTTTCAATTTCCGTTGATAGGTAAGATTCCTCGTGGGTCAGCAATGGGCAGGGGAGTTTATCTTATTACAAACAAAGATGATCTCGATGCGTATCTGCAAGTGACGGATGTAGCATATATTCAAGAATACCTGCCCACAGATCGTGATATACGTGTAGTTGTTATCGGCAAAAAAATTGTTCATTCATACTGGCGTATTGCTTCTCAGGGTGAGTTTAGAAGTAATGTCGCCCTTGGAGGTATTGTCAGCTTAGATCCTGTTCCTGCAGGGGCTCTTGATCTTGCACTTTATACTGCAAAAAATTGCCAATGGGATGATGTCGGTATTGATATATGCAGGTATAATAAAAATTATTATGTCCTTGAAGCGAATATGAAATATGGTAAGGAAGGTTTCAGAAAGGCCGGAATAGATTATAAAGAGCTCATGGAGACCATGATAGATAATGAAGAAATCTAAAGATTATACGCTTGATAGTATTAAGCTGGCTTTAGAGCAGCGAGAATCGGAGAACCTGTCTGCAGTCGCAACTTTAAACAAAAATGCTGTGCGTCGCATGGATGAAAAGAAGATTGAAACAGAATACCGCCAGGCATTTTCTGTTGATGTGGATCGAATTTTACATTCAAGTGCTTATACACGCTATATAGACAAGACTCAGGTTTTTTATCTTATAAAAAACGATCACATTACTCACAGGGTGCTGCACGTTCAGCTTGTATCGAAAATTGCAAGGACTGTAGGTCGATTTCTTGGATTAAACGAAGATTTAATAGAAGCAATTGCCCTGGGGCATGATATCGGACATACACCTTTTGGTCATGACGGTGAAAGGATTCTTTCAGCTATTTGTAATAATAATGGTATCGGGTATTTCAGGCATAGCGTTCAGAGTATCCAGTTTCTTGACAGGGTAGAAAGGAATGGGGATGGATGGAACTTATGTCTTCAAACTCTGGATGGAATTTTGTGTCATGATGGAGAAATTCACGACCGAAAGCTTAAGCCGGAAAGGGGAAAAACATTTGAAAAACTTGAAAAAGAGGTAGTTGCCAAAAAAGAAGATCCTGATACTTTACTTATACCTATGACTCTGGAAGGTTGTGTTGTTAGAATGACAGATACAATCAGTTACATAGGAAGAGATATTGAGGATGCCATTCGCCTGGATATGATAAAAAGATCTGATCTTCCAAAAGAAAGCGTTAAATTTCTCGGAGACTCAAACGGAACAATTGTATTTAATCTTGTGACTGATATAATCGAAAACAGCTTTCAAAATATTTACATTGCATTCAGCCCTGAAATTTCTGATGCATTAAAACTGCTGAAAGAATTCAATTTCAAGCATATTTATATGAATCCAAAAATAAAAAAGCATTTAGGTACAATAAAGAAGCTTTTTGAAATGCTTTTTGAAAAATACCTTAATGATCTTGAAAATGAAAATCATTCTTCAGTTATTTTTACACGTTTTTTAAAGGATATGTCTGAAAGTTACCTTAATAATTACAGTAAAGAAGAGATGGTAAGGGATTTTGTTGCAGGGATGACGGATCAATATTTCCTTAGGCAGTGTCCTGAGAACATGAGACCTGAGCCACAGTATTATTAGGCGCTTAAAATTCAGAACTACTAATCTATGTGAGTATTTACGAGGTGTTATGAAAGCTCAGTCGAAATTTCAGATATAGCAATTTGAACGTCGAACATCGAACATTGAACATCGAATGATGAAATCGCTTCGCTCTGCCGGTTTATAAATGGGTAGAATACCTTATTCAACATTCGATGTTGGACGTTCGATGTTCGACGTTCATTTTTTTTAGTTCATATTTAAGTTTATTTATGGCAAGAAATAACTAAGACAATTTCCAACCAATGATGAAAAATATATGATTTATGATTTAAAGATGGAAATCATAAACCCTTAACCCGGAACCCATCAATGTATCAGAAGCGATCATATCGGAATATAGTCTGCGTTAACAACCTTGTATCTTTCCGGGTGGTTGTGAAAGAAACCGATCTTTTTATCCATTCTGCAAAAAATATAAAGCATATTGCACGGGAATTAACTCTGCAACACAGAGGCTATATAGAAACATATATCAAAAGGCATGCGGAATTTGAAAAAACGCTTCAGCCATGGAAGATTAACGAACCAGTACCGAACATAATATCAGAGATGACGCAAGCCGGTGAAAAAGCAGGTGTTGGTCCAATGGCTTCTGTGGCTGGAGCTGTTGCTGAACATGTCGGAGTTGGTCTTTTAGAGCATACCGATGAAGTTATAGTCGAAAATGGAGGTGATTTGTTTATAAAAACAGATAATCCTGTAACAGTCGGTATTTTTGCAGGAAAATCACCTCTTAGCATGCATATCGGCATACATGTTGACCCGGGCGGCAAACAGGTCTCTGTATGCACATCTTCCGGTAGTGTCGGTCATTCATTTAGTCTGGGAAAAGCTGACGCTGTATGTGTTGTATCAGAATCATGCTCTCTTGCTGATGCGGCTGCGACTTCAATAGGAAATCATGTTATGAAGAAAACAGATATTCAAAAAGCCATAGATTTCGGGAAAACAATTGAAGGGGTTAAAGGAATTGCTGTTATAACAGACGATAAAATTGGTATGTGGGGAGATGTGAAGATTGTAGCTTTAAAAGGAAAAAAAGGTTGAGTTTTCAGGATAAAAATAGTAGTTTTGAATAAAAGATGCATGTAACCTTTTAGATTTGGAAAGCCGCATTCAGATAATCCAATTTTAAGACGTGTCAAACTCAGGCATAAGTACGCACGATGAAGGAATTTTTATGAAAACCGTATGGGCGCCGTGGCGGATCGAATATATTCTGAGTGATAAGGAGGAAAGTTGCATATTCTGTGACGCTCTTTCAAAGAATGACGATCTGACACTTTTTAAAGGTGAAATTACCATGGCTATGATGAACAAATATCCATATATTAACGGTCATATCCTGGTAGCCCCTGTCAGGCATTTGTCCGCACTGGATCAGCTAAACAGCGAAGAAACGCAAAGCCTTTTAATAACTGTTGAGAAATCTGTAAGTATTATTAAAAAAGCTATGAACCCTGATGGTTTTAACGTCGGGCTTAATTTAGGCAAAGTAGCAGGTGCCGGAGTCGAGGAACATCTTCATTTCCATATTGTTCCACGATGGTTTGGCGATACAAATGCACTAACTGTTCTTGCTGATGTTCGTGTAATCCCGGAACACTTGCAAACCACTTATAATAATCTGAAGGTTTATTTTGATAGATTGGAAATAAAATAATGAAAAATTTTTGGAATAAAAATGTAAAAAGAGTCAAAATCGGCATATGGGTAGTTATTATTGGATTTTTAGCGCTTATAGTTTTCCAGAACCAGAATTTTTTTCTTGCTCGGCAAAGCCTTGGATTAAATCTTTATTTTAAAAATTATTCATTACCGGAAGTAACTAACATTTTCCTCTTTTTTATATGTTTTTTAGTAGGTCTGCTTTTTGCAGCATATTTTATTTTTTTAGACCGCTTTAAACTAAAAAAGACAAATAAAACGTTAAACACCACAATTAATACTCACCTTGAGAAGATATCCTCGATTGAAAAAGAGCTTAAAACATTTAAACCAATAGAATCCAAACCTTTTGATCAGGCTGTTACATTAAACACAGACATAAAAACACCTCCCGGCGAGAACAAAGAAAAAGAATAATTAATGAGTTCGCCTAAAACAACCCCGATGATAAGACAATACCTGTCTATAAAGGAGGAGTATGCTGATGCAATACTCCTTTACAGGATGGGTGATTTTTATGAAATGTTTTTTGAGGATGCAAAGATAGCATCAAGGCAGCTTGAAATTACATTAACATCAAGAAATAAAAAAGATGAATTTCCGATTCCTATGTGCGGTGTGCCGCATAAAGCCGTACAGAGTTACATTGCGCGGTTACTCGATCATGGAAATAAGGTGGCTATATGCGATCAAATTGAAGACCCGGCTATAGCAAAAGGCCTGGTAAAAAGAGATGTTGTGCGGGTGATTACTCCGGGAATGATAATAGAGAATGAATTTTTAGATGAAAAAACAAATAATTATATTCTCGCTGTAGTTCATGATGCTGATGTTGCAGGGCTTTCATGTTTAGATTTATCAACAGGCACTTTTCGAGTTTCGGAGTCAAGTGATTTGCAATTAGTTGTGGATGAGGCTTTAAGAATATCGCCAAGCGAAGTTCTTTTGCCGGAATCTTCCGGAAACGATCCTTTTTTTTCTCCAATTTTAAATGCTGTTTCAGAAAAAGCAGTAACCTTTCTTGAGAAAATCGCTTTCGAGCATAAAAGGGGTCGTGAAAGACTTCTTAACCAATTTAATACACTCTCCCTTGAAGGGTTCGGTTGTGAGAATTTTAAGGCAGGAATAAGTGCCGCAGGTGCACTTATTTATTACATCCGAAAAACCCAGAAACAAAAAACAGAACATATCTCAAGGATAGAAACATATACATTAAGCAATTACTTGTGGCTTGATGATATAAGCTTTCGAAATCTTGAGATAATAAAGAATATCAGGACAGGTTCAGGTCAGGGGACACTTCTTGAAATAATTGACCATACGGTAACGGCAATGGGCAGCAGACTCTTTAAAAGGTGGTTGCGATATCCGCTGGTCAACGTAAAGGAGATAGAGTCCAGGCTGGATGCTGTGCAGGAGGCAAAAAATAGCCTTCATATTCGAAGAAGTATTATAGAATGCCTTAAATCAGTTTACGATCTGGAACGTCTCGGAAGCAAGATTTCCATGGGGCATTCCAATGCTAAAGATCTTGTCGCTTTAAAACGTTCGTTAAAAAAATTGCCGGAAATATGGACATTTATTTCGGGGCTTGAGTCCAATTATTTTATTTGTAGTGAAAAGTTAGATAGCCTCATTGATCTGGCTGAATTAATTGAAAAATCAATTAGAGAAGATGCGCCTCCTGTAATAAATGAAGGAGGGATAATCAAAACCGGATATAACGAAGAACTTGACGAGTTTATAAAAGTCAGTCGCAGTGGAAAAAGTTATATTGCACAGCTTGAAGTTAAGGAAAGACAGTCAACAGGAATAAATACTTTAAAAGTAAGGTATAACAAGGTATTTGGATACTATATAGAAGTTCCAAAAGCACGTTCGAAAAATGTCCCTCAAAATTATGTTCGAAAACAGACCCTGGTGAACGCGGAGCGGTATATTACAGATGAACTGAAAACTTTTGAATCCAGGGTATTTGGTGCTGAAGAGAGACGGGCAGAACTTGAATATGAAATATTTAATGAGATAAGGAAAGAAGTTATAAAAAATAATTTAAGTATTCAGCTTGTTGCGAGTTTTTTGGCTGGCCTGGACTGTATACTTAATCTTGCTGAAATTGCAGATCAAAATAATTATTGCAAACCTAAGATGAATGTAGACGGAGAGATATTTATTGAAGAGGGTCGTCATCCTGTTGTGGAAAAGATGATAACCGGAGAACGTTTTGTTCCAAATACAATAAAGCTGGACAATAGTGAAAACCAGATACTTATTATAACCGGTCCTAACATGGCAGGAAAGTCAACGATTTTGAGACAGGTGGCAATTCTTGTTCTCATGGCGCAAATGGGTTCTTTTGTGCCTGCCAAAACGGCCTTGATAAATATAACAGACCGGATATTTACACGTGTTGGCGCTCTTGACAATCTCTCCGGGGGCCAGAGTACTTTTATGGTTGAAATGCAGGAAACTGCAAATATTTTAAACAATTCAACTGAACAAAGCCTTGTAATTTTAGACGAGATAGGAAGGGGAACAAGCACATTTGACGGGCTTTCTATCGCATGGGCTGTTGCAGAATACCTGCACGACTTAAACAAAAAGGGGGTGAAGACATTATTCGCCACCCATTACCATGAATTGACTGAGCTTGCGTTGAAAAAAACCCGTGTCAAGAATTTCAATATAGCGGTAAGAGAATGGAATGATGAAATTATTTTTTTAAGAAAACTGGTTGAAGGCGGCACAAATAGAAGCTATGGTATACAGGTTGCACGGCTTGCAGGTATTCCGGACGAAGTGTTAATACGAGCAAAAAAAATTCTGGCTAAAATTGAAAATGGTGAATTCAACTTAAATGATACACTCGCTCCGGATAGAGATGAGGGCGATTCTAAAAAGAGGCACGTACAAATTAAACTTTTCCGTAAACCCGAAAGATTAATATTAGAAAATTTAAGCAATCTTGACATATCGGCAATGACACCTCTGGATGCACTGAATTATCTTGATGAACTGAGGGAAAAAGCGAAAAACATTACACGGTAAAAAGGCTGAGAAGCACAGATGCTTGGAAGCAAAGAGGCTCAACCGGTAATAATTCTTTTTTTAACCCGAAACCGTAACTTGCAACCCGCAACTCGTAAAGCGTAAACGGAAGACAAAACATCTACATGATTACAAAACAAACAAAAAATTTAAAAAAGAACTATAGTATTGGTAACCATAAACAACTCATTATATCGTTTTGTCTGATATGCTGTTTTGTTCTTATTATATGGCCTACTGCAATATCTGCTGAGACGGCTGAAGATAAATATTTTGAAGCAGAAGCCTGCTACAGGAAACTAAAAAAAAGCGCCAAAAAACAAAAATACAGAGAAAACTGGCTGGCGTGTATCAAAAAGTTTCAGGCGGTTTACCGGCATGACCCTTCAGGAAAATGGGCGGCAGCCGGCCTGTATATGAGCGGAGATCTTTATATGGAGCTTTATAAGCGTTCATATAAAAAGTCGGATAAAAAAGAGGCTATCGACAATTTTGAAAGGATAAAAAAACGTTACCCTAAAAGTGCATACAGCAAAAAGGTCGACATATTAATAAAAAAACCGGCTACAAAAGAAAATAGCTATTCAAACAAAAAGAAAGCAGCGCTAAAAGCAATAAGCAAAAATGTTGGGGAAAAGCCGCATAAAAAGCCCTTGGGGAAAAATGTTACTGTCACTGGACTTCGATTTTGGTCAAATCCAAACTACACCCGGGTTGTTATCGACACGGATAAGGAAACATCATATTTACATCACCTTCTTAAAAAAGATCCTTCTATAAAAAAACCTCAGCGTTTGTATGTAGATCTTCAAAACTGCAATTTAGGAAAAAACATAGAAAAGATTATACCTATCGATGACGATTTGCTCAGTGGTGCGCGAGCCGGACAGTACACAAAGGATTCAGTAAGGGTTGTTGTTGATATAAAAACCTTTAAGACTTATAAAGTTTTTTCCTTGAAGGATCCTTTCAGAATTATAATGGATATGTGGGGAGATTCTGGAAAACCGTCAAAAACAAATGACTTAAAAGTAAAAAATAGAATAAAAGACCCAAAAGCAACTGCAGACTCCATTGTAAAACAACTTTCTCTCGGAGTTAAAAGAATAATTATTGATCCTGGACATGGAGGTCGTGATTATGGCGCTCCGGGTCGAATAAAAGGCGTTCATGAGAAAAAAATCGTGCTTAAAATAGGGCAGAAACTTGCTAGAAAGATACGAAAAGAGATTAAATGCGAAGTAATAATGACTCGCAATAATGATAAATTTCTTACGCTTGAAGAACGTACAGCCATCGCAAACACAAAAAATGCAGATCTTTTTATATCCATACATACAAACGCAAACAGGGATAGAAGGGCATATGGGATTGAAACATATTTTTTAAGCCCGGCTGGAGATAAAGAATCTATTCTGGTTGCTGCACGAGAAAATGCTACTTCCACCAACAATATCAGCGATCTTGATGTGATACTGAGTGATCTTTTGCAAAACTCCAAAATTAATGAATCGAGTCGTCTTGCAGCATATATCCAGGAATCAATATATAAGAATTTAAAAAAGAAAGGTTACAGCAGGGTTAAAAATAAAGGCGTTAAACAAGCACCCTTTTATGTTCTGATAGGTGCTCAAATGCCTGCCGTGCTGATTGAAACTTCCTTTATAAGTAATCAAAGAGAATGCAAAAGATTAATAAATTCGAAATATCAGGATAGACTATGCGAAGGAATTGTTTTTGGAATAAAAAAATATATTAAGGAAACTAACCCCACAGCTTTTATTCCAAAAGTTACACAGAGCAACCCAAAAGGATGAAAAAATCGTTACTACCCAGGTTCACGGTTCAAGGTTGAAGAGAGATGATGTCTAAACAGTTTTAAAAACCAACAACGCAACTCAGGTAGATAAGCTGAAGGCTGAAGACTGTTAGAAAAAAACGCATTTAAAATCGATGTTTGATTCAAGAATCACATTCTACAAAGTACGGCAATCGTGCTTTCCTGACCCATTCAGCCTTTGCTCTAAACAGCTTCAGCCTGACTACGCAAGTAGTTACCCATCAACAATCAATTAAATTATGGAGGATGAACATGGCGTATGAAAATATAATCTTTAAAACAGACGATGGAATTGCAACTATTACTTTTAACAGGCCTAAAGCACTTAACGCTTTAAATGATGATCTGCTCAAGGAATTTTCACTGGCCCTTGATGATATTTCAGAAAATGAGGATATAAGGGTCTTAATACTTACCGGTGCAGGTGAAAAAGCTTTTGTTGCGGGGGCTGATATAACAGAGCTTTCAACTTTCAATTCACTTAAAGCAAAAATCTTTTCACAAAAAGGTCAAAAAACAATTAGCAAGCTTCAAGAATTGGCGATACCGGTAATAGCCGCAGTTAACGGTTTTGCACTCGGAGGTGGCAGTGAGGTTGCGCTTGCGTGCGATTTTATCTATGCTTCAGAGAATGCCGTGTTCGGCCTTCCGGAGATAACCCTTGGGATTATGCCTGGTTTTGGTGGAACACAGCGACTGCCAAGATTAATCGGAAAAAACATGGCCAAAGAAATGATATTTACAGGGAAAATGATTAAAGCCGATGAAGCATATAGAATAGGATTGGCGAACAAGGTTTGTCCTGCTGAATCACTTATGGATGATGTTTTAAAGACAGCAAAAGCTATTGCTTCAAAGGGAAAAGTTTCTCTTAGATGTGCAAAACAAGCTGTTAACACTGGTATGAACTCAGACCTTGTGACAGGATGTAATATCGAGATCGATGCATTTGCTCTTTGCTTTGCAAGTGAGGATGCAAAAGAGGGAACGAGTGCTTTTCTTGAAAAAAGAAAGGCGCAGTTTAAAGGAAGTTTAAGCAAGTAGCTGCGAAAATGAATAAGAAAATTACTCAAATAATCTGGGGAGCGCTGCTGGTTCTGGCAGGAACCGGCGTTTTTTTCAGAATCCCCCAGGTAATGCCAAGAATAGAGAAGATAGAACAATATTCTCAAATCATGCCATTTATTTATTTTTGTTTTTATCTGATAGGTGTACTCCTAATAGTCGGTGGTTTGAAAAAGATTTATGATAATTATAAGATAATTAAAAGAAAAGATGATCTGTAAAACTACAAATTAAGTTAAAATCCTGTTATTGCTGGATAGATCGGCATAGAAGGTTTTTCAACTATTCACCAAATGGGAAAACAAAAACCAGGGTGGTGTTACGATGTTTAAAAATTCTAATAAATCGGATTTTGGTAAAACCAGTGTACAGAATCTTAAAACCGAAGTTGAGTATAGAACAAAACTGCAGAGTATCTGTAATAAAATATATGCAGCTACAGATTTAGACGAGATTCTGATAAATCTGAAAGAAGAAATAACTTCGCTTTTTAAGGCTGATAGAATAACTGTTTTTGTAGTTGATGGAAAAAAAAGAGAGCTTTTTTCAAGATTTAAATCAGGATCTGAAGTAGAAGAGATTCGTATTCCTGCAGCTACAAGCAGTATCGCGGGATGTTGTGCTTTAAAGCAAAAACTTATAAATATTAAAAATGTTAATGACAAAAGAGAGCTTGCCGCTATTGACCAGGATTTGAAATTCGATAATAGCTGGGATAAAAAAACAGGTTTTACTACAAAACAAGTACTTGCTGTTCCGATTATTTATAAAAAATTTATGCTCGGTGTAATACAGTTGATTAACAGAAAAAGCGGCGATTTTTTCACTAAAATTGACGAAGATTCTGTTGGGGAATTGGCAAAAATTCTCAGTATCGCACTTTTTAACCAAAAACGGATAGCTAAAATTAAATCAGGTAAATTTGACTATCTACTTGAGAACCATATTCTGACACAAAAAGAACTAATCAGAGCAATTGAAGACGCCAGGGTGAGAAAACAACCGGTAGAAGCAGTATTAATAAAAGATTTGAAAATACCGAAAAAAGAGATTGGTCATTCATTAAGTAAATTTTATAATGTTCCTTTTGTTGAGTATAAAAAAACAGCGGTGATTCCCGGTGAGCTTCTAACAGGTTTGAAAGTGCCTTTCATGCGAAACAATGTCTGGGTTCCGCTACGTTTTGAAGATGGAAAGATAGTAATTGTTATTGATGATCCACAGGATCTTCAAAGGGTTGGCGAAATAAAAACACTTTTCCCGGGTAAATTAATTAGTTTTAAGGTCGCATTGAAACAGGATGTACTCGATTTCATCAAGCTATTTACTCCTGATGAGAAAGAAATGGCAGGAATTGAGGACATCATGTCACAATTACAGGAAGAAAAAACGGAAATAGAAGAAGCGGAATCCGGCGTTGATGATCAAGACAGCGCTGTCGTTCAACTTGTTAACAAAATTATTATTGATGCATATGAACGGGGTGCGTCTGATATTCATATAGAACCCTATGCAGGAAAACAAAAAACTGAAGTCCGCATAAGGATTGACGGCAGTTGCATGGTTTACCAGACCATTCCCTTTAACTATAGAAATGCAATAATTTCACGAATAAAAATAATGGCCGATATTGATATTGCAGAGCGTCGTAAACCTCAGGACGGCAAGATAAAATTTAAAAAATATGGTGGTAAAAATATAGAACTCAGAGTGGCAACTGTTCCGACTCAGGGCGGGCTTGAAGATGTTGTAATGAGAATTCTGGCAGCAGGAGAACCGCTTCCTCTTAATAAAATGGGATTCTCAAAACAAAATTTTAATAATTTTATAAGTGTTATAACTAAGCCATACGGTATTGTTTTTGTATGCGGTCCAACAGGCTCCGGCAAGACAACCACACTACATTCAGCGTTGGGGTATATCAATAAATCCGATACAAAAATCTGGACTGCAGAAGACCCGGTTGAAATTACGCAAAGAGGGCTCAGACAGGTCCAGGTAAAGCCAAAGATAGGATTCGATTTTGCATCTGCAATGCGGGCTTTTCTAAGAGCAGATCCGGATGTCATAATGGTAGGGGAAATGCGTGACAAGGAAACCACCTCCATTGGCATAGAAGCCTCATTAACCGGGCACCTTGTATTTTCGACACTTCATACAAATAGTGCACCGGAGAGTATCACCAGGCTTTTGGACATGGGGATGGATCCATTTAACTTTTCAGACGCGATTTTAGGTATACTGGCCCAACGACTGGTTCGTACAACATGCAAGAAGTGCAAGAAGGCTTACAGTCCGGTAAAAGAAGAATATAATGAACTGGTTCGCGAATACGGACCGAAAGAATTTGTAAAAAATGTAAAAATTCCTTTTTCCGAAAAATTGACTATGTATAAACCTAATGGCTGCGACGCTTGCAACAATACAGGTTATGCAGGAAGAATGGCCATTCATGAATTGCTTATGGGAACTGATGAAATAAAAAAATTGATTCAATCCAAAGCACCGATGGAAGGTATCAGGGAACAGGCTATAAAGGACGGAATGACAACCCTTAAACAGGACGGCATAGAAAAAATATTAGCCGGAACCTGTGATCTTTTGCAGGTGAGGCGGGTGTGTATTAAATAGTTGATGGCTAAGTTGAAAAGCTCATCTACTGCGTTGTAGCGGTTTTTCAGGAACTCGACATACTATATGTATAGTCTCGTCCCTGAAAAACCGCTACGCCTTGTATAT
>RCNC010000220.1_pt1 | contig 33871 bp, 27 predicted proteins | sample 2041301 | NCBI WGS metagenome assembly RCNC01 (sample SAMN09708231, study PRJNA481090) | Marine sediment metagenome, whole genome shotgun sequencing project. | biome: marine sediment; feature: ocean; material: sediment; isolation source: Sewage treatment plant 13A marine sediment (STP13A) ... | reverse complement strand
GCTTCGTCCGGGGCAAGCGCATCGATGGAGATGGGCTCGTCCGGAGCCAACGCATCGATTGCTACGGCTTCGTCCGGGGCAAGCGCATCGATGGAGATGGGCTCGTCCGGAGCCAACGCATCGATCGCTACGGCTTCGTCCGGGGCAAGCGCATCGATGGAGATGGGCTCGTCCGGAACGGAAGCTTCCCATTGAGGAGGGTCTTCGGTGCTCCGGGTGGCAATTCGATCCGGTGCCAGGGATTCGATGGGTACAACCCCCGGGGCGATCGGCTCTGCCTGGAGAAGGCCCTCCCCCGAGGCGGGATCCAGGGCGGTCCCGGTTTCGGGCCAATCATCCTCTTCCGGCGGGAGAAAACTCTCTCTTTCCCCCAATGCCCCACCCCCACTCTTCAGACCACGGACCTCTTCCAATCGTCCTTGGAGGTGGACACTGTTCGGATCGGCCTTGAGGAGGGTTTCGAAAACATCTTCGGCCTGGTCGAAAAGACCCTGCCGGAGATAGATCTCACCCAGGGTGGAAGTGATCATCGCGCCCTGTAGACCCTCATCGCCGGGGAGGGGTTCACCATCCTCAACAAGAGGTGCAGAATCCTCGGGGGTCTGAGGCTCTGGCTCAATCGACTCTTCCCTCAGTTCTTCTCCCGCTTCTTCAGCCGGTTCGTCCTGTGGCGACTCATCCGGTTGAAGAGTGGCTGAGTCCCAATCGAGTTCATCCGCCACCGCATAGGGATCATCCCACACCGGCGAGGGAGGCTCACCGTCCTGGTCGGGGTTCATTTCTTGGCCCGATTCGGCTTCGAGTCGCAGCTCCGCGATTTGGTGAGGGAGATTTAGATCGATGGGATCTTCGTGGGACAACTCTTCCAAAACCTCGATGGCCGCCGCTCCATCACCCCTCTCGAGGAGGATGTCACCAAGGGCCCGCAGGGCAGCGATATTCTTGGAGTCCAGTTCAAGGGCGGTTCGGAATTCGGCCTCCGCCTCCTCAGGCCTGCCCCGATCCAGACTCAGCCAGCCAGCAACCACATGCCCAGAAACCAGCTCTGGATGTCTTCCAAGTCCCTCCCGCAGTACCCGGTGGGACTCCACGAAGTCCCCGGCCTTTCGGAGCGCATCCGCAAGGGGAACGAAGCCCCGCCCGTCCGGATCATGCTCCGACCAGTAGAACTCCTGCAATCTTCGGATGTGGGCTTCCAAGGGTTGTCCCACCAATTGATCCTCAGTGATGCTGGAGAATGGGCGGAAGAGGGGGATCCTGATCTTCTTCGAAGATAGTCTTTCGTTTCGGAAGGTGTCAACGCGATTGAAGCCTGATCATTGTCGGAAACAACTGCCAGAAAAGGAGTTTCTGCCTTGAGCAGGTCCCCTCCCGCCGTTAGCTTTTTTGGTCTTATCTTCGATTGTCGAGAACATCCGCACGAGTGGGGAGTGGCGGACCTATGATGCGTCAAATGCGGGATAACACGAAGTGGATCATGCTGGTGACAGCGATTGCCTTCGTGGGTCTCATGGTATTTGAATGGGGTATGGATATCACCGGGCAATCCGGTGGCGGCCTGGGCGAGATCGGCCAGGTGAACAACACCCCAGTCATGTACGAGCAGTACCAAGTCGTATACCGGAACCTCTATGAACAGGTTTCCCGGGGTCAGGAGGAGCCTGTAACCGCTGCTCAGAACCGGGAGATCGAGGAGGCAGCCTGGGTCGAGATCGTCAATCAGATCCTGATCCAACAGGAGCTGGGGCGGCGAGGGGTGAGGGTGACCGATCAGGAAATCCGGGAGGCTGCTCAGTTCAGTCCGCCCCAGGAGCTTCTGGGGGACCCATTGTTCCAGACCGATGGCCAGTTTGATATCCAGCTGTACCAGGATTTCCTGGCAAATTCGGCGGACGAACTGTTCCTCCTCCAGCTGGAAGCGTACTACCGGGACGTCATCCCGCGGAGCAAGCTTCTCCGGCAAATCACCTCCGGGATCTATTTTACGGAGGCGGAGCTATGGGAGCAGTACAAGTTCGAGAACGAGACAGCGAGAGTCCGGTTCGTGGCCTTCAACCCGGCTGACCGAATTTCAGACCTCTCCGTCGAGCTCTCCCCCGAAGAGGTCGAGGACTATTACGACCTGCACCATGAGGACTTCATAGTCCCCGCCCAGGTGGACGTGAAGTACGTCGCACTGACCAAGGCCCCCCTTCAGGAAGACTCTCTGGAGACGAATCAGAGAGCCATGGACCTCCGCCAGGAGATCCTGGACGGCGTGGACTTTGCCGAGGTCGCCCTAAGGGAATCTTCTGACGCCGTCTCCGCCCAAAATGGTGGGGACCTCGGAACCTTCGGGAGGGGCCAGATGGTGCCGGCGTTCGATTCGGTGGTCTTCAACGCCCCATTGAACCGTGTCCTCGAGCCCTTCCAGACCAGTTTCGGCATCCACGTCCTGGAGGTCCTCAGTCGCCAGGGGGACAGCGCCCAGGCCCGCCACATTCTGGTCCCGTTCGAAAGAACGAGCGAGTCGGAGATCAGGCTCCTGACCCTGGCAGACTCCCTGGAGGCCCTCGGTGAGTCCATGACTCTGGATGAGGCAGCCGGGATGCTGGACGTCCCGGTCAGCCAGCAAACCATGACTGAGCTCTTTCCCTTCCTGGCGGGAGCCGGGCAGATCGGGGATGGTTTGGACTGGGTATTTCAGGAGGCGGAGCCGGGAGAGGTCAGCCCAGTATTCGAAGACCAAGAGGCCTTCTATATGATGGAGTTGATCTCGGCTACCCCTGAAGGTCACCAGCCTTTGGAGAATGCCACGCCGATCATCGACCAGTTCCTCCGCCTCGAGAAAAAGATTGAGATGGCCAAGGCCCAGGCCGAGGAGTTTATGGAGGAAGTCCGGGAGGCGGGCACCCTCGAGATCCTGGATGGCCGAAGGGATCTGACCGTACTGGAAGTCGGTCCCTTCGCCAGGACAGAGTTCTTTCCCGGGTTTGGATATCAGAGTCGGAGTGTGGGCACGGCTTTCGGTCTGGATGTGAACGAAATCAGTGACCCGGTGGTCTCAAGCTCGAACGTATTCCTGATTCAGACCCTGGAGAGGATTCCGGCCGACAGCGCCGCCTGGGAAGAGCTGAAAGAAACCCAAAGGGCTCAGGGAATATTCACCGTTCAGCAGCAGCGCCTGGAACAGTGGATCACGGCCATGCGGGAGGCTTCCGACATCGTGGATCGAAGGGAAGAGGTGCTCCAAGCCTCACAAGCCACCCAAACCGGTGGGGGTCTCTTCTAGCCAAGGAGATCCTCCCTGGGGCAGCTAAGCCCTTCGGACGAGGTGGTAGGACGCAGGAAGGGCCCCGGAAGCTGAAGCTTCCGGGGCCCTCATTTTCTCCGCCCCTCATCGGCACGGGTAAGATCGAGAGAGATTCAACTCCCCGATTCTTCGTCCGTCACGGTTAATCTTCGAGGGCCCTCTTCCTGGTCCTGGTCGGTGCCGGATTTGGGAGGAACGGGCTTCGGATCTTGCAGGGGGGCTTTGAGTTCACCCTCGATCTCTCTGACGGATCCCTTGAATTCCCGGATTCCCTTCCCGAGGGCTGACCCGATCTCCGGGAGCCGTTTCGCACCAAAAAGCAAGAGAACGACCATAAAGATCAGAATGATCTCTCCCATCCCGAGTCCACCAATTCCCATTTTCTTTCTCCCTCTTCTCCGGGCCGGATATCGAACATTTCGATCAGTTCAAAACCGGGCCGGGTTCATACGCGGCTACCATCACAAAATAATAGAAGCCGAAGGCTTAGGTTAGATCCAGGAGCGAGCAACAAAGGCCACGATACCGACCCCAACCAAGGTGAGGACATTCAGGGTCACTTCGAAAGGCCCCAAGGTTAGCGCCACCGCCACAAGGTCGATGGAAAGAGGACCCACGGATGAATTGACCGAGGTCGTGAGGAACTCCCGTGCCGTGCTCTCCGGAAGGAACAACTCGGACAGCTTCGTTAGGAGCCCTCCAAGAAAGAGGCCCAAGACCAACGTCCAGACCAGGCGGCGGGCATTTCTCCGACGGCTATCGCCGATCAATTCACGTTCTGGAGGCACTCAACGATTCCGATCTACGACGTAGGTGATGCAGTCCCTTAGGGCGTCGACAGCAGTACCTTCAGGCAGACCCTCCAAGGCTTCCTCAGCTCCCTCGGCGAACACCTGGGCCTTCCTTTTTGCATAGTCCACCCCACCAAGATCCCGAACCAGGTCCACCACCCGGGTTATCTCGTTGGAAGCGGGTCCCCCTCCGTTGAACAGCGCTTGGATCTCGGCCTCCGCCGCCGCTGAAGCCACTTTCCTAGCTCCCAGGAGGGGGAGCGTCACCTTCCGCTCTTTAAGATCCTGGCCCACCGGCTTCCCGGTAACCTCCTCCGACCCCACGTAGTCCAGAATATCATCGGCGACCTGGAAGGCCATCCCGAGGTTATGACCAAACCTCTTCAGGGGCACCCGATACTCCTCCACACCAACCAGGGCCCCCATGTCACACGCGGCGCCCATGAGGGATGCCGTCTTGGCGGAGATAAGCCTATAGTAGTCGTCTTCGGAAAAGTCCAGCGCATCATAGGCCGTGAGTTGCCGCATCTCCCCCACGCTCATGATATTCGCCGCATCAGCCAGAGTACGAACAGCCTCCAGATTGCCAACGCGGGCCAGTTCGGTGACCGCCCGACTGTAGAGGTAATCCCCCATGATGATGGCGATCTGATGCGTCCAGATGGAGTTGACGGTGGGTTGTCCCCGTCGCAAGACCGAATGGTCCACGGCATCGTCGTGGACCAGAGTCGCAAGGTGGACGAGTTCCAAAACGGATCCGAAAGTCACGGCATCCGGTTTGGGAGAGTCGCCGACCTCATTGGCCAGAAGGACAAGCGTCGGGCGAAAGAGCTTCCCTGGAAGGAGAAGGAGGTAGTCGTTAACCTCCTCGATCAGGTCGAAGTCCCCGACCACGATTCGCCGGATTTCTCCGAGAATCAGGTCCAGTCGGTCCCGAACCGGAGCCTGGATCTGAGCGAGGCCTGGGAGAGCCTGACTGGTAGTCGAACTGGGTTCGGTCATCTCGCCGGATTGTCCAATGGCTTACCGTAGCGCCCTGAGGCGCTCGGTCACATCCTCGAAATTGATGTCCAGGGAAAACACCTTTTCATAGAACTCCAGGGCATCCTCACTGTTCCCCTGATCCTCCTGGGCCCTGCCCATGAGGTAGTAGATCCCGATCAGTTCATCCTCCACCTCGAACCCCACCCTCAGGGCACGTTCGAGGGCGCGGACGGCCATGGAGGGGTTCTCCATCTCCATCCAGCATCGTCCCATGACCTCGTGGGTGGGAAGGTGGTCGGGGGAAGCCCGAAGAGCCGCCTGGAATTCCCCAATGGCCTCATCAAAAAGACCCATTTCCATGTAGGCAGTGCCCAGATCATGGTGGGCGGTCACGTCATCCGCCGCCACGTGTTCGGAGACCTTGTCCTTGAATTGACCGAGCATCTTGGCGAAGTCAGCGGCCTCGTCACCGGAAGGCGCATCGGCAGCTACGGTCCAACGGGTGCCTTCCTCAGCATCGTCCCCGAGGATCATTGATCCCAGATCCACATACTCCTCGGATGACGCCACCTGGGTCGGGGTTTCCACCCCTTTCGACCCGTCGAGGGTCTGGATTCCAGCAGTGGCCAAATCATGGCCCGGAGCCAGGGAAAGAACCTGTAGGTACACCGCCCTCGCTTTCACCGGTGCCCCTGTGGTTGCCAGACACCCTGCCAGGTCGATGTAAGCTGAGATCAAGACTTCCTGATCGTTCTTCCGGAACGCGTATTCGACCTGCCGCTGATATAGCTCGATATTCTGCTGCTCCGTCTCGATCAGAGCAGCTACTCTCTGGAGAGCCAGATCCATATCCCCTCGGTCGGCAGCCTCTTTGTGGTCGGTACCGACGTCGGGAGCCTCCTCTTCCCGAAGAGCCTTAAGGAGTCCATCGACCGAGGCTTCCATCTCCTCGGCCTCTACCGGAATCTCAGGCTCGATCTTCCCGACCTCCACGGAGGCGTCCTCGAAGGCCCCTTGAAGCGCTTCCTCCAGAGCGTCCCCGAACGACCCCTCGGTTTCCGGGACAGGCTCCTCTACCCCTTCCTCCTCATCGACCATAGGCAGGAAGGGGAGGTCCTTAGCGGACTCGTCTTCCACCTGATCATCTTCATCGACAGCCTGAAATCCCAGGTCGGCTAGAGATTCCTCAGTCTCCTCCAACGTTCCCCCGAATTCCGTCTCATCCTCGTCCTCGAATCCAATGAGGGGGAGTTCATCCTCCATGCCCTCATCCAAGCCCAGGGAAGACGGCACGCTGGAGGTCACCTTGGTGGCGTCGTCCTCCTCGGGATCAGCCGCCTCTGCTTCGTCGGCGCCCTCTTCCCCGAACCCAAAGGATGGAAGAATTTCGGTTTCTTCCAGGATGTCTTCCGATTCGAACTCGAAGGAGGGAAGCTCATCATCCTCCTCCGTCTCCACCACATCCGCACCCCCGAGGCCCCCGAGATCGTCCTGATCCCCCACGTCTACCGCTTCAGTTTCCTCGGCCGGTTCTGCACCCTCGAACTCAAGGCTGGAGAAGTCGACCTCGTCAGCCAGGTCGGCTGCGTCGGTCTCGGTGGCAGATTCCACCTGAACCTCTTCACTCCCCAGGCTGACCTCGTCCTCCCGCCAATCCTCGATCTCCAAACCACCGAGGCTCGTGCTTTCCAACACCATTTCCTCAGTGTCCGGGGCAACCATTTCGGCCTGGAGGTCTTCAGCGGCCGGGAGCACCAGGTCAGGAGCGAGATCCTCGAGCTTCTCGGCGATTGCCCGGGCAGCCTCCTCGTCCCCGCCAATCGTCAGCTGCCGGTGGGCTTCGGTGAACTGGACGACGGCCTCACTCTTCCGCCCATGGGTTTCCAGTTGGGCGGCGAGGCTTTGCCGGATCTCCACATCCTCAGGGGAGAGCTCGATGAATTCCACAAGGGCATTCAGAGCCCCCTCCACGTCCCCCAGTGCAGTTTGCCGTTCTGCATAGTTGAGGAAATTGTGGCGGGCGTCAGTCAGAAACCCCTGGCTGGCCCGGATCTGCCCCATCCGAAGGAAGAAGATGCTCCTATCGGGGAGATTCCTTAGAACCTTCTTGCATATCGCAATGGCATTGTTGGGGAGCTCTGCCTCGAGGTAAAGCTCGATGGCCTTTTCGTACTGCTCCACAGCCCCGTTGATCTGCCCAAGCCGGGTTTGGATGTCGCCAACCCGGTTGTACAGGGTGATATCCGGGGCCTCTTCCTCGTCATGACTCCGGAGTGCTGTGGAATAGAGATCAAAAGCCTTCTGCCACTCTTCCCGAAGTTCGTGGCGACGGGCTTTCTCTTTAAGCTCTTCTACGTTCATGGCTTGCGCACCGGAATTGGCGTTTGTCCATCCCAGACCCGTCGGAACACCTTTGCTGGAGCCCGAGGAGAGGCGGGAGAAATGAAGAACGTCCAGACCCTTGAAACAAGGATGGACGTCTGCTCGAGTTCAGCTACCCCAAGTCTCGCAAGATAAGCCTGGGCTGGAACCTACACAAGCGAATCCCGGGCCGGAACGGAGCGACCCCCGGCCTCGCTTCTACTCGAGACCGGGGGTCTTCAGGTGGGTTCGTCGTTCTTTTCCGGGTCCTAAAGCCTTCTCAGGATCTCCCCACAACCTTCCTCGGAGCCAGGTTGGGATTCCCGGCCTGGAGCTGGTAGGCCCAGTCGAAGATCATGATGGCCGAGTCGTTCTGGTCCGTGCCCAGGAGGGTAACCCTCAGCGCTCCATAGTGTTCGAGGCCGTCATCACCGATCACCCTAAGGACGTAGGTGGTCTGGGGGTAGAGAGGCATATCCAGTCCGGTGTACCCTGTCAGCGGAGCTTGATCGAGGGCAACACAATCCGCGTCGGAATCCACCCCGCACTTCAAGGCCGTGGTCTCAAAAAGGCCGTCGTAGACCTGGGTACCAGGACCCGGCACCAACCACCATCCATCGGCGTCGATCTCGAGCCTGAAGTGCCGTTCGGGCGAGTCCCCGTCGAGAATCGGATAGGTCACCTCATCCTGAGAGAACCGGAAACCCGCCTGAGTGGGGACATCTTCGTAGGCGTAGATCCACTCCCCATGATAGTCCGGGCGGGGTGTTCCGGAAGCCAACTGGCTGCCAAAACTCTCATGGCCTTGATCATCCACGGAAGTGACGAAGTAGCTATACGTGTCACCGTTCAGGGCCAGGAGGTCCAGGAACCCCTCCGAGTCGGTCTCGCCAAGAATGAAGTCCTCTCCTCCGGCCTCGGCCAGGTAAACCCTGTAGAAAGAGAAATCCGGGGCATTTCGGGCGTTGTCGGACCAAAAGATGAAGCTGGCGTTGTCGAGGGCGACAACCTCAACCGACGCCGGGTCGGCCGGCGGATCCGGTTCCGGCACGAACACCTCCACAGCCCATTCCGAAGAGCTCTCCAGGCCACTGGGACTAACGGCTGCCACGTAATACTCATAGGTAACGTTCGAAACGATGTTCACGTCGGTATACGAGCAGAGACCTCCGGAGCAGTTCGTCACCTCGGCAATCAGGAAGTAGCCTGAATCTGAAATCCGTTTCCCGTAAACCCGGAACGGATCGTTGTCCCAACCTGCTCCCAACTCCCAGGTGAGATAAACGGCCTGACTGTAGTACCATCCGGCCAGATTCTCCGGAGGCGCCGCATAGGTATCGTCGTAATAGACGAGCCCATCATCGTCGTTGCATGCCGCCAGGCCGATCAGCATGGGCAAAAGCAGAAGCCCGATAACAGCACGTTTCATGTTTCCCTCCGAGTGAGTACGTAGACTGCAGTACTGGTTAGCAGATCCTGTGCCGAACCAGAAACCCTTTTAGTGCGGGCACTTCCGGATGGACATACAGGAAAAGTGTCACCGGAAGAGGACAGTCTGCAACGGGCTTGTGACAGCCGCCCCCTCGGACGGGGCCTAGTACCGACGGAGTCCCGATTGGTCCTGGTAGCTCCGTTGGGCGTAGTCGAAGTGCAGGTCTTCCTGGTCGGTGAGGGACACCGAGAAATTAAAACGCCAGTTCCCGGTGGCCGTCTTCTGGAAGTCGAAATGGGCCTCCCAGCGGTGGAGATTCCGGGTCAACTGGATGTAGTGATCGTTGAAAGACCCTTCTATTAAGTCGAAGGAGGTCCGCCAGTTTGCGCTCCAGTTTTCCGTCAACGGGAAGCTGAGCGTTCCCTGCAGCATCTGGTTAGCCGTCTGGGTTTCCGTCCGGGGACGCTGCATGGAAAACCTCAGGTTGGCCCTCCAGCCCGCCCCACCGGCCCCTCCCCCAGGGGACCCGGCCCTGGATCGAGGACCCGGATCGTTGCCCCCAGGGAGAACGTTGGCGCCATCGTTCATCGTCGGGGAAAAGGGATCGATCGGGACCTCTCCCGCGGGAGTGACCGGGGCCGCGCCGGCCACACTATCCGTCGCCTCGTCCCCTACCCCCAAAAGCCCCATCAGGAGCATTATCGGGCGGGATCGGCCATCCATGGTAAACCCGAAGTTCAGGGAGGACAGGTGGGGCGCGAATCTTCTTGTAGGGCCCCCTTCCCCCACCTCTCCTCCGGTCCCCTGAAGCTCTTCAAAGAGGTCATGGGCAATGGTGACGTTAAGGCCCCGGAGGTAATCGGAGGAAATGGTGTTGGTGATGACCGTGTTGGTGATCCCCCACAGCCAGTCTCCTCTCTCAGCCGCCTCCGCGAAATCGTACGAGATGGCCGTAGACTTCAGAGCGAGGAGGGTGACCTTCTGCCCTTCCAGCTGGCTTTGGGCCCCCTGAGCCGAATCAGCCCGCATGGAATCCGCCCCAAGGGAGTCGACTCCCAGTGAGTCCCGAGCCATTGCAGCCGGGTCCAGTCCAAGGGCTTGGAGGGAGTCCGCTACATCCCCGCCCAGGGGCGGCTGTCCAGGTGGTGCTTGAGGCTGGCCCGCCGTGGGGTCGACCTTTCTCTTGCCCTCCAACGTCTGGCTGAGGCTTATCCGGAGGGTCTTTTGGGGCCTCGCATCCGTGGTTCCAAACACCTGTCTTTGCAGTTCGGTCGGGGAGACCTCCGGAGCGTAGGAAAAATCGAATCCAGGGGTGAATTTATGCCGGATCGCCTCGAAGCCGGCGAAGCCCCCAAAAAAGCCGTAGAACTCGGTCCGGAGACTCACCCCCAGGGAAAACCGGGTCGGCCCGGTGACGAAGGAACTAGCGAGGCTGTCCCTATCGGACCGGATAAGCTGACTGGAGAGGCTCAAGCTGGGGGTGAGGGTCGTGGACCCCACCAGCTGCTGCTGATACCCCAAGGAAATATTCCACCCTGCATCGGCCTTGGCCGAATCCTGGACCGAATAGGGCTCCTCAGGACCTAGAGGACCGGTCAGGGGCATCCCCATCGGTACGGCCTTCACCAGGTCCTCGGTAAAGGTCAATCCGCCCCCGAAAGACAGGTTGCCGAGGTTCAAGGAGGTCGTGAGCCGGCCGGAAGTCTTCGCCTTGTCCGCCAGGGATGAACTGAACGGCAACGTATCCGGCTGCTCCGGGCGATCCGACGTATTCCGCCTGATGCCGGCCGAAGCGGTCCAGGTCATATTGTTGTAGAACCGGGCCTGGGCGGGAGAAGCCTTCAGAAACGTCTGAGGCGACAGTGAGAAGCTCAGGTTCGGGAGGGTCATCTCGACCCGGTCGTCGGTCAGGTACTGCTTCCGATTGGCGCTGAGGGTCAGGTTCCCGAAATCAAACCTGTGTTGGACCCCTCCCTCGGAGTCGATGGACTGAACCACTTCCTGGGGATCGAATGAGGTCTCGCGAACCATCGAGGTGGAGGTGGCGTAGCTCCCCCTCGCCCTCAGGCGCGTTCGTTCGCTCATCTCCCAGGAGGTCCGGCCGCTGAAAGCCGCCTCTTTGTCTCCGTTGTCCCGCCAGAATCTCCTGAAATTCAGGTTTCCGTTCAGGAACTGTTTGGCCCAATCGAACCGGGCGCTCCCCGTCAGAGCCTTGTGTTCCCCACTCCACCAATCCAGGGACCAGGTGGTGTCGTAGTAATCACTCATGGCCCAATAGAAACCGATGTTGGACACCCGTCTCGTGTAGTTGGATGACGTCCTGACGATGTCGTTGATGCTGAAGATTGGCGTCAGGATCCCCGAGGTTCGCCCCTGCTCGAGATTCTGAACCATGAAGGGAAGCCAGGCGACTGGAACGTCGGCGAAGTAGAGTTTGACCGGGCGAGCCACCAGGAGGTTCCCCCGAACGATCTTCACATTGTTGGAAAGGAAATGGTAATGGGGCTCCTCATGCTCGCAGGAGGTGAAGGCCAGGTGGTTCCCGAAAGAGGCCGTATCGCTCACCGAAGTCAGGTCTCCATGGACGATCCACTCACCTCCCCCTGAATACCGGGTGGTGGCGTCCAGGGCCGTACCCCGTCCTTCATTCAGATCAAACACGATAGTCCGGCTGTTGACTGGCTCCCCGTCGGCGGGCTGGAGAGTCGCTGATTCTCCCATGGACCACACCCTGCCCGTTTCTTCGTTGAAAAAGATGGAGTCGGCGATCAGGGCCTGGCCGTCTGCTACGATTCGGGCCCGGTTCTCAGGGCTTCCCTCGAGGATCAATCGTCTTTCGGCCGCCAAAAAGTCCGCACCCAGAGCCTCGTACTCGGTCAGGGAGTACCCCTCCAGATCCTTCAGGACCATGATGATGCTGTCCCCCTCGGTCATCCCACTTCCGCCGGCGACCGAGGACTCCCGGCGCCCGCCGAACCTTTGGCTGGCCGCCCGCGCGTCACGGAGCTCCCGAAGTGAATCCGGCAGCAGGGAGTCTGGGAGGAAGTAGGTGGAGTCCACTCCTGGGGGTTTGGCCAACCCCTCGAGTTGTTGCTGGATCCGGAGACGTGTGGAGTCCACCGGAACGGTGTCGGGAGGCTCCACCTGTACCTGACCCAGAAGGGGATCGGCTCGGGGGAGGAAAATCAGACTGAGCGCGATGATGAACACTGGAATCCGGTAGGCGGACCCCAGACCCGAGCCCGGTCTCATCCCGATTCCACCGATCCTTCCGGGGGTTCGGAGGAGTCGTCCTCCATTTCCTTCTCTCGCGCCCGCTTCCTACGCCAGATCATCCGAGAAAGGAAGATGCTGAACTCATAGAGGAAGAAAAGTGGCACCATCAGCATGATGGTCAGGGTGATGAGGTCACCCGGGGTAAGAAAGCTGGCCAGGACCGTAATCAACACCATGGCGTGGCGGCGCTTCGACTTCAAAAACTCCGGTGTCACCAATCCCAGGGCTGAGAGGATCATGACCACCACCGGAAGTTCGAAGATGACCCCGAAACCGATCAGGAGCTTGGTGATGAAACCCAGGGTCTTGGAAACTTCGAGCTGCTCCTCCAGAAACTCCGCCTGGAAGTTCTGGAAAAAGGTCATGGTGAGGGGAAGAGCGATGAAATACGCCAACGCCACGCCGGCGGAAAAGAGAATCAGCCCAAGGTACAGGGCCGGGACAATGGTCCTCTTTTCATGCTTCTCCAGGGCTGGGGAAAGAAAGGACCAGATCTGGAGGACGATGATGGGAAAGGCAAGGATAATCCCCACCACAACAGCGAGCTTCAAGGTGATGAAGAAAGGATCGGCAGGGGAAAGGTAGATCAGACGGAAATCAGGATCAGTATAGGCGGCCCGCATAGGCCGCATGAGGAGCTCCATGACTCCGAAATAGTAAACGAAGATGAAGCCGATGACGGTCCCCACGACCACAGCGAGAAGACTCCAGAGGATCTTCCACCGGAGTTCTTCCAGATGTTCGAGGAAGGGCATTTCCCCCCTTCGTCGCGCCATGTTCCCTAGATCAACCATTTGGAGGCTCTATTTGAGCGGAAGCTCTTCCTGATCCCGGGCCTCGGCCTCCTGCCGCTGCCGGGCGTTGAGATCGTCCACGAAATGTTGGAACTCTTCGATATCCTGGAAATTACGGTATACCGAAGCAAAGCGAACATAGGCCACCCGGTCCAGGGGTTTCAGCCCATCCATCACCATCTCACCAAGGTGGGCACTGGGCACCTCCACGCCAGCCTGTTTCGACAGGTCATCCTCGATCCGGTTCGCGAGGGCCTCCACCTGGGAAGCGGACACGGGCCGCTTCGCACAAGCGATCTGGAGGCTCATGAGGAGTTTTTCCCGGTCGTAGTCCTCGGCGCTTCCATCCCGCTTCAGGACCTGGATGGTGCGGCCCTCGACATATTCATAGGTCGTGAACCGCTCCCCACACTCGGAGCACTCCCGACGCCTCCGCACAGCCCTACCCCCCCGGCTGGTCCGGGTATCCACCACCCGGTTGTCGGCGCCATCACACTGAGGGCATCGCATCGGTCGTAGGGGTCCCTGAGGAAGGTGGGTGCGCCCTTACAGGCGCAGTGTGGCCGAAAACCGGCCCCTACCCAATCTCGTCCAACCGCTCCTGGGCAGCCGTGGCCGTTTCAGTCCCCGGATAGCTGTTGACGACCCTCTCAAGATAGACTTTGGCATCATCAAGCTGATCGAGGGTGACATAGGTCACCCCCACCCGGTAAAGGGCGTCAGGGACCTTCCCAGCGGTAGGGAAAAGCTCCGGGATCCTCAAAAACGCCTGAACGGCCTCTTCCAGCCGATTCTCCTGAACCATGATATCGGCGAGATAATAGTGGGCGTCAGGCGCCAGAGCGTCCGTAGGATACTCCCTCAGAAACTGCTGAAAAGCCCTCTTGGCCGTGTTGGTAGAGCCGTTATTGAACTGCCGGACAGCGGTGTTATACATATCCACCGGCCCACCGGCCCGTTCCTGGGAGGACACATAGCTCACATCAGTCGGCGGGCTCGGTTCCGTGTCGGTTCGCATGGGGGACACTCCTCCGCCCCTGCCCGACTCCAGCATATCCCGAATCGTCATGAGGGACTGCTGGTTCATTCGGAGGAGCTCCTGGATCGTCCGGATCTCCTGCTCGATGAGGCTCAGCCTCCGATTGGTATCGCCCCGGGACATGAAAATGTCGTCGGACTGCCGCTCGAGGGAATCCTGAACCTCCAGGTTCAAACCTGAGATCTCCTCCAGGGCGGCCTGCTGTTGGGCAGCCATGGTCTGGAGCTCATCCTGGATCCCACGGATATCCCCTTTGGTCGCACACCCGGAAAGGGTGAACCCGAGGACTCCAAGAAGGAGCCAGCGCATTCCCACGAACCGGGCACCGGACCGAAGCCCGGCACCCGGCGTGGGGGATGAAACAAAAGTCATAATGTTCCTACGGGGTACCCCCCGGGTTGATATCGTTCTGGCCGGCGGTAAGGATGAACTCAGCTCGCCGGTTTTGTGCCCAGGCGTCTTCATCGCTCCGACTCATCATTGGCCGGTCTTCCCCGAAGGAAACGATGGCGAACCTGGACGCATCAAGGCCGAAGCCTGTTAAGAAGTCTACTACCGCTTGGGCCCTACGGTTCCCCAGGGCGTCGTTGTACTCGTTCGAGCCCCGCTCGTCACAGTGGCCTTCAATTCGAAGCCTGACGTTGGGGCTGGCTCGCAGAATCTCGAGTTTCGCCCGGAGGGTCCGCTCGGCATCGACACGGATTTCAGCCATATCGAGGTCAAAATGGATCCTCTCGGCCAAGGTGGCGCGGGCCTCACGAATTGTGGCTTCCCGGGCAGCTGCATCTCTGGCCTCCGCTTCGGCTATCCTCCTGGCCTCCGCCTCCGCGGCGGCGACCGAATCGGCTAACCTCTGCGCTTCAAGTTCCGAAGCCGTGGGGCCAGCCGGTGGCTCCGGGGGCGGAGGAGGGTCCTTTTTGCAGGCGCCCAAGAGCAGAACAGCGGCCAATGCGGTGATGACGAAAGTGCGGTATCTCATCCCAACTCCCAGTTAAGAAAAGGGTACGAACGAAAAAAACCTCGAAGGGGCATAACCCCCCTTATTATTAGGACTTCGCCGGTCTGGTCGAGACCGGTCCCACCCCATGGCATATACCTCAAAACCCGCCCTCGCGCAACGTCTCCTCCACCGACCTTGCCAGGGAGGGCGACCATTCAGGGGCATTGGGCCGGATGTTCGAAACGAGGGGCCGGATCAGGCCTGTCGAAGCATCGACCACAAACAACCCGTAGCCGTAACTTCTCTCGCCCGAGAACACCAGATGGCGGCCGTCCGGAGCCCAACTCGGATCCTCGTTGTTTCCTTCATACGTGAGCTTTAGAACACTGGAACTCCTGGCCCCGACCTCCGCCACCAGAATCTGATAGCTGCCGGTCCGCTGGACCCGACCGTGGAAGGCAACGTGGTTCCCGATGGGCGACCAATCCGGGGAAGTGTAATATCCGGGAGTTCCGGGCACGTAGGGTGAGACCAGATCCGCCTGCCCACCCCGGGCCGATACGACATAGACCTGGGGGATATTGGTCCCCAGGCGATTGGAGTTGAAGGCTACCCGGCTACCATCCGGCGAGTAGGTGGGGGACAGGTCCTCCCAACGCCCACCCTGGATATGGGTCAGACAACAGTCCCGATCCACGTCCCAGCTGAAAAGACCAGTCCGATTGTATGCCATCAGGCCGAAAGCCAGTTCCCGCCCGTCGGGATGGTAGGAAGGAGTGGCCTGTTGCCCCTCACGCCCCGGATTCAGGACCGTTTCCTGACCCGTCTTCAGATCCCGTTCGAAGATCTTATGGGGGGTAAAACCCTCGGACCGGACATAGGCCAGCTTTTCTCCGGAAGGATGCCAGGATGGAGATTTGCTCAAATCACCGTTATTCGTAAGGCGACGCATGTTCTCGCCGTCGGAATCCACGATGTAGAGTTCCTGGATTCCCCCGTCCAACATCCGGGAAAAAGCAATTCGCGAAGCTGCCATCCCCGGCTCATCGAAGATCCACTCTACGATCTGATCCGAAACCCGATGGACCGCCATCCGGAAGAGATCCGAAGAGGGATCGGGGAGGGTGAACCGGGCCTGCTCCCTCAATTCCGCATACACGACATTGTGGAGATCGAGGATCAGGACGAATCCCTCCCCAAGGCTCTCCACCTGGCCGGAAAGGAGCCAACTGGCCCCGAGTTGGTCCCAAAGGGTGTAGTCGATGGCCTCTCCCAGAAGGGAGGCCGGGAGTGAATCGAGCATCTCGAAACGGTTCGAGTACCTCAGGTCCCTGGCGATGATAGCCTCAGTCTGGGAGTCGATCCCCTCGCCACCGAAGCGGCTGCTGAAGGGTTTTACGGCCAACACAGGTTGGTAACTGGTCTCGTAGATCAGCCCAAGGCGGACACCGGGGAAGGAGTCTCTGGGCTCCTGCCCGGACAGGTCGCCATTGCCAACGAAGCAAAGTAGCAACGCTGAAAAAGCCAAAACAGCCAGTCGCATCACGTCCCTCATTCCATCCTTCCGTCCCTTTGAATTGTCTGGTCTTCCCACCGTCGCTCCCACCGTCGCTCCCACCGTCGCTCCAGATCCTCGCTCCAGATCCTCGCTCCTCCCCGGTTTTGACGGCGCCACCGCTTAATTGGATGCCTATCGGTCGCCTGCCGAAGCCTCACCCCTGGGGGTAAAGGTGAATAGAATGGGGAGACGATCAGACCCCAGATCTTCCGGCAAGGGTCCAAAGCGACTGCCTGCACACTCCACGGCCCCCATAGCTGCGAAGTCGAAGTTCACGTTCCCGGATCGGGTGTAGAAATCGATGGACCCGCCGTCCACCGAACCGTCCCGGGAGATCTGGAAGATCACCGATGTCTCAAGGCGCCCCCGCCCGTTGAATTCGAAACACCGCCGAATCTGGCGGATGATGTTGTCGTAATATTCCGGGTAGTCCCGTTTGAGCCCCTCCATCCGGATGTTGATGTCCTCACCGCTGATCTCCTCACTGGGTTCCGGATCTCCGGCTTCCTCCACAGGGTCAGGATCAGGGGGCGGCGGGGTCGGAGTGGGAGTAGGTCTTTCTTCCTGCCGAGGCTGTTCCTCTTCCACCACCGGCGGCGGTTCCTCCTCAGGTGCCGGCTCAGGGGTCTCAACGACGACTTCCTCCTCAACCACTGGGGAGGGGTCGGGAGCATCCTGGGACGGCGGGGGGGAGACCAGGTTGATCTCATACGCCATGAAATCCGCCGGATTGGTGGTGGGCATCTGAGCTATCCATGCCAGCACCACCGCAACGACGTGAACGCCCGCTGAGGCATAAAGGGGCTTCTTCCCTGGACGTTCCCGTCTCCTCATGATCCTCCCGGCACCTCCGCGAGTGGGTTTGCCACCAAACTGAAGGTGATCCCTTCCACATGGGACACCGTGGCAATCACGCTCAGGACGTCCTCGTAGTCGGCCCGAGCGTCACCTTTGATGTACACCGTCCGGGCCCCAAGAGCCCGCAGAAGCTGAGGCAGGGCCGTCGGAAGATCCTCCCTGGGAACGGCGGTCTCCGCCAGGAACACCTGCCCGTCCTCTTGAATGGTGAGGAATAGTGGCTCGTTTTCTGACGAAATAAGGGACACATCCGCTTCCGGAACCTGGATTTCCACCCCCCCCTGAAGCATGGGTGCGGTGATGATAAAAATGACCAGAAGCGTGAAGGCGACATCGACGAGAGACGTGACGTTGATCTCCGCCATGACGGGGAGGTCCTGTCTCCGGGCTCTTCGGGCACCGGCATTCATGGGCTTTAGACCTTCCCTTCCCTGGCCAGCGTCCCGACGAACTCACTGGAAATGCCTTCCAACTCACCCGTCACCAGATTCAACCGGGCGACATAGTGGTTGTATGCCATGACAGCGGGAATGGCCACGGCCAGCCCCGCCACGGTGGTGATCAGGGCTTCCGCAACGCCCGGGGCGACGGCGCCGATGTTGGTGGACCCCGTGGCCGTGATCCCCAGGAAGGCGTTAATGATCCCGATGACGGTCCCCATGAGACCCAGAAGGGGGGAGATGGAGCCGATGATGGCCAGCCAATTCAGTCGGTGGGCCAGCTCGTCCCGCTCCTCCGCCTCTTCCTTTTCCAGAACCAACCGAAGGACTTCCAGCTGGGTCAGGGTGAGCCCGGCCTGGTCGGGGGAGTCCTCCCGGAGGGCCCCGGGCCGGAGTTCACTGAAGAAATTCACACCCTGTCTGAAGACCCGACGATAGGGGGACTCGGGAAGGGCGAGTACAGCTTTGTACGCCTCCTCGAGGGTCTGGGCCTTCTCCATCTCGACGAGGAACTGATCCCCCTGAAGGCGCACTTTTTTGAAGTGTTTCCATTTCGAGAAAATCAGCCACCAGCCGAGGAAGGAGAAGGAAAGGAGAACCAGGAGGACGAACTGGGTAGGAAGGGTTCCACCCACCACCATATCCCAAGCCGTCGTAGGTGTACGAAGCTGGAGAAAAGCCAGGCTAGCCGGGATGGACTGAATGGCGTCGAGTTGAGCGTGAACGAGGTTCCACATCAGGAAGGGCGTCTCCCGTTGGCTATATGCTCATAGGTTTCCCGGAGGCCTTCCTCCAGGGTCCAACTGCTGGACCACCCCAGGGTCTGCAGGCGACCCGTGTCCAGACGGCTGTGCAGAAGCTCCCCGGGCCGGGCCGCCTCGTGCACCCTCCCCGGTTGAACACCGGCCACTTTTTCCAGGGTGTCCGCAAGGAGGTTCACACTTACTCCGTTCCCCGTGCCGACATTAAAGGCAACGCCGTCGATCCCCCGGGTTTCCTCGAGATCGGCCTCTGAAACCGCCATGTTCGCGGCCACGATATCCCGGACGAAGGTGTAGTCCCTGGTCTGCTCTCCATCACCGAAAACGGTGAGGGTTTCTTCCGACAGGAGGCGGCTGGAAAAAATGGCCACGACGCCAGCCTCTCCATGGGGATCTTGTCGGGGGCCGTATACGTTCCCATAACGAAGGGCCGCATACTCCATCCCGTGGACCACGCGGTAGTAGTTCAGATAGAACTCTCCGGTGAGCTTGGTCACCCCATAGGGAGACAGGGGAAGTTTCGGAGCATCTTCCGGCGTCGGGAAAATATCCGGCTCCCCGTATACGACCCCACCACTCGAAACGAACACGAACCGACTCGTACCGACCTCCTTTGCTCCTTCCAGAAGATTCAGAAGCCCGAGAAGGTTCACCTCTGCGTCGAAACCCGGATCGGCCACAGATATGCGGACGTCGATCTGAGCGGCGTGGTGGTTGACCAGATCGAATTGGACCTCCCGAAAGAGATCTCGAATTCCCTCGTCCCGAATGTCCATTTCCACGAACTCGGCACCAGCGGGGACATTCTCCCGCTTTCCGCTGGAGAGGTTGTCCACAATCCAGACCCGGTCCCCCCGGGCCAGGTAGGCCTCCGCCACATGGCTTCCAATAAAACCGGCCCCGCCGGTAACAAGAACCTTCATCAGTGAGTCTTTCGTCACATTTCAAAAGAGATGACAGGTGCATGGATCGGGCCAAGCCCGACTCCTAATACATCTTTTCAATCAGACGAAGTCTGTCACCCACCCGGAGGCCGGGAATCCGGATAGAGATGATCCTCGCCGAACTGATGTTCTCGTCCACCAGGATTACCTGGAGGCGGACAGACTCCATTCCAAAGCCGGGGCCGGGTTCTCCCTTGTAGGCCCGGAAGACATCGCCGATGACGATGCCATCGCTGGCTCCCACACTCAAGAAAGCATTGGATCCATAGTTCCTGAGAGGTCTTTCTCCCGGGAAGCCCAGAATCTCGGCCGTCACATTGCTTTCGATAGGAGTCGGCACCACCCCTGGAACCGGCAGGTGTTCCGGTGCCAGCCTGAATTTGTCACCGGAGGAGATCCGGCCGAATTCCGCACTGACCGTCGCCTGAACCACTCCCCCCTCCAACCCCATTACGAGCAGAATTCCCGTGGGTCGCTGCACCGAACCGAAGCGCCTTTCCTCCCTAACAGTCCGGAAGGTTTGAAGGAGGTCGCCATCTCGGAGAACCACCCCGTCCGCTACATCTACCGGGAGCCTCTGCCCTATCCCGTGATTCCGCGGATTCTCGAAGGGCAGGGCCTGGGGGAAATCGGCCACGGCCCCATCGAAGCTCACCTCCTGGCCTGCCGGCACAAACCAATCGGCAGAATACACAAGGCCAACGGGAACCGCGGAAGATAAAACGGCACTGTGGGACGCCCGACCCTGTGGCGTCGCCATGGAAGCCATCCTCTCGATTTCCTGCTCCGCGACCTTCTCCGGATAGAAAGAGGTCCTGGGCCAGGGAGAGGTGACCTCTCCTCTCGGAGCGGGCGCCACCCAACCCGAAGTTGGAGGGCGATCGCCGGTGGTAACGGCCACGCCCTGGACAAGGGCCACCTCACGGGCCTGTTCGACCTCAGGTACCTTCCCTACCTCCGGCCCCTGCGGCTCCCTGGCGGACAACCCAGGAATGACCAGAACCTGTCCAGGCTCCAGGAGATGGGGGTTTGGAAGCAGGTCGGTGTTTGCCTCGAAGATCAATGGCCATCGGTAGGGATCCCCGAAGTAACGTTGAGCCAATGTCCAGAGGGTCTCGCCCTTAAGAACCTCATGAGTCCTTTGGAGAACTTGGGCCTCCTCCTGGGCAATCGCAAAACTTGGAAGAATCACCAAGAGAAGGGTCACTACGGTCGAGCGGAGCATGATCATGTCCTTTCCCAACAGGGACAGGCGTTTTCGGACACCCATCTGTGGACCGAAGATATCCGTCATGGGAAATAGGGTCAACGAATTATTGGAAATTGACTACAAGTGTTTACTGATTTCTTACTCTCTTACATTCATGTTACCGCCGGAGGGGGCCTTACCCTCTTCCCCACCCTCAGTGACACCGGCGCCGAGGCTTCTTACCAGGATAAGGGCGTCTTCCTTCGGATTCTGGTAATACCCCTCCCGAACGGAGATTTGCCGAAACCCCCTGCCAGCATAGAGACGCCTCGCCGCTTCGTTGGAAACCCTCACCTCCAAAAAGACACTCTCTATGCCCTGTTTCCCAGCCATCACCAGGGCTTGATCCAAAATCGCCCCACCCAAACCCCGACCCTGCTGGTCGGCCCGGACAGCCAGGTTGGCCAGCTCCGCCTGCTCGAGGACCCACCAATACACGGCATATCCGGCAACTCCCCCGGCCTCATCCTCGGCCACCAGGATCTTCGCCCGATCCTGCTGCAAAAGGGACCGAAAGGTGTCCGGATGCCAGGGATTCGAGTAGACCGCAGCCTCGATCCCAGCGATGCCCGAAAGATCGACCTCCAACGCCAACCGGATCTTCAGTTCCCTCGCCCTTCCCCGCCCACGGCGTACTTCGGCAATTTCACGGCCCCGGTCTCCCTCAGATAGTCCGGTTCCCACCGACCAGGGTTTTTCAACGGGACGGCGGAGGGATACAGGGAAAGCAACTGAAGGAGGCCCCGTGCACTTGGCCCACCCAGTGGAAAACTAAAATCTGAATCACCGGAAGCCACCAGAAGGTCCCGATGTTTGACAGCTCCATCGCCGAGGAGGAAGGAGCCGGGAGGAATCAACTCTCTGTCCAGGACCTCATAAACCGTCGTGGCACAGGGTTCCAAGAGGGTTTCCAACGCCCCGCCTGTTATCCGATAGGCTGCTGCATAGAGGCGGTCCCCCCTGGCATCAAAAAGAACGACCCTGGGACGGATGGGTTCTTGCTCCACCGCAGCTGCCGCCCCTGCAAGGGAGGAGAATGCCCAAAGGGGAAGGCCCAGGGCCCAAGCCATGCCCTTCGCCGTACCCACCCCGACCCTGATGCCAGTGAAAGAGCCCGGGCCGGCGCCAACCAACAAGCCTCCGAGGTCTGAGGTGCCAAGTTCCTGGTCACCCAAAAGACCCTGAATCTGGGGGATCAAACGGGCTGCCTGTTCCCTTTCAGCCTCGATCCTCGATTCGACCAGGACTTCGACCGAGTTTTCTTCCGGAGTGTATCGCCCCAGGGCCAAGGAGCCTTCCCTTCCGGACGTATCAATGGCCAAAATGTGGGTCGATCCGGTCATTCAACCTCCCCCCCTTCGTCACCGTCGAGGGTCACGGGGAAACCCGGCAATGGAGAAGGGTGACCAACGCGGAATACGGACACCTCTCTGACCTGGGCGGCGGGGCCCGGAATGGTCAACTCGATTTCCCATCGGTCCTCCGGGAGCAAATCACCCCCTCTTTCCGGCCACTCCACCAGAGCCACTTCCGACCCGGTCCCAAGCTCCTCCCATCCAAGTTCCCATAACTCTTCCACGCTCTCGATCCGGTAGAGATCGAGGTGAATGATGGAGAATCCCCGGGCCGCCGAATACCGAAAAAGGAGATTGAAGGTTGGTGAGGGAATGGGGCCTTCCACCCCGGCTCCCCGGGCCACAGCCCGGGCGAGGACCGATTTTCCCGCGCCCAGGGGACCTTTCAACCCGAGGAAGAGAGGGCCGACGACTTCCCTCCCGATCCGGTTTCCCCAGCGGACCAGGTCACTCTCCGTGAGGATCATCGCTGCTTAATCTCCATCCTCTGCCGCCTCCCGGAGTTCCTCAGCCAAGGTCTTCCGGCGCCTCTTGGCCTTTCCCCCTTCATCAGCCTCGGCTTTCAGCTCGAAGAGTTGGTCTCGAAGGAGGGCCGCGCGCTCGAAATCCAGGGCCTCCGCCGCCTGCCTCATCTCTTCCTCCAGGATCTTCCGGTACTCCTCCCGGTTGACCTCGTCGGCATAGCTTGGACGGGTCTCTGCCACCTTCCCGACGGGTCGACTCCGGACGTCGGCAACCCGGGTGGTGAACTGGATCTCTTCCACGGACTTCTGGATCGTCTCCGGCGTAATCCCGTGGTCTTCATTGTGCTGGAGTTGGATCTCCCGACGCCTCTGGGTTTCCTCTAAACAAATCCGCATGGAGTCCGTCAACCGGTCGGCATACATGATAGCCTTCCCGTTTACGTTTCGTGCCGCTCGGCCGATGGTCTGGATCAGAGAGCGAGCATCTCGAAGGAAACCCGCCTTGTCGGCATCCAGAATGGCTACAAGGGACACCTCCGGAAGATCCAAACCTTCCCGTAGGAGGTTGATACCCACCAGGACATCGATTCGTCCCAACCTCAGCATTCTCAGGATATCCATCCGCTCGATGGTATCCACTTCCGAGTGCATATACCGAACGCGCACGCCAACGCTGGAAAGGTACTCGGACAGATCCTCCGCCATCCGCTTGGTGAGGGTGGTTACAAGAACTCGTTCACCTTGCTTCTCCCGATCCCGGATCTCTGCCAGGAGGTCGTCGACCTGTCCCTTTACCGGCCGCACATCCACAACGGGATCCACCAGACCCGTCGGCCGGATGATCTGCTCTACTACCACTCCTCCGGCCTGCTCCAACTCCCACTTGGATGGCGTAGCGCTGACGAAGACAACCTTCTCCGCTACGGATTGCCACTCCTCGAACATGAGGGGCCTGTTGTCCAGAGCACTGGGAAGACGAAATCCGTGCTCCACCAGGACCTGTTTCCTGCTCCGATCTCCCCTGTACATGCCGGTGATCTGGGGAATCGAAACGTGGGACTCGTCGACGATCAGAAGGAAGTCGTGTGGGAAATAATCCAGCAGACAAGCTGGCCGCTCCCCAGGCTTCCGCCCACTGGTATATCTGGAGTAGTTTTCGATCCCTGGACAAGTTCCGAGCTCGAGCATCATCTCGATATCGAAATTCGTTCTCTGTTCGATCCTCTGGGCCTCCAGCAGCTGCCCCGTTTCCCGGAAAAGGGAGATCTGTTCTTTCAGCTCCTCCCGGACGGCCGGAACCATCTGTTCAATGGTCGATCTGCGGGTCACATAGTGACTGGCAGGGTAGATGGCGGTTCGATCCAGGTTGGCGATGATCTCTCCGGTAAGTGGGTCGAAGCGGGTGATCCGCTCCACCTCGTCCCCCCAGAGTTCAATCCGGATTCCCTGCTCATCATACGCCGGGAAGACCTCCACCGTGTCCCCCCTGACCCGGAACGTCCCCCGCTCGAAGAGGTAGTCGTTCCGCCGGTATTGGATCGCCACAAGCCCCTGCAGAATCTCCCGGCGACCTTTCTCTTCACCCACGGCGACATGGAGCATCAACTCCCGGTAATCCCGAGGGTTCCCAAGTCCGTAGATGGAAGAAACCGAGGCCACGATGACCACATCCTCCCGCTCCATGAGGGCTGAAGTGGCCCGGAGACGGAGGCGCTCGATGTCCTCGTTGATGGAGGCGTCTTTCTCGATATAGGTGTCTGTAGCGGGTAAGTAAGCTTCCGGCTGGTAGTAGTCGTAGTAGGAAACGAAGTACTCGACGGCATTGGAGGGAAGGAGGGTCTTGAGTTCCCCATAGAGCTGTGCCGCCAGTGTCTTGTTGTGGCTCATGACCAGGGTCGGTCGCCGGTATTGGGCGACCACATTGGCCATGGTGAAGGTCTTTCCAGTTCCGGTTGCACCCAGAAGAACCTGGTATTTGTCGCCCCTGGTGAGGCCCTCTGTCAGTTCCGCTATGGCCCGGGGTTGGTCCCCCTTCGGCTCGTGGGGAGACTCCAGCAGGAACTCCGTCACCCTGACATGTCCTCTTCTCCGAAATGCTCCCGCCTCAACACATCCAGGACCCCCTTCACCTTTTTTACCGCCTTCACTACTCGGTTCAGGTGGCTCAGATCCTTCACCTCCACCACAAACACAGCTTCCATCCCACCGTTCGTGGATTCCATATCCGCGTGCTGAATGTCGGTGCCCGTGTCGCTGATGGCTTGGGCCACATCGGAAAGGAGTCCTCTCCGGTCGGTGCCGTGCATCTCGATTTTTACGAAGAAGCGCTCACCCTGCTCAGCACTCCATTCGATCTCCACCCTCCGCTCGGGATCCTGGGAAAGATGGAGGACGTTCGGACAATCCACTCTGTGGATGGAAACTCCCCTTCCCCGGGTGATATACCCTACGACCTTGTCCCCGGGTACCGGTTGGCAACACTGGGAATACCGAACCATCAGGTTGTCCATCCCCTGGATCCGAACACCCCGATCGGATCGGGTCAGGACGGCACTCAGCTTCTCTAGAGTCGACGGGGCCCGTTCCGGGACGACCTCCGGGTCATGGTCAGGGAACAAGGCTCTCATGACCGCTGTGGGTCCCAGGTCTCCACGCCCCAAAGCCTCGTGCAGGTAGTCGGCGTCCCGGAACCCCAGGGAGCCGGACACCTCCTTCAGCCGATCTTCCCCTGGCCGGTCCTTCCTGGCTTTTCTGACTGCCCGCTCCAGAATCTCCTTCCCAAGGACCACCGCCGAATCGAACTCTTCTCTCCGGATCCATTGGCGGATTCTCTGCCGGGCCCTGGACGTCCGCACGAAGGCGAGCCAATCCCGGTTCGGCTTCTGCTTCGCGGAGGTCATGACCTCCACGGTGTCTCCGTTCTTGAGTTTCCGAGAAAGGGGAGCGATCCGACCATTTACCCTGGCCCCGGCGCAGTGGAGACCCACCTCAGTGTGGACGGCGAAGGCAAAGTCGATGGGGCTGGACCCGGTGGGTAGCTGCTTAACGTCACCTTTGGGCGTAAAGACGAAGATTTCACCCTGGAAGAGGTCCATCCTGAGGAATTCCATGAACTCCTCTGGTTCACTGGCATCCTGTTGCCATTCGAGGACCTGCCGGAACCAGCTCAGAGCTTCATCGACCTCATTATCCCCCTTCGGCTGCCCGTGAAGGGATTCCTTGTACCGCCAGTGAGCCGCGATTCCGTACTCGCCGGTCCGATGCATCTCCTCGGTGCGGATTTGGATCTCGTACCGCCGCCCACCCGGCCCCACCACCGTGGTGTGAAGGGACCGGTACATGTTGGTCTTGGGTGTGGCAAGATAGTCGTGGAACCTCTCGGCGATGGGAGTCCACCTGCTGTGGATCACCCCGAGAGCGTGGTAGCAGTTGGGCAGGGTGTCGGTGACGACCCGCATAGCCATGAGATCATAGATCTCCTCGAACGGCTTCTGTCGAGCCTGCATCTTCCGGAAAATGGACCAAAGATGTTTGGGGCGGCCGGTCACCTTGGCCGGAACCTCAGCCCGTTTGAGCTCCTCGATGAGGGGGCGCTGCATCTCCAGAATCTGGCGCTCCCTCTCTTTTCGACTCTGCTGAATATTCCGGCGGAGTTCGTCATAGGCCTCCGGCTCCAGGAACTTGAAGGCCAGATCCTCCAACTCCCACCTGAGGGCTGCCATCCCCAGGCGGTGGGCAAGGGGGGCATAGATCTCCCTGGTCTCCAGAGCGATCCTTTTCCTCTTTTCCGGAACCAGGTGTTCCAGGGTCCTCATGTTGTGGAGGCGATCCGCCAGCTTGATGAGGATTACCCGAGCATCCTGGGCCATGGAAAGGAGGAGCTTCCGGTAGTTTTCAACCTGCTGCTCGGTGTGAGAGCGGAACTCGACTTTCCCGATCTTTGTCACTCCGTCCACGATCTGGCCCACCTCGTACCCGAACTCCTCCTCGATATCGGTAAGGGTGACTGACGTGTCCTCAACCACGTCGTGAATGAGGGCCGACACAAGAGAGGCCGTATCAAGCTTGAACTGGGCCAGGAGCGTCGCGACTTCCACTACATGATTGACGTAGTCTTCCCCGGAGGCCCGTTTCTGCCCGGCGTGAGCCTCGGCGGCCAGATTGTAGGCTTTCCGGACCTGCTCAACTTCCAGGCGCTCCGGATACCGCTCCATGGCCCGGGCGAGGGGGCGCGGCAGTCCCCTGATGGTGACAACTCCCTGGAGGGGCGCGTCGCCTTCGAGAAAAGAGGGTTCCGGTTTTCCAGCGGTTTCGGTGGCCATGACAGAGGGAATCTAATGGATGGATGCCCGGTTCAACTAGAAAGGGGCCGAGCCTCGTCTCCATTATTTCCCCACAAACCGACGCTCGTTCCCCCAACCTCCTTCCCCCGCTAGAGAAAAGAACCGCCCTTCACCGATGATGACATGATCCAGGACCGGGATTCCCAGAGCCGAACCCGCCGTTGAGAGCTGGCTGGTGACCATCCGATCTTCCTGGCTGGGGGACGGATCTCCGGAGGGATGATTGTGGACGAGTATGATCCCGGAAGCACTCTCCACGACGGCAGGGCGAAAGACTTCCCTTGGGTGGATCAGGGAGGCGTCCAGGATCCCCCGGGTCACAAAGACCGTTCTGAGCACCCGATGTTGGGTATTCAAGAGGAGGGCGTGGAACTCTTCCTGTCGGAGGTCCTTCAGAATGGGCCCCAGTCGGGCATAGACATCTTCCGGCCCCCGAATGGGATCGGTGTCCGGGACCAGGTCCACGGCGGCCCGTCGGCCCAACTCCAACGCGGCCAGAATCCTGGACGCGGTTGCCGACCCTATGCCCGGTTGGGCTTCAAGGAGCCCCGGAGGGATCGTCGCAAGACGACGTAGCGAACTGTGGGCCTCCGGGTCCCAACCCTCCAGTCCATCATGCCCTTTCAACACCGTCAGGTCCCGGCTGTCGGTCCCTAGTCGACTGAGGAGCCGATCCGCCACATCAAGGGCAGAGCCGAACCGGCCACCACTCCCCACAAGGATCGCCAGGAGTTCCCGAAGAGAAAGAGCACCCGGCCCAAGAGCCTTTAGCCTTTCCCTCGGGCGATCACCTTTTGACCAGGATCGAATGGGAAGGGATTCCCTTTTTTCAACCATACCCAACTGCCCCCTCGAAAAAAAACGGGCCACCCGATTAGGATGGCCCGCCGGTGGGGGCTGGAGAATGCCGAAAAGAGCCTCACTCGCCTGAATGCGGACTCCTGCCCGAAATCAGCCGCCCCTTCCGCAGCACTTCTTGTATTTTTTCCCACTCCCGCAGGGACAGGGATCGTTCCGACCCGGTCCGTCGGTTCCAGTCACCGGAGCCTGCTTCCTTTCGTCTCCCCGATTCGTCAGAAGCTGCCGGGGATCCGGGCCACTCGAGCGGGGTACGGCGCCCCCCTTTGCCGGCCCCTTGCCCCCAGCGGATCTGGATACCCCCATCTCGTCGATCCCGCCGGCGGAGGTTCCGGTTCCCATTCCTGGGGCTCCACCCGAACCACTCGTTGTGGTCCCGGGAAGGCCTTTCCCTGGCACGCCCGCGGGCCCGGAATACATGAGCTTCTGGGCTGCAGGCATTCTCCTCTGCTGGGGGGGCCCCATCTGAGCCTTAAAAAACAAGGAGGTGACGGTCTTCCGGATGTCGGTCATCAAATCGACGAACATCTCGTAGGCGTCCTTCTTGTATTCGACGAGGGGGTCCTTCTGGCCCCACCCCCTGAAGCCAATGGAAGCCTTCAGGTGGTCCAAATCGTACAGGTGGTCCTTCCACTTATCATCCAGGGTTTGGAGCATGACAAAACTCATCACCCTCTCACCATGTTCCCCGAAATCGGAGATCTTCCGGTGGAAGTGGTTCCGAGCGGCCTCCAGGACGATCTCGGCGATGGCTTCTTCATCGTCGAGCTCCGCCTCCTCCGGATTCACCTCGGGCAGCTTCGTGGCCATGACGAAGAGCTCGAGAAGAAGACGTCTCCGCAGCCCCGCCATGTCCCACTGCTCCGGGGGAAGTTCGGGATCACAGGCCATCTCCACCATGTCACGGATGGAGTGTTCCATCATCTCCCAGATTTCGCCCTTCAGATCCTCCCCACCCTCCAGGGCAAAGAGCCGGAGGTCGTAGACGACCTCCCGCTGCTGGTTCATGACATCGTCATAATCCAGAAGCCGCTTTCTGGCCTCGAAGTTGTTCCCCTCCACCCGCTTCTGGGCCTGACCGATGGATCGGGTCACCAATGTGTGGGTGATGACCTCCCCTTCCTGAACCCCCCACTTCTCCATCGCCCCAGCCACCCGTTCATTCATGAACAGGCGCATCAGGTCGTCCTCGAGAGAGAGGAAGAACTGGGATGCTCCCGGGTCTCCCTGACGACCGGACCGGCCTCGAAGCTGGCGATCGATGCGCCGGGAGTCGTGGCGTTCCGAGCCGAGAATATGGAGACCGCCGACCTCCAGAACGTCGTCGTCTTTGAGCTTTTCCGGTTCCTTATACCTGACCGGATCCACAGGAAGGAGATCCTCGACCTTCAACCCCTTGGCCTTTGTCCACCCCACCGTCCGGGTTTCGGTCACTCCCTCGCCCAGCTTAATGTCGGTTCCCCGGCCTGCCATGTTCGTGGCGATAGTCACCGCCCCGGGCAAACCGGCTTCGGCTATGATCTCCGATTCCTTCTTGTGATGCTTGGCATTCAGGACGTTGTGTTTGAGTCCACGGCGCTTGAGCATCCTGGATAGGGTTTCCGACACTTCCACGTTGGTCGTACCGACCAGGACCGGAAGTTCCATGGTACTGAGGCGATCGATCTCGTCCATGAGGGCCACAAACTTCTCCCTCTTGGTTCGGAAGATCAGATCGTCCCGGTCATCCCTGATCACGGGCCGGTTGGTGGGAATGACCAGCACATCCAACGAGTAGATCTGGTGGAATTCGTTCTCTTCCGTTTCCGCCGTACCCGTCATCCCGGCCAGCTTGTCATACATGCGGAAGTAGTTCTGGATGGTGATGGTCGCGAGGGTTTGTGTTTCCCCCCGGATCTCCACCCCTTCCTTGGCCTCTACGGCCTGATGGAGGCCATCGCTCCAACGACGACCCGCCATCTGGCGCCCGGTGAACTCATCCACGATGACGACGGAGCCGTCCTCACCGATGATGTACTGCTCGTCCTTGTGAAAAAGGGTATAGGCCTTCAGGAGCTGATGGATGACGTGCATCTTCTGACTCTTGGCGGCATAACTCGCCTCGAGCTCCTGGATGGCCGTTCCCTTCTCCTCGATGGATCGATCCGGGTTGTCCTCGATGAGGCCGATGGCCTCGGAGAGGTCGGGGATGATGAAGGCATCCGGATCGTTTGGGCTCAGCTCCTCGATGCCCTGATCCGAGAGATGAACGTTGTGACCCTTTTCGTCCATGGCGAAAAAGAGCTGTTCATCGATCTCGTGGAGGACCTTCTCCCTCATGTAGTCCGCCTCCACCCGCTGCGTCAGCTTCTGCAGGCGGGGCTCATCGGCGAACATCTTCATGAGTTTTCGATGCTTGGGGGTCCCCCGCTTCACAGCCAGAAGCTTCTCTCCGGCAGAGTATTCGTCACCTTCTTCACCCTTCTCAAGAAGCCCTTCGGCTTCCGAAACCAGTTGGTTGGCGATGCGGGTCTGTTTCCGATAGAGATTCGCCACGAGGGTGGAGTGCTGTTTAAAAGGGGTGGAGGTATCCTTGCCCACGGAACCGGAGATAATGAGGGGCGTTCGGGCCTCGTCGATCAGGATTGAGTCAACCTCATCGATGATCACAAAGTGGTGGCGGCGCTGGACCCGCTGCTCCAGCGAATGGACCATGTTGTCCCGGAGATAGTCGAAACCGAACTCGTTGTTCGTACCGTAGGTGATGTCGGCATTGTAGGCTTCCCTCCGGTCGGCCGAGCCGGGATCGTACAGGTCGATAACATCCACCGTCAGGCCGAGGAACCGATAGATGACGTCCATCCACTCGGCGTCACGCTGGGCCAGATAAGAGTTGACCGTGACCAGGTGCGCCCCCCGTCCGGCGAGGGCATTCAGGTACAGGGGCATGGTGGCGACCAGGGTCTTACCCTCCCCCGTGGCCATTTCGGTGGCTTTCCCCTGATGAAGAGCGATTCCGCCAATGAGCTGGACATCGTACGGGACCATGTTCCAGACCGACTTCTGTCCGGTGACCACGATCTCCTTACCCACGTTCCGGCGACAAGCTTCTTTGACGACGGCGAAGGCTTCAGGAAGGATGTCGGTGAGGCTTTCTTCGAGGCTCTCGAGAAGCTCCGCGTCCAGTCCACCGATCTGCTGGGTCAAAGCCTCCCGAACGCTGGCATCCTGAGAGCGTCGCTTCTGCTCCCGGAGGTCATCGATTTCCTCTTCCAGCTCCCGGTTGTGCTCTTTGATGCGGGTTCGGAACTCCTCGGTTTTTCCCTTGAGTTCTTCGTCCGAAAGCCCGGAAAGGGATTCGAAGTGCCGATTGACCTCGGCCACCATGGGCTCAAGGCGCTTCACTTCCCGGGCGTGTTGAGATCCCAGAATCTTCTTCAGAAATGCTTTCATGACTTCGATCTATAGAGGCAATTGGTCTCGATGAGTCGTCGAACGCCTTCCGGTACAAGATACCGAATGGAGTGGCCAGCCCGAACACGGGCACGAAGATCCGTGGAGGACACGTCGATGCGTGTAACGGGCAATGAGATGACTTCGATTCCCTCCAGGGCGCTCTTCGTTCCGCCCGGACGCTCCCCTCCAGGGAGGAGCTGATGGGGAGAGACTCCGTCCCGTCCGATAGCCACAAGACTCGCCAACTCCACTATCTCCTCCGGCTCCTTCCAATCCTGGAATTCGGCCAACTGATCCGCCCCGAGTATAAAAAAGAGCTCTGCCTTGGGGTACGTGCTTCGGAAGTAACGGAGTGTGTCCACGGTATAGGAAGGGCCTTCCCGATCCAGCTCCAATTCGCTTACCTCGAACCGAGGATTTCCGGCCACGGCGGCTCGGGTCATCTCTGCCCGGACCCTGGGAGGAGACAATTCCCTACCCAGTTTGTGAGGGGGAAGGCCTGCCACCAAAAACAGGAGACGATCCAAGGAGAGGAAGTCCAGGGCACTTTGGGCCACCATGAGGTGTCCCGTGTGGGGCGGGTCGAAAGTGCCTCCAAACAAACCCAGGCGGAGGGAAGGCACGCTTCAGTGGGTTCCCTTCTCTACGGCCCCTCTCCCACCCTGATCCGCACCGATTTCTTTCGCAGCGTCCGAGTCCGGGAAATCCCTCAAAAGGCGGTCTTTCACCTCCTCGGCCTCAGTGTCCCACTCGAGGGAGGAGTAGGATTGATAAAGGCGAAGAAGGGCTTGAGACGCCCAGACACTTCGGGGATACTGGTTCAGAAGGTCGTTGAAATAGAGGATCCCTGGATGGTAAAGCCCCCGCCGGTAGTAGAAGTCCCCGGAGATGAAGATCTTCTCTGCCAGCTTCAACTCCATCTCATTTCGCAACTCCTCAGCCTCGACGGCGACCTCGGTGCCTCGAAAATCGGTGAGGGTGTTCTGGCAAGAATTCCAAGCCTGAACCGTGAAGGTCTGGTCCCGCTGGACATGAGGAGCTTGGGCCACAAAGGACTTGCAAACCCCCAGGGACGCCTCAGGAGCCAGAGGGTGGCCCGGGTACCGGTCCAGAACCCTGGTAAACTCTGACACCGACGTGATGTACTCAGCTCGGTTGAAGTAGGCCCGAGCCAGATACATTCGGGCCTCTACCAGGCGGGGGTAGGACGGATCTGCAAACAGGAGGCGCTCAAAAACCTCCGTGGCCCTTCTCCAGTCACCCTCCTCGAACAGCTGGGCGCCTGACGCGTACAACTCGTCCGGCTGCATGCCCTGGAATTCGGACGAAGAGGCACAACCGCCAAGAATGGCGCCAAGAAAGAGGCCGGCTGCAACTATTCCATATCCTTTTGACATCTCTAAGGATTACCCTCGAGGGAGTCAGGTGTTCGTCGATTAGCCAAGAAAGATCGCCCCATGGGTCGGTCTCGGAAAGGCCGAGTTGGAATCACCGAACATAGAACTCTCTTATGGCCCCTGCGACCTCTGTCACCTGCCCCTCCGTCAACTCAGGAAAGATCGGTAGGCTCACGACTTCCCTCGTCAGAGCCTCCGTTACCGGAAGGTCTCCTGGCTTCCCCCCAAGGCTTTGAAAGCACTCCTGGAGGTCGAGCCCAAGGGGATAGTAGAGCCCCGTGCCGATACCCCGGGCACCGAGGTACTCCCGGAGTTCATCCCTTTGATGGACCCTCAGGGTGTATTGGTTGTACACGTGATGGTTCTTGGCCTCTATGAAGGGCGTTTGCACCTCCTCGATCCCCGATAGCATCTCATCATATAGGGCTGCATTTCGGCGTCGCCCACCTGCCCATCCATCCAGATAGGGAAGCTTCACCCGGAGCACGGCAGCCTGAAGAGCATCGAGGCGGGAGTTGGTACCCACCATCTCATGGTGGTACATCTGCCTGCCACCGTGAACCCGGAGTTTCGCAATTGTCTCCCCAAATTCCTCTTTTTGGGCCGTGACGAGGCCCCCATCCCCAAACCCCCCAAGGTTCTTCGTAGGGAAAAAGGAAAAAGCGCCGGCGTCTCCCCAGGCCCCGGCCATTCTCCAATCCACCGCCTCGGACTTTTCGGAGTCCGTTCCTGCGTCCCCTACCCGCCGCCTCGCCCCAATGGCCTGGGCGGCATCTTCCAGAACGAAGATTCCCCTGGCTTCGGCCCAGCGACAAATCTCGGCCATAGGGGCCATCTGCCCATAGAGATGGACCGGAACCACGGCTCGGGTCCTCTCCGTCCAGACGGCCTCGAGGGCTTCCACCGTGACGTTGAATGTGTCCGGATCCACGTCACAGAACACGGGTTTGAAACCCGAATTCCAGGCGGCGCCAGCCGTGGCGAAGAAGGTGAAGGAAGGGAGGATCACCTCATCCCCCGGCTGGGGCTCCAAAGCCTTCAGGGGAAGCAGGAGGGCATCCGTTCCACTGGCCACCCCCACCGAAGAAGGCACTCCGAGGTAAGCGGCAAGTTCCTCCTCCAAACCCTGTACCTCAGGGCCGAGAACGAAATATTGGGACGAAACCACACCTTCCAGCTTCTCATCGATTTCGGACTTGAGAGAAGCGTACTGAAGTTTCAGGTCCAAGAAGGGAACGGCCATGGGATTATGGGGATCCGTTTCAGGGTTTCAAGAAGGGAATGCCTCAGCTTCCGCGAC
>RCNC010000219.1_pt1 | contig 33898 bp, 20 predicted proteins | sample 2041301 | NCBI WGS metagenome assembly RCNC01 (sample SAMN09708231, study PRJNA481090) | Marine sediment metagenome, whole genome shotgun sequencing project. | biome: marine sediment; feature: ocean; material: sediment; isolation source: Sewage treatment plant 13A marine sediment (STP13A) ... | reverse complement strand
TCTTTTTTTCCGTACTCTTGAAAAAATGTGTGAGCCCCATTATAGTTTAGCAGGCCATAAATTGCATCAGCAGTTGCCTCAATATCCCAATAATTAACTTTAATTGCATGAGTTAATATCTCAGCTACACCTGATTGTTTAGAAATAATCACCGGTACATTTGATTGCATTGCTTCAAGGGGAGAAATTCCAAATGGCTCAGAAACTGATGGCATTATATACACATCGCTCAATTTTAGCATATGAAATACATCGTCACCTTTAAGAAAGCCCGTAAAATGGAATTTATCCATTATCTTTTTAGAGGCAGCAAGGTTTATCATCCTTACCATCATATCCCCACTCCCAGCCATTACAAAGCGAACATTTTGCATTCGTTTTAATACCAGATGTGCTGCTTCAATGAAATACTCAGGACCTTTCTGCATAGTTATTCTACCCAGAAAGGTTACAATTTTTTCAGATAAGTGATTCTTATATTCAAGCTGACTTTCTTTTAGAGGTTCAACAGCATTATATACGGTTGTTACTTTTTCAGGATCAATACCATACTTTTCAATAACCGTATTGCGAGTAAGGTTGCTTACAGCTATTATTTTATCAGCTGCTTCCATCCCTCGTCTTTCAATCTCAAAAACATCAGGATTTACATTCCCCCCACTGCGGTCAAAGTCAGTAGCGTGAACATGAATTACCAATGGTTTGCCGGAAGCTTCTTTTGCTGCAATTCCAGCAGGATATGTGAGCCAATCATGTGCATGAATAATATCAAAGTCGTTTTCTGTAGCAATCACGGATGCAACTATTGAGTAATTATAAATTTCCTGCATGAGGCTGCTACCATACTTCCCAGTAAACTCAACTTTCCCTTCCTCATTTGTCTGTACATATTTGATTTCCTCGGAATAATCTTCTTTCGTATGCTTCCAGAAGTCTTCAGGATCAACATAAGGCACAATCCTGGATCCAACTTCAATGTAATCAAATTCCTTCCTGAAGTTTTCGAACTTAATTTTCTTTGAAGAAATAGGCACATCTCCTGCACCTACCAGACGCATTATGGTTTGGTCCTCATCACCATAAGCTTTTGGCACTACAAAAATTATATCAATATCATCGATACTAGCCAATCCCCTGGTCAAGCCATAGCTTGCAGTTCCTAAGCCGCCCGAAATGTGTGGAGGAAATTCCCACCCAAACATTAATGCTTTCATCTCAGTAGTTTTAAATTTCGGAAGAAAACTACTCTTTGCAATCTTCCAACTTTTTCATAATTCGTAATATTTCAGACACACTCCATGCCTGAGAAATGGCACCTTTGCCATGATGTGGCGGATCACCATCATAAATTTCAGAAATTGAACCTACGCCATCTTTGTTCATTTCTTCTTCAAAGCCATATATCAGAGATTTAACCTTCGACAAACCTGATTCTTTGTGAACCTTTAGGTATCCTTCACAAAAATGTCCTAAAAGCCAAGGCCAAACAGTACCCTGATGATAAGCGCTGTCTCTTTCCTCCTGACTACCTGAATAAATCCCTTTATAATATGGATTTCTAGGAGATAATGTTCTCAATCCTCTGGGAGTCAACAACTCATTATTAATAGTTTCCAAAACAGCCTTTTGAATATGTAAATCGACCGGGCTGTATTTTAAGGATGAAACAAATACCTGGTTTGGACGAACGAACCAGTTTGTTGAAATTCCATCAGAAAAATCAGCCAAATAACCCTTCTTCTCATCCCAGAATAGCTCAATAAAAGACCTACTGATTTGTTCTGGTAAATCCTTCCATGCATTAACAAATTCGGTATCCTTATTCTTTTCTGCCAATTCAAGGCTGAAACAAATTGCATTATACCATAAAGCATTTATCTCAACGGCAAATCCACTACGAGGTGTAACTGGAATACCAAAAACAAGCGCATCCATCCAGGTAAGAGCCTTTCCTTCAGCCCCGGCCCAGATCAATCCATTGTCTTCCATCTTTATCCCAAACCCTGTACCTTCACGATAGGCAGTAAGGATATCCTTCATAGCCTTATTATACTTTCTCCAAACCTCTTTTCCTGAGGGAGCATCTTTAACATACTGCTGTAATGCCCAGAAAAACCACAGGGGTGCATCCACTGAATTAAAAGCAGGATCGTCGTCATTACCCATATTGGGGAATAAGCCATTACTTAGTTTAGAAACCTGGGTGTCAACAACGCTTAGAAATGTTTTCTTATCGTCAATGGCCAATGTAAGGCCTGGAAGAGCAATAAAGGTATCCCTGCCCCAGGAACCAAACCATGGGTAGCCTGCAATTACTTCTGTTTTATTATTTCTTCTGACAATAAATTGTTGCGCTGAATTTATTAAACAGTTTCGATAACTATTACGAGGCACTCTCTTTTTCAACTCGGAAGTAAACTTTTGCTTCAGCCCGTTTGGGTTAATTTCTGCTGTACTTCCAGAAAAAATAATACTTTCCCCTTTCTTGATAGGAACTTCAAAATAACCCGGAACGAAAAGATCCTCTTTATAATCATATCCTCTCTCCATCTCACGGATATACTCAATATTGTAATCCCAATCTGGCACATGGATAAACTCACTATCCTTCGAAACTTGCATATTCAGGAATGGGAATCCTTCATACATTTTCATCCGGATGCCATTTGGGAGGTGCTCCACCCGTGTATTTGCAAACATGTTAGCTTTGGTAAGCTCATGTGAATTTCTAAAGGCAAGATAAGGCTTAAGCCTTAAGCATGTATCAGAATGTGCATCAAGTAAAGTATAACGAATAAGGATTTGTTCTTCATTCTCTGTAAGGATTTTTTCCTTCGACAAAACAACACCTCCTACCCTGATAATTACTTTTGGCATAAGCTCCGCTTCAAAATCCCTTACATACTTATGACCTTTGGGTTCATATTTATCACCTTCATATTTATGTATCCCAATTCTAAATTCTTTATCATGCTGAATTACTGTCTCATCTAGGGAGGAAAGAAGTACATACTTTTCACCAGAAAAGTTATCAATAGGGCTAACCAGGAGACCGTGATATTTGCGGGTATTGCATCCTATCAATGTTGTACAAGCGTATGATCCGGCGCGGTTTGCCCTTAATATTTCCTTATCTAATGAATATTCCAGATTAATTAGTTGTGATTTATCAAATTTCAAATAGCTCATGTAATTACTTTTTAATCGAAGAAAAGTATTGATTAGGTCTTCTCTATGTTATTAATTTAGGCTACAAAGTTCATAAAATTATTTATGATTATCACCTGTTTTGGAAAATTTTAATCTAAAAGTAACATGTGATTTTCAATACGAAATTAAAATACTAAAATTCTTCCAAAATTAATTAACTTCGCAGCGTTTTTTTATTAAATAAAATTATTGTAGAATTTAAATAATATAGAATGAGAAAAGTATTTTATTTACTAATTATTGCCATAAGCATAACTTCCTGTAGCTCAAATAAAAACAACTTTGAGTTAAGTGGGAAAATAGAGAATTCAGCTGGAGAAATGCTTGTTCTGAAAGAAATGAGGACCAACAGTCTTGAAGCAGTCGATTCAGTAAAAATTGGAGAATCTGGTGATTTTTTACTAAAAAGCGAAATTGAAATTCCGAATTTTTACATCCTTGAAAAAGATCCAAACAACTATATTACCCTTATTCTAAGCCCAGGTGAAAATGTGAAGATTAATGCGGATGGCTCAAGCATGATGACGGATTATGAAATTAAAGGGTCTAAAGATTCTGAATTACTTAAAGATTACACCTCGAAATTGCTCTCAGTTATTGAAGACCTTGGAAATTTGAGTCAAATCTACCGGGATAGCGTTCAAAGCGCAAACATTCAAACTATTATGCAGGATTTAGACAAGCAGTCTGAAGAACTAGGTAATGATATGAGAGATTTTACCATTTCATTTATTGATGATAATCCTGAATCACTGGCAAGTCTAATGGCCTTGTACCAGCAATTGGCTCCCAGGCAATATATACTTGATCCCTTAACTGATATAGATTATTATGAAAAAGTTGATAAATCTCTCTATTCATTGTATCCTGAATCAGAACCGGTAATCACCTTGCATTCTCATGTAACTGATCTGAAGGAAAGGAAAAAAGCCGAAGAAATGAGTGGTGCTGGAATTAATCAGGGTGATGTACCACCAGAGATTTCCCTACCCACTCCTGATGGTGAAACGCTTAGCCTTTCCTCAACAAGGGGTAAAGTGGTTTTACTTGATTTCTGGGCAGCCTGGTGTAGCCCATGTAGACAAGAAAATCCTAATCTTGTAAGTAACTATAATAAATACAAGGATAAAGGCTTCGATATTTTTCAGGTTTCCCTGGATAAGGATAAGGCTAGCTGGGTTAAAGGGATTGAAGAGGATAAACTTGGTGCCTGGAAACATGTAAGCGATTTAAAATACTGGCAATCTTCAGTAGTGCCACTTTATAATATTCAGTCAATCCCAGCCAATTACCTACTCGACAAGGAAGGCAAGGTCATTGGTGTAAATCTTAGAGGACCAGCTTTGGGTGCAAAGCTTGAAGAAGTATTTGCTGAGTAATTATAGTGTAAAGGAAATAAAAGCAGGCTAAAGCCTGAATCATATGAAAAAGATTCTATTTTTTCTGATTCCAGTTCTTATTGCTGGTTGTAATAAGCAAGAAACAATAAAGATCCATGGTACTGTACCTGATGCTGAAGGCAAATATCTTGTTCTTGAAAAAATCGAGATTAATACTCCTATTTCACTCGATTCAGTGAAGATTAAAAAGTCTGGAAACTTCAAACTTGAGATCCCTGTTTCAGAACCAGATTTTTATCAGCTTAGCTTTTCAAATAGAAATTTTGTCTCTTTACTTGGTCTGCCTGGAGAAAACATTGGACTAAAATTCAAGACAAATGATCTATCGTCAGAATATGAAGTTACCGGATCAGAAGGATCAATTCTTGTGCAGCAACTTGATGTTCAGCTAAGGAATACCCTACACGAAATGGATTCGATAACCGAGCTTTATAGAAGCAATATAGATTCTCCGGGATTTGATTCTCTCAGTGTAAGCCTTAATGATAGTTACAATCAGCTAATGCTTAATCAACGAAAATTCCTGATTGGTTTTATCTTGAATAATCTTAGTTCACTTTCCTCAATAAAAGCTTTGTATCAAAAATACAACCCGGAAACATATATTTTAAACGATATTAAAGACTATCAGTATCTAAAGCTGGTTACAGATACACTCTCAGTATATTATCCAGATTCAAAACATACGAAAGCACTAAGAGCTGATTTTGAAAAAGGTCTGGCAAGAGTAAATATGGCCAGAATGTCAAAATTAGTAAATGAATCGTCAATTGACCACCCTGATATTGCTTTACCAACACCTGAGGGTGATACAATATCTCTATCATCTTTACGAGGCAATTATGTACTTTTAGCATTTTGGGCATCGTGGAACCAGGAAAGCGTTGCTAAAAACCTTCAGCTTAAATCATTTTACAATAAATACAAGTCAAAAGGGTTTAAAATTTATCAGGTTTCTTTTGACAATAAGAAGGAAAACTGGGAAAATGCCATACGGTATGATGAATTGCCCTGGATAAATGTTAGCGATCTTAAATATCCTGAATCAACAATCGTTGGAACTTTTAACGTTCAGAAAATACCTATGAATTATTTTGTTGAAAAAGATGGTACTTTAAGTGCCCGGGACTTGGATAACAGGACATTAAAGATTAAATTGGAACAAGTTTTTGGTTTTTAAATTTATTTCGGTCTGGAAAAGCAAAAAAAGATATATTTTGCCTCTGATCTGCATCTGGGTGCACCCAATGCCACAAAAAGCCTGGCAAGAGAAAAACTATTTGTAAGCTGGCTTGACATGGCAAAAGAGGATGCCTCAGAAATCTTCCTCCTTGGAGATGTCTTTGACTTCTGGTTTGAATACAAGAAAGTAGTTCCCAGAGGATTTACCCGCCTACTGGGTAAATTATCAGAAATTACGGATAGTGGCATTCCTGTTCATTTTTTTACCGGGAATCACGATATATGGATATTTGATTATCTTCCTGAAGAGGTTGGTGTTATTGTGCATCGCGAAGGAATTCCCTGGGAATACAATGGGAAAAAGTTCTTCCTTGCACATGGTGATGGCTTAGGACCTGGTGATGGTGGCTATAAGTTTCTGAAAAAAATATTCACCAACCCCTCCTTGCAATGGATGTTTGCCCGTTTACATCCTAATTTTGCTGTTTGGCTAGCCTCAAAGTTATCGCAGGATAGTCGACAATCAAGAGTTGCGTCTACTTTCCTGGGTGAGGAAAACGAATGGCTGGTGCAATTTGCTTATGAACAGCTTAAAAGTGAACATTTTGATTACTTTATATTTGGACATCGGCATATACCCATTGATATAAGTTTGCAAAATGGTTCAAGGTTCATCTATTTGGGTGACTGGATCAAGCATTTTACATATGGAGTATTTGATGGAGAAGATTTTTCTCTTAAAACCTATAAGTAATAGCCAAGTTCTGATAAGTATCTGCATTATTTGATCTAAACTACAAATGGAAATCTAAATGTCCATCCAGGAGATTGAACAAAACGAAAAAAATGCCGTTTCAATTTCTAAACAATTGGAGGGACATCTCACCGAAAAAGAAGTTAGCTTCCTATCTGTACTTCCTTTTTTAAAGGCCAAAGGTGAAATTTTAGAAATAGGAAGCTATAAAGGAAAATCCACCATTATTATTGCACGCTCAGCTTTAGCAGCAGGCCATAAAAGGATTTTTGCCTGCGACCCTTTAACCCTGCCCTCCACTACTGATCCTGACTGTACTGAGTTAGAAATTCTTCCAGAAATATTTAGGAAAAACCTGTCAAATTTTGAAGTGGCAAATATAGTTGAGTTTGAACAGCTCCAATCATCTGAATTATCAGAAAAGTGGAATTTACCTATAAAAGTTCTATGGATAGATGGAGATCATACCTATTCAGGTGCATTGAATGATTTGCAGGCTTTCAATCGCTTTCTTCAACCAGGTGCCATTGTTGCTTTACATGATGTTCTACATAAATTTGAAGGTCCTATTAAAGTATTTGTAGAAGAAATACTATCATCAGAAAAATATGGAGATTGTGGCCTTTGTGGGTCCATAGGCTGGGCACAATTTGTTGGAGACTTATCCATTACAGATTATCAGCGGAAGCAAAAAAAAAATCTCAAAAGAAAGCTATCGAGGCTTATTCCTCATATAATGAGGTTAAATAATGGGTTGAAATCCAGCAATCTGCCATATAATCTTTACCGGACACTTGTTCCACATGGAAAGATTTCTCCCTCCAACTGGATATTTGAAAGGAACAAATTTGAAGGACAAGAGCATACATCATTTTAAGTCACCATCTATAATATACAAGCACAAAAAAAGAGGGCAATCAGCCCTCTTTCTATATTTTGCAAAACGAGATTATTTTAATTATCCTTAATTCTCATTTTATAGAATGAACGGTAAACAAATATTAAAGCAACGATTAAAAATGCAACCCCAAAATACGGAGCAATATCTCTAAATTGTGCGCTAATTGCAATCTCCATAGCTAACAATCCAAATAATGTTGAGAACTTAATAATTGGATTTAGCGAAACTGAGGAGGTATCTTTATAAGGGTCACCCACCGTATCACCAATAACAACCGCAGCATGTAACTCTGTTCCTTTTTCTTTCATATCCACTTCCACTACCTTCTTGGCATTATCCCATGAGCCCCCGGCATTTGCCATAAATATAGCCTGGTATAATCCAAAGAATGCAATAGAAATCAGATAACTGATGAACAATGAAACTGGAGCATTTGTAGCTCCTGGGGCAGAAATAAACGCAAATGCTAAAGCAAAGGAGAAAATGGCTATAAATATATTCCACATGCCTTTTTGAGCATATAGAGTGCATATTTTAACCACAGATTTCGACTTCTCAACATCAGCTTTCCTAGGAGCATTTGGATCTAGATTTATATTCTGCTTTATATATTCTGTCGCTCTTGCAGCACCTGTAGTTACTGCCTGAATAGACGCACCGGTAAACCAGTAAATAACAGCACCACCCAGTAAGAAGCCCATTATGGTGTATGGGTTCAGTAAGTTTAAAACGGTAGAGGGTTCAACACCCAAGGTGTGCTGAATTACAAGTATCAGCGAAAATATCATGGTTGTTGCTCCTACTACTGCTGTACCAATCAGCACAGGTTTTGCAGTGGCCTTAAAGGTATTTCCTGCCCCGTCGTTGGCTTCAAGATAATATTTGGATTTCTCAAAGTCGGGAGTAAAGCCAAACTCTTTTTCAATCTCTACGGTAGCTGTTTCCTTGTCTTCCTCAATTAATGATAATTCATAAATTGATTGGGCATTATCCGTAACTGGGCCATAACTATCAACAGCGATGGTTACCGGACCCATCCCCAACATACCAAAGGCAACCAGGCCAAATGCAAAAATGGATGGATAAATCATAAAATCTTCCAGCGCAAAAGTGCTTGCATAATAAGCTATAAACATAAGCAAGAAGAAAACCATACCTTTCCAGAATGCACTAAAGTTACCCGCTACCAGACCAGACAATATAGTTAAAGATGCACCACCCTGCTTTGAGGCTTCAACTACCTCTTTCACATGGGCAGATTTTGGACTGACAAAAATCTTTGTAAACTCAGGAATCACGGCTGCACCTAAAGTACCTGCACTAATAATTACGGATAAGCTTATCCATAATTTCTCAGGTAAATCACCTATGGTCAGGTAACTTATAATAAAGGTAACAATTATTGATAATATGGAAGTGATCCAAACCAGTGAAGTAAGTGGCTTTTCAAAATCAATATCATCGGCATTCTGGTATCTGGCCTTAGTCACTGCACCATTGATCCAGTAGGATACAATGGAGGTGACAATCATTAAAATTCTCATTAAGAATATCCAGGTCAGTAATTGGACCTGGAAATCAATGTTTGTCACGGCAAGTAATATGAAGGAAATTAAGGCAACACCTGTTACACCATAGGTTTCGAAACCGTCAGCTGTAGGTCCAACACTATCTCCAGCATTATCACCCACACAATCGGCGATGGTACCAGGATTCCTGGGATCATCCTCTCCAATCTTGAATATCACCTTCATAAGGTCGGAGCCGATATCGGCTATCTTTGTAAAAATACCACCTGCAATCCTTAAGGCAGATGCTCCGAGCGATTCACCAATGGCAAATCCAATAAAGCTTGCACCGGCATACTTCCCAGGTACAAATAATAAAATAATCAACATCATGATAAGCTCAAGGGAGATCAAAACAACTCCAATACTCATCCCAGCACTTAACGGAATATTTAACAATTTTATGGGCTTCCTTTCGAGTGAGGCAAATGCCATTCTTGAGTTCGCCAGTGTATTCATTCGAATACCAAACCAGGCCACACTATATGATCCCAATATTCCGATAATGGTCCAGCCAAGTATTATAGCTACACCGCTAAATCCAAATTCAGCATCCGAAAGATATCCAAAATAAAATGCTACTGCTGTTCCTACAAAAAGAAAAAGGATAGCAAGAAGTTTCCCCTGCTGAATGAGATAGGTTTTTGCAGTTTGAAAAATAACATCGGCCACCTCAAGCATGGATTGATATGCTCTGATTTTTTTGACCTGGACAAATTGGTAAAGGCCAAACATAAATCCGGCAAATGTTATTAGAAAACCCCAATACAATATATTTTGAGACTTAATTGCATCAGGAATTACTAAATCCGCCTCACTGGCAAATGACATAGCTGGAAACAGGCTCAGGAATAAGAAAAATAATAAATTTCTTTTTTTCATACTAATTGTTGTTTTGGGTTATGATGATAAAAAATACAGTTTAGTTGAATAATATTGGCGGTAAATATATAATTTTTCTCTTCATGAATTTATAATAATTGTCATATTTACTAAGTCTCACAAACCTGTTTTGGAGTACTTCTTTCTGTTTTTCATGAAGCTTCCAGAATTAGTGCAATAGGATATTTATGCAGCCTTTTAAAAGGTTGCTTGAATAAAAAATTATATCATTAGAATTAGGTCTCAAATACCCGTCAGGTAATAAAATCCTCTGGCACAGTCATCAGTCGGCTGACATCACTTATTTTCTGTGAAATATTGAATCCAGCAGTGCAACTAATGGTACAGTTATTACAATCCTTACAAGGGTTGTCATCAATTTCGAGTGAACTAAGCAAACTATGTGCCTTTTCAAGGTTTTTATACCCATAGGTATACATGTATGCTCTCATTAAATCATTCACCGGAAGTCCCTTTTTACATTGAGGTATACATTCACGGCATCCATTACAATATAGGGAAGCCAGGTTGGTGCCTTCTTTAAGGTCCATTTTTTCCTTTTCAGTAAGTGGAAGGTCAGCCATTATACCAAAGCTCTCATCCAGCATATCAAAATTAGTGTAGCCAGGAATACTGGTATGAACATTTGGATTTTGCATAGCCCACTTTAAGGCAGCTTTAGTATTTACGGGGTTTTGTCTTTCCTTATCATAGAATCCTCCAGCCATGGTTTTCATAGCAACAATGCCTATTCCAGCCTCTGCTGCTTTATTAATGGATTCCGTTAATTCTTTAACATGATCTTGCTTAAAGTTGTATGCCGTTAGGACTACATCGTAAACTCCACTATCAATAGCTGTCTGCAGGATTTCTGGCTCTTTACTGTGAGTAGATACTCCCAAAAATTTCACTTTCCCCTGCTTCTGAAGCTTCTTCATGGCTTTCACCGTAGGTTCATGAAGGGAGGCTGCACCTGATGGAGGCATATGATGATAAAGAATATCAACATAATCGAGTTTCAGTCTTTCCATGCTTATCGCGAACATGTCAAGGAAAGTCTGTTCTGTTGCTTCATCATTGTACATTCCTGTTTTACGATCTGCTCCTGGTTGTTTTATTTTCGTTGCAATAGTATATGAATCACGAGGATAATCCTGAAGAAGCACACCTAGCATTTCCTCATTCTTCCCCTTTTGGTAACCATGGGCTGTATCCAGGTGAGTAACTCCTTTGGCTAAAGCGGCTTTAACCAGATTAGGGTTATCTGCACGCATTACACCCATGCTAACAATCGGCAATTTAATGCCTGTTTTACCCAATGTCCGGTAAATAGTTTTCTCCTCGCTCTTAGGTTCTGAAATACTCGATCCTTGCGCTTTTGCTAAAACGCTTTGGCCAGCAACCAGTCCTGTAGCACCAATGACAGATGATTTCAGAAATCCTCGACGATTAAATTTGCCTTGCTTTTCCATAGCTATAAAAATTTATGGTATAATAATATCAATTCCGTATTGAAACAGTTTTAGTTCAAATCATTTATTAACATGCAGTTAAAATAAACGCTATTTTTAAAAAGAACCAATTTAAATTGACGACTAAGGCATCTTTACATTCTGTACCTCGGCCGTTTACAAGCTCTGTAAAATGTTAAACAGTGAAACTATGAACCATCATTTCATCTCATTTTTCTATTTTTTAATATCTTCGCTCAGCTGGTCTCATGAAAGAAATTCAAATTTCAATATGAAAAAGTCTTACATTCTTCCTGCTACATTCCTATTCCTCAACCTGCTGTTTTTTAGCCAATCCTGTAAATCAACCAATCCAAATAACAATTATAAAATTATTGGGAAGGCTAGTAACATTGAATCAGGCAGAGTATTCTTAGCAAAACTTGATCTGGTAACAAATAAAAAACTTATTGTAGACTCTACATCCATTTTTCGTGGAAAGTTTTCTTTTAAAGGAAGTGTGGAAACCCCTTACCTGCATTCAATTTTTATAAATGATAATAAAAATGGCGTCCCCTTTTTTCTTGAAAATAGCAGAATCCAAATCAATTTTGATACTAAAGATCTAGAAGAGGTATCCGTTCAGGGTTCTAGGGAAGATAGTTTGTTTAGAAAGTACAGCTTAGATCAAATATTCGAAAAGGATGCAGGAATGGAAATAATGACCAGCTATTCTGATTATACTTTTTCGGCCTTCACTGCCTACTACCAGTTTCAAATAAATGAGTTCTCTCGCGATACAATGGAAACTATTATGGAAGGTTTCTCTGATCCGGTTAAAGAAAGTATTTATTATAAGCATCTGATTGAACTGTATGAGAGCATAAAATTAAGTGCTCCTGGTGAGAAAGCACCTAACTTCAGGATACCGGACATTGATGGGGATGAAACTCAATTATCAGATTTTTATGGGAAATATCTGCTTTTGGATTTCTGGGCATCCTGGTGTGCCCCATGCAGAAAGGAAAATCCTGAAATATTAAAAGTATTTAATCATTTTAAGGGGCGAAATTTCACTATTTTAAGTATTTCAGTTGATGAATCAAGAGAGAGTTGGATAAAAGCAATAAAGGATGACAGGATAAACGAATGGAATCATGCATCAAATTTAAAAGGTTGGGACGATATCTCAAAATTATATGGTGTACGAGCCATTCCGCAAAATTTCCTGATTGACCCAGAGGGTAAAATCAAAGCTAAAAATGTAAGTATGGAGGAATTATCTGAAATTCTTGCGACTTCCTTAAGTTCTGAATAGAAATTAAACAAGTTCCAATAACTTAAAAATAAAAAAATGAATGTAAATCTTGAAGTGACTAAAATCATTGAAATCAAAGCAGATAGCGACACTGTATGGGATGCTATAACCAATCCAGACAAGATAAAAGTATATTTCTTTGGAACCGAGGTTCTCACTGACTGGAAAGTTGGTAGTCCGATAATTTTCCAAGGAGAATTTGATGGCCAAAAATATATGGACAAAGGAAATATTCTGGTTGTGGAACCAGGTAGCCTTCTCAAATACAATTATTGGAGTAGCTTTTCCGGCCTTGAAGATAAAATTGAAAACTACTCAATTGTTACATATCAGCTAAAGGATGAGATAGACCAAACTACTTTGAGCTTAAACCAAAAGGGATTTGCCAATGATCAAGCCCTGGAACATACACAAAATGCATGGCAGATGGTGCTTCAGGGCTTGAAAGACATGCTTGAAAACGTGTAATTATTAATCCACTATAAGCAATGTAATTTATTTATCTTTGACCTATCCTAATCCATTCATATCAATTATTAAATTATGAAAATAAAAAATATACTATTCTTATCAGCCATTATAGTGGTACTCTCATCCTGCCAGGTGGATAAACAAAAGACTGATACAGTTGATACCAAAAGGCCCAACATTATCTTTATAATGTCAGATGACCATGCCTATCAGGCAATAAGTGCTTACGACAAAACCCTAACAGAAACACCGAATATTGACCGGATTGCAGAAGAAGGATTGTTGTTTTCGAATGCCTGTGTCACCAATTCCATTTGTGCCCCATCACGTGCTGTAATCCTTACAGGAAAACACAGTCATTTGAACGGGAAAATAGACAATCGGTTTCCATTTGACACCACCCAGATAACCTTTCCACAAATTCTTCAAAAAGAGGGATACCAGACTGCTATGTTTGGAAAGCTTCACTTTGGCAATAATCCCAAAGGATTTGACCAGTTTAAGATTTTACCCGGCCAGGGACATTATTATAACCCGGAATTCATTACCAGGAATGAGGGAGATATAAAAGTTGAAGGCTATACTACAGATATAATAACTGATATGACTCTAAATTGGCTGGAGGAAGAAAGAGACCCAGACAAACCTTTCCTGCTAATGTATTTGCACAAAGCACCCCACAGGGAATGGCTTCCGGCGGAAAGACATTATAAAGAGTTCATTAAGAAAAGCTTTAAAGAGCCCAAAACTCTTTTTGACACTTATGAAGGTAGAGGTACAGCTGCTCAAACAGCTGAGATGAACTTATTAACCCACATGAACTGGGCAGGAGATTCAAAAATTTATCCTGAGGTAATGGATGAATTGGGAATTCCGGAAACCTCAAACTGGGATAAAAATGCATTAAAACATAATTTAGGCAGGCAAACACCTGAACAGCGGGCTGCTTGGGATGCTGTATATGGTCCAATGAATGAGGAATTTAAAAAGAATTACCCAAGCATGTCGCAGGAAGATCTGATGAAATGGAGATACCAACGCTATATGCAGGATTACCTGGGTTGTATTGCTGCGGTTGATGAAGGGGTGGGTGAAGTACTACAATACCTTGATGATAATGGACTAACTGAAAACACAATTGTTGTTTATACTTCCGACCAGGGATTTTACCTTGGTGAACACGGATGGTTCGATAAACGTTTTATTTACGATGAATCATTTAAGACCCCCTTACTGGTCAGATGGCCCGGTGTAATTACGCCAGGATCTGTTAATACCCAAATGGTACAAAACCTTGACTTTGCTCAAACCTTTCTCGAAGCAGCTGGTGTTGATGCCCCTTCAGATATGCAGGGTGAAAGCTTAATCCCATTATTTAAAGGTGATTCTGAAGATTTCAGGGAAGCAGTTTATTACCATTATTATGAATACCCCTCGGTACATATGGTTAAACGACACTACGGCATTGTAACCGAAGATTACAAGCTGGCCCATTTTTATTACGATGTAGATGAATGGGAACTTTATGACAGGAAGAAAGATAAATATGAAATGAAAAATGTATACAACGATCCTGAATATGCCGAAGTTGTTGCTGAGTTAAAGGAAAAACTAACAGAGTTAAGAATTAAATATAAGGATTCCGAAGAACTTGACAGAAAGTATATTGAAATGTACAATAAGTAAGGAGTCTTGCCTTCAATCGATATTATTTAATGATCTGTATATTAACGTAGTGTATACCCATTATCTTTTTTAATGGGTATACATTATTTTTAAATTCAATCTATTATTTCTGATTTCCACCTCCCTGGCCACCTCCACGATTCTGCCTTCTTTCTTCCATTAGCTTAAGGTACTGTTCATATTTTTCATCCCCCAAAACAGGTTTCAAATGTTTATTTTTTTCATCATTTATTTTACCCATTTCTTCTCGAACTTTAGAGCGATCTCCTGACTCCCTTGCCTCCTCCATCTTCTTTTCCTGCTTTTTTGCATACTTAAGATTAAGTTCCTGAACTTTCTCCGATGTTTTTTCATCCAGCTTGAGCTCTTTGGTCATCCATTCTGTAGTGCTTTTTGCACGCTCTTCGGCACTCATTCGTTGAGGTGGTTGTGAGTATGCGCTACTTACCACCAGCGCGAGTATGATAACCATAACTGATCTGCAAATTGTTTTCATATGTATTGTTATTTAGTTAAAGTATATTTATTAGACAAAGTTGGTGCACAATTTATTCCACCTTGTATGAGCTTTATTCCAACAAGTTAAGTTCTTTAACTTTCCATTAAATAAATTCTTGTTAGTTTTATCAGCAAATTATTAATCTAAAAAACTCAAATCAATCATGAAAAATGTAAAAAAAATTGCCCGGATAGCTCTGTTCGTTAGCATCGTATTCTTTGCTAACTCTAAAGCTTATGCTCATTGTGAAATTCCTTGCGGAATTTATGGAGACTCTATTCGTATTGCACTTATCAGTGAACACATTGCTACCATTGAAAAATCAATGAATCAAATCAATGAAATTTCCAAAAGTGAGAATCCTGATTACAACCAACTGGTGCGATGGATCTACAACAAAGAAGAACATGCAAAAAAAATCCAGGATATTGTAAGCCAGTATTTCCTGCATCAGAGGATTAAAATGGTAGATCCGGAAGATAAAGAGGCATATGCAAAATACCAGAAACAGCTGGAACTCCTCCATGGGCTACTGGTATACTCCATGAAAAGCAAGCAAACCACTGATTTAGCCTACATTGATAAATTAAGATCAACCCTGAGTGCCTTTGATAAAAGCTATTTTCACACGCATAAACACTAAATAAATTAGTTTGAAAATCAGAAAACTGCCCGGGGATACTCCGGGTAGTTTTTTTTAGAGTAAACCTTATCATGATTTAGATCGCTACAAATATACCTTCCTGATATTGTCACCAAACCATTTGCCCTTTTAGAGTATTTTCCATTATTTTGAGATGATTGTTACTACCTTTATAGGGACTATAGCTTTTTGTCAGTGATTATTTACTTTAAAACCATATCTCATGCAACCAGATAGCTTAAAAAACAAATTCAATCAGTCAATGAAGAGTACGAGAATGTTAATCTTAATTTTACTTCTTAGCACTCCATTCGGCTTATTTGCTCATGAGGACAGTGGTCATAGTCATGTACATGATATAAATACCAAGTATGCACTTTTCACCCTGTGCAAAACTGATATCGAAGGATATGCAAGAACAATTTCTGGAGGAGAATATACCTACCCATCTATTCGGGAAGATATTACTAAATCTCTTATATCCAGGGCTTCAACTGGCAAAATGGCCTTTGAATTGCTAACTCATAAAGTTCCTGAGAATTATGATAGGCAAAATGCTACCTTTTTCTTTATTTCTAACATTGACCTAAACCTGATTGAACCCTATGATGTATTTGTAAATGATAATCCTCTTCTAACATTTAAGGCAAAGCCAAATGGCGAATTAGAGATCATCAATAACCCGGGAAATGGCCTGGCAGAATATATTCTTATTGAAAGGGATGGAAATGGCGATGGTATGGGTGCTTTCCGATTAACGGTTCCGGTTAGCAGTCTGAAAAAAGGAGAGGCTGCCCGCATAAAAATTGTAGGCCAAAATATGGGAAGCAATTCATGGTTTATGATTTTTAAAGCTAATGATGCGATTGAACGCTTGAGGATCTCTGCTGAAAATGAAACATCTTTCAGCATCAAGCAATTTAATGACCAGCTTCTTATTGATGCCCCTGGACATTTCGCTGGGAAAGAAGTTTATATTGAAAGTGATGGAAAGAAAAGTAAAAAAGCAGTATTCAATAAGCAGGGAGACCTGGCCAAAGCTTCTGTGAAAATAGCTGCTCCAAATAAAACATTTGCACTTCATTTCAGTGAAGATGTATATGAAGTAAAATTCCCTAATGAAAATGGGATTTATTCAAAATCGAATATCATAGGAGATTACTTCTATTATATAAATACCCAGGATATTAATGGATGGCGAGCCTCAATCACAAAGTTATACCGACCCTCGTTTTACAATACCTATGAAAACTTTTTCGACAATAAGTATGAAGATGGCCTGGTGTCTATCCTGAACTCCAGTCACCAGGATATTGCCTGGGTTGACCGGCCAGAGGTCTGTATCATGCTTAGAGATACTCTTTTGCTTACGCCTATCATCAAAGATGCCTTCGCCCGGGAAGATTATGGTTTTGACATTGAGGACGGTTTAATGTTGCGTGAATACCTGAATCGCCACCCCGATGCACAGGAAAAACTTACTACGCTTCTAAATAAAAAGCTTTTATCGGTGGGTGCTACCTATAACTGCCCGTATGAAGATATGTACGATGCAGAAGACCAGGTGCGGCAATTGTATCTAGGGAAAAAGTGGGTAAAGAAAACTTTTGGTGGATATGATTCAAAGGTATATTGGAATGTAGATGTGCCTGGAAAAAGTCTCCAAACACCACAGATATTAAAAAAAGCAGGCGTTGAGTATATGATCATTAGTCGTCATGCAAGGGGCTTGTTTCATTGGGAAAGCCCGGATGGCAGTTCGATTTTTACATACAGCCCTGGCCATTATGGTGAAGACATTACTCATTTATCAAAAGACTTGAGTAGTAAAATCAAATATGGTGCTGAACAGGTGGTTTGGTGGGAAAAATTTTTTACAGATAGTAAAAATCATACTCCCCTTCTCTCCGACCAGGATATGCTTCCAGCCATTGATTACTCTGATTTCATTAATGCCTGGAATGGTGTCGAAAAAATAAAAGATGTGAATGGGGTAGAAAAACAAATTCATCTACCTGATATGAGTGTTATGACGGTGGATAAATACATGCCGATGGCAGAGGCTAGTGCAACTAGTATCGATACACTCAGGGGAGAACGACCCAATGTCTGGATATATATTCATGGTCCGGCCCATCATGAGGCTCTGACTGCTAGCAGGGAAGCTTCTAAGTTAATTCCGGCATCAGAAAAATTCCTGAGTATTGCCAATTTAATCGATCCGGTAAAAATGCCCTACCCTACCTCCAAATTGGATGAGGCCTGGCAGGCAAAAATTTATCCCGATCACGGCTGGGGAGGGCACGACGGGGATATAACAGATGACCTGTTTAAATCACAACTGGTTAAATCACGAACTCTTGGACAAGATCTTTTAGCTAAAGGCCTAAACTTTATATCTGGCCGGGTAAAAACAAATGAAAAAACTGGTATTCCTGTAATCCTGTTCAACAGCCTTTCATGGGAAAGAACCGATCCGGTTACCGCCAGTATTCAATTGCAAAAAGGGAAAGCTAAAAGCCTGAAAATCATAACAGAGGATAAAGAAATCATCTCATCCCAGTTAACCAATGCTGAATATTATAAAGATGGCAGCCTGAAAAGTGGGGAGGTGGTATTCATAGCCAGGGATGTTCCATCCATAGGATATAAAACTTATTACATTGAACTCTCCAAAGCGGAAGTTAAGGAGAAAAAAAGAATGCCTTCTATGGAAAAATATGAAAATGAAGCCTATACTATCACTTTCGGTAATGGGGGAATTTCACAGATTTTCGATAAAGAGCTAAAAAGAAATTTGTTAAAGACTAATAACTTAAAAGGAGCCGAAGTTTTTACACTGGAGTCTGTTGGCAACGGAGCCGGAGAATTTGGAGATGTTCAGCAGCCTTTTATGAAAGATTTTGATAAAGTAAGTGTCCACAATCCTTCATGGAAAGTAATTTGCGATGGAGATGTTTTCTCCACATACAGAATCAGGCAGCAAATATTACATGCCATTGTAGAGCAGGACGTGACTATATATCATGATTTGAAAAGAATTCTTTTTGAAACAAAATTGCTGAACTGGTCAGGTGAATTGTACAGGGAATTTAGAACAGCTTTTCCCATCGACATGAACAATGCACAGGTCTCCTATGAAGTACCATTTGGAACTGTTAAAGTGGGCCTGGATGAAATAAAAACTGCCGGTGAAAGGTATACTCCGCTTTGCAAAGATGTGCACCCCAGGGCGATTATTGACTGGATTTCGGCATCGGATGAGGAAATGAGTGTCACCCTGAGTTCTTCCGTGGCTGCAGCCGACTGGATTGACCCAACAAGCGATAGTGTTAACCCGGTTCTTCAACACATATTGCTTGCCAGTCGTACTTCCTGTCACTGGGAAGGAAATGAATACTCCCAGGGTGGCGATCACTTTTACAACAACATATTAACCTCAAATAAAACGGGTGAACTTTCTGGAAAACGCATCGCAAAACAGCACAACGAACCAATTTACATAATCGTTAATCCTGAAAAGTCAATTCAGGCTAGTTTACCAGAGCAAGCCAGCTTTTTCTCGATTGATAAGGAAAATGTAATTATCACTACTGTTAAAAAAGCAGAAGATTCTGATGACTTTATTGTCAGAATGTACGATTCTGAAGGTCAAAACACCAGCGTAGAGATGAACTCCTTCTTTGAATTGGGAAAATTGAAGAAAACCAATATTATTGAAGAGAATCCTACACCAGTTACAGAGATGGTGGTACCTAAGTACAGTATTGAAACCTTCAGTCTTGACTTGAAATAAGCTGCCCGTAAATCGATATCAAACTTTTGTTAATTACCTATATGGTGAAAAAAACCGATCCAATTTCCCGGATTATTTTTCTGATTGTTATTGCCTCCCAATTTGGAATAATAAATCTTAATGCACAAAAGAAGACAAATTTGAATTCCGCTTGGTTTTGTAAAAATATTGCCGAAGTTCATAAAACCGGCTATCAACTTACTTCAGGGGATGCAAATATAATATCTGAATGGATGCCGGCAGTTGTCCCGGGAACGGTATTGACCACCTTACTGGAAAACAATATAATTCCAGATCCATTTTATGGTTTTAACAACAATAAAATCAAAGACATTTATGAAATTGGAAGAGATCATTACACATACTGGTTTTATAATGAATTTAAAGTTGATAAAATAGATAAAGATGAAAAATTCTGGCTTAATCTGAGGGGAGTAAACTATAGCTGTGAGATTTATCTTAATGGACAGAAAGTCAATAATAACACACATTTTGGTATGTTTCTCCGACAATCATATCAAATTACAGACATAATAAAGCCCGGCAAAAACAAACTGGCTGTTCTTGTCTTGCCTCCTGATCCTGTAGGAGATCCGAATGGTGGACAGGCGGGCGATGGAATGATTGCCAAGAATGTTATGCATCAATATGTAGCTGGTTGGGATTGGATACAACCGGTAAGGGATAGGAATACGGGTATTTGGGATAAAGTTGAGCTTGAAAGAACGGGCATTCTAAACGTCAGGAACCCACATGTTGTTACAAAAGTGCCCGGCAAACGCTTTCCAGGAATGATCCAGGAACCTTGCAGCATTGAATCCTCTATTGAAGTCCAAAACACAAGCAATAAGGTGGTTAATGCTGTTTTGAGCGTTCTTATCGATAATAAAAGGGTCACTAAGAATCTTAGCCTTTTACCCTTCGAGCAGAAAAAAATATCCATGCCCGAAATTAGTATCGAAAACCCAAAATTGTGGTGGCCGAATGGCTATGGAGAACAATTTTTATACGATATTTCATTTGATGTAATGCTGGGTGAATCCCTCTCCGATGTAGAAAGCTTAAAAACTGGAATTAGGGAGGTTAACACAGAATGGAACCCTGTTACTCGAAGCAGGCAAGTGTCAATAAATGGCCAGAAAATATTTATTAAAGGTGGGAATTGGATCATTTCTGATGCAATGTTGCGTTTTTCCAGGGAACGATATGATGCTGAAATAAGAATGCATAAAGACATGAACCTCAATTGTATCAGGATTTGGGGAGGAGCCATAACTGAGCGACCTGAGTTTTATGAAGCATGTGATAAATACGGACTCCTTGTCATGCAGGATTTCTGGATTTCAGGTGATGGAAACGGCCGCTGGAACGATCCTAAGAAAAAAGAAGACCAGGCTACACGTCGAAAATACCCTGATGACCATTATTTGTTTTTGTCATCTGTAGCTGACCAGGTAAAGATGATCCGGAACCATCCCTCCCTGGCTTTCTGGTGTGGAGGCAATGAAATGAGCCCCCCGGATAATATTCTTGGTGCCTTAAAAGATACACTGGATTTACTGGATGGAACGCGTTGGTTTGTCGAAAACTCTACCTCCGATAGCATGTCTTTCAATTCAATTGGTGGAAATGGTGACGGCCCTTATAGCATTCAGCCAATAAATCGATTTTTTGAACAAAAAACATTCCCTTTTAATTCAGAAGTTGGTTCTGTTGGTCTCCCCGATTATGAAGGTTTGCTTCGCTTTATGCCGGAAGAGGCAATGATAGTCCCCGGGCAATATACCCCTGAAAAGGAAGAACCGAAAAACCGGTGGAGTGGTATTCATCCTCTCTGGCGATACCATAAATATATCGGCTATGGCAACCACATTGATAAGTACGGAGAACCAAATAATGTGGCTGATTTTGCCAAAAAAGCCCAACTGGTAAATTATAACCAGTACCGGGCCCTCATTGAAGGCTTCTCATCGCATATATGGGAGTGGTATACAGGGTTAATCATCTGGAAAACGCAAAATCCATGGACCGCTATGCGTGGGCAAATGTATGACCACTCCCTGGATCAAAATGCCGGACTTTATGGATTGAACCATGCCAGCGAAGCATTGCATATATTTTTTGATCCGGTTAAGGAAAGTGTGATGATTGCAAATAATACTTTTGAGGCATTAGAGAATCTTAGTATTGAAGCTTCCTGCTACGATATGGAAGGCATCAAATCCATAATCTACCAGGAATCAGTTTCTATCGATGCCACCACCTCCCAGAAATATGGGACCATTGGACATAAATTGGGCCCATTAAGATCTAAGAAGGGAGTTTTCTTATTACTCAAATTGACAGGTAAAAACCAAAAGGTATTGAGTGAGAATTTTTACTGGCTACCGGATGAAAAAGGGGAGTATTCAGGTCTCCAGAATATTGAAAGTGCAACAATTGAGGCAAGTGTTGACTGGGACCAGAACCATCAAGTCAAATTAAAATTGAAAAATGCATCTTCAAAAAACCCAGTTTCTTTCTTTAACAGGATTTCTGTTGTGGATATATTAACAAACAAAAGAGTTTTACCTGTCTTTTATTCGGATAATTACATTTCCATTGTTCCTGGGGAAGAAAAAACAATCAAGATCGATCTTAGTGCACTACCAGATTCCAAAGACTTGAAAATTCATATCACAGGCTGGAATACCAGACCGATAGAAATTTTAATTGAATAGTCCTTGTTTACTCTGTTTTCTTTGAATAATCCACGTGAATGGCTTTTTCAAACACCTCCCAATGGGCATCCGTCATCCTTCCGGGTGTAAACAGGCATATCCCTGCTGCACCATTTTCCATAGATGCCCTGATGGCTTCTTCCATTTCAGAAGGAACCAGGCCGTGGTTCTCCGGATCAGCTTCACCAGCTTTTTTATCAGGGTTAGGGCAAATAAACAGGCCACTGTAAACAGGCTTTCTATTATCTAGAGCTTCTACAGCCTCTTTGCTAACCTCTCCTACCCAGGCTGGTCCTTCCAAATAAAAGTCGTTGTAATTCATCGGGTAAAAGGCATCCAGGTTCCACTTATCCCATTCCTGGCGTACAATCTTTTTAGCCACAGAATTTGGGCCGGGAAATACGGCTGCATTTATTTCTTTTCCGGTTTCATGAACCATTTCGGTAAGGCGGTTCACCAGGTCTGTGATCAGGTCATAGCGAAATTGCTTCCACTCCTCCACCTGTGATGGATCTTCTACCTCTTTTATATCAATACCGGATTGTTCTTTGAAATCAGCCACACATTTATCACAATAGCAATAATCATACTGTGGGTATTCCCTGTCCATAACCAGGCCATATTTATCCCACAGACCTCGGGCCAGAATCACATCCGGAAAGCGGATATAATCCAGGTGTATTCCGTCCACTTCGGGAACAGCCGCAATTTCACCATACATTTCAGCCAAAAATTCATACACCTCTTCGTAATTCGGGCAGAGGAACTTGTAATAATCCACATACGCGGGTTTATCATATGCCGATTCGCCCAATCCATTCACACCGTACCATTCCTGCTTTAATTTTGGATTTTCCCCTTGTACCATAGTAGGTACCCAGGCATGGAACTCCAAACCTGCTTCTTTGGCAATTTTTCCAACACGCTTATAGGTTTCGGGATCATGGCCGCCATTGTACATCAAACCATCGATTCCTTTTTGTTTAAAGTCATCAAATTGTTCCTGTAACTCCTTATCGGTGGCATCTCCAGGGCCACCAACCCATCCATACACCCGTATTTTGTTATCGGGCTGACTGCTACAGGAAAACATCAGAAGCGCTGCAAAAACGATTAGTAACTTATTCATAATATCTGGTTTTAGAATTGGAATTTGAATTATGCAATGAAATTATACAAAAGATTCGAATTGCCGAGCCTGATTCATGAAAAATGATTGTACTGATTAAAATAGAATTCCATTTGGATCAAATATATTTACTAAAATGCTAAATAACACATGCTTGTAGGTCAAAAAATTTGGCTAATTGAAGAAAATAGAGTAACTTATGTGACTAATCAATCAGCTAAAATTCATTCTAATAACTCTGCCATGAAAAAACTTCTACTCAAATCATTTTTTACATTTCTAATCCTTAATAGTCTTTTTTTATTTTCTTTTAGTCAGGCTCCTGAAATAAAATGGGCTTATCAGTACCCTCCAAATCCTGAACAGAATGCTGCTTATACACCGGAAGAAATCCTGGAAACTGTTGATGGTTTTATAATCTGTGGTCACAAAAATATCCAGGTTGGCACAAATCCCTCTCATTCTAATGTTTTTGTTATGAAGGTTAATAAGGAAGGTGATACTTTATGGATCGGGGATTACCCTGTAGACCCGGAAGGTGAATTCCAACCAAATGAAAAAGCATATTCCATAGCACAAACCGATAATGGAAGTTTTTATGTTGTAGGTTTTCACTCACAACCAGCTGATGATAACTATAATCCACCAAGAGCACAAAGCCAATTATTAATAATGGAAATTATGCCTGATGGTACTAAATCAGATAAATATATATCGACTCATAGCAGCCTTGACCGCATAGAAGGAAAAAAAATTTATAAAACCAGCAATAGCACTTTTGTGATCACCGGATTTACGAATGATTATGAAGCTAGCTTTAGTAATGATAAAATCCTGTTTGCGGAACTTAGTGGCAATAATATTGAACCTGTTTTCCTCAAGTCAATCCCTTTTCAAATAGATGGCGAAAATAAATCAGCAATGGGTGTTTGGGCAACTGCCACTACTGAAAATAATTATTTGTTTGCTGGAAACCATATTAATAACAACTTCGATATCTACCTTAAGAGAACAAATTACCTTGGCAATGTTACTAATTGGCAACAAAACCTTGGAGGGGATGGCGGAGATTTCGTGTCGGATGTAGTTGAGGATGAAGGTTTTTACTATCTTGCTGGCTATACGCCTTCTCAAACTTATGTTGTTAAGATTGATGGAAACGGTGAAGTTAAATGGGAAAAAGAGTTCGGGTATGATAACTCCTATTCAACTTATTCAAGTGCAATTGGTTTGGCAGAAGATGGAAATCTAATAATTACAGGCTTCTATCAAAGCACTAACATTTATAAGACTTATTATATTTTCTTAGCAAAAATAGATAAAGAAACAGGTGATGTAATTTGGATAGAAGACTATGAAACAAATAGCTCCTCAAGAGATGCCATTGTAACCACAAATTTTGGATACCTTGTTGCTGGGAAAGCAGTTTTTAGTGATGTCCCACAGAAACAGGTATTCCTTTGCTATTTAGGGTATGATGCTGAATATTCAGTATGGGAAAATTCAAATTTAGCACTTGGGTTAGGACTTGTTACCACTTCTGATAATATAGATGTAATGACCGCAAATGACCTTACAGGAAATTTATATGGTGTAACGGTTACAATAAATGAATTGCTCCATTCTGAGGTGGATAAACTGGAAATATTCCTGGAACATGGTGATATTTCGGTAAAACTTGTTGATAAACCACAAAATCCTGCAACAGGCTTCATTAATACTACTTTCTTTGATGGGGCAGTTGTTCCAATTGCTGCCGGAAGTGGAACATTTACTGGCATATATAAGCCTGAGGAACCACTTCGAGCCTTTAATGGCACGAATCCTAAGGGGGATTGGACACTTCGAATAGTTTATTATTCTGGCTCGGGCTTAAAAAGTTCTTCTGAAGTACTTAATGGTTGGACCCTAAAATTGCTTACTGATGCAGGTTCAGGGACTGGAATATATTCCCCTGATGATATTGAAAACTTCTTGCTCTACCCATGCTATCCAAATCCATTAAGCACAGAAACTCGTATTGAATTTAAAATTCCAAAAAGAAGCCACGTAAACCTTTCAGTGTATAATCAATCTGGTCAAATAGTTAAAAAACTAGTTAATACTGAGCTTTATGAAGGAGAACATTCAGCAGTATGGAATGCACAAGAAATTTCAGCTGGTACGTACTTTATACATCTTGAATCAGAGGGTATAGTCAGTATACAGAAACTGGTTGTGATAAAATAGGTCAATGGTCTAAAATAGTATTGGGTAACTCTGGGCAAAAGCCCAAACATTTTAGAAACTCATAAATCCCAGGCTAAGCCTGGGGGGTTTTATGAATAGTTCATTGGGCTTTAGCCCAGCAGCTTCTAAAACCAACCTCATCCATAAACCCGAATAGATATTTAAGTTCTCTGCCAACTTTATTGGCTGTATTTAAAAAATTAATAATAGAGTCTTCTATCTCCTGTTTTAATTTTTATCTTTGATTCCTGTGTGCTAAAAGATGAACAAATATTACTTTAAAAACAACAGGTAAAAAAAGAATCATGGCAGGAAAAAATTCGAAATTATACTCCTTTACAATTGCCCTTATAGTTGCCCTGGGCGGATTTTTAATGGGTTTTGATGCTTCTGTAATTTCAGGAGTTGTTGGCTTTATTGAACCCGAATTTGCCTTAACAAAACTTCAGCTGGGATGGGCAGTAAGTTGTCTTACCCTGACGGCCACACTGGCCATGGCCGTTTCAGGCCCATTATCTGATAAGATTGGCCGTAAAAAAATATTGGTTTATGCTTCGGTTTTATTTTTTATCTCGGCATTATTATCCGCATTGGCCCCAAATTTTATTAGTCTGGTTTTAGCTCGCATGATTGGTGGAATTGGAGTGGGTGCTGCTCTTATTACCGCCCCCATGTATATTGCTGAAATTGCCCCTCCAAAAATGCGAGGAAGAATGGTGTCTTTTAACCAATTGAACATTGTACTGGGTATATCCATAGCATTTTTCACCAACTATTTGATTCTCCAATTAGGAAAATCAGATGCATCCTGGGCACAAACTCTGATGTTTAATGAGTACAACTGGCGGTGGATGCTTGGATTGGAAGCAGTACCAGCTATTTTGTATTTTATTTTTCTCTTTTTCGTTCCTGAAAGTCCACGCTGGCTGGCAATGCATGGAAAGGATAGCGAGGCTCTGAGTATAATGGAGCGAATGAGCAGCAAAGAGGAGGCAGAACAGGAATTTGAGAGTATTGAGGAGAGCATCAAGAAAGATAAAAACAAGGAAAAAGTTCCCTTAAAGGAATTGTTTAAGCCAGCGATGAGATTGGTAATGACCATCGGTATTGTGGTTGCCATATTGCAACAAATTACCGGGATAAATTCTGTGTTTTTTTATGCACCCATGATTTTTGAACAAACAGGTATTGGAACAGATGCCTCCTTTGTTCAGGCAATAATAATTGGACTTACCAATCTGGCTTTTACTGTCCTGGCTATCATGTTTGTGGACAAATTAGGTCGTAAACCCCTTTTATCCTTTGGATTAGCAGGAATAGTCATATTCATGTTTTTATTAGCCTGGAGCTTTAAATCAGCTGAATATAAGTTAGACCATGCAGCTGTTGTGGAACTATCAGAAATTGAAGGCTGTGAAGGCCTTAACCAACTTGAAGGCATAAATTATTCAAAAGATGTTGAGTTCAAAAGAGCACTAAACGATGTTCTTGGTGAACAGGTAGCGGCCAAAAACCAGGGGACCATCATTTCAAAAGCCATTACTATTAATCCATGGCTGGTGCTCATTGGAATTATTGGCTTTGTGGCTTCATTTGCGATTTCACTTGGCCCTATAATGTGGATCCTTTTTTCAGAATTGTTTCCGAACAGGCTTCGTGGGCTGGCCATTTCCTTTGCCGGATTTATCAATTCCGGTATAAGCTTTTTAGTACAGCTATTATTACCGTGGGAACTTTCGAATATCGGGAATGCCGGGACATTCTTTATCTATGGACTTTTTGGGGCAATGGGTTTGGTATTCATCCTGATTTACCTACCGGAAACGAAAGGAAAATCACTGGAAGAGCTTGAGAAAATACTGGTTAAGGAAAAGGTTTAATCAATTTTGTATAATATTCCTAAAAATTAATAATTATGTTAGTCAGAAATCTATCCCTCTCTATCGCTATTGGATTTTTCATTCTCAACTCAGCATGTAATAATACAGCTGATGTAAACGGCCCTGCAAAAGTGGAGATGAAGAAAAATGCAGAAGATCAGTATCGACTATTTGTAAATGGGAACGAGTTCTATGTGTTGGGTGCAGGTCTTGAGTTTGGAGATATTGAGGCCCTTGCAGAAAATGGAGGAAACTCCTTTAGAACATGGAGAACCGAAGATGGGCAGCGTGATGCCGTGGAAATACTTGACGAAGCCCAAAAATATGGATTGATGGTCCTCATGGGCCTTGAAGTGGGTCGTGAAAGACATGACTTTAATTACAACGATACCAATACGGTAAACAAGCAGTTTAATTATATAAAAGGTGAAGTTGAAAGACTAAAGGACCACCCTGCCTTATTGGGTTGGGCCATAGGGAACGAACTAAACCTGGGAGCTGAGAATCTCAGGGTGTACGATGCAGTGAACGACCTTTCAAAAATGATTCATAAGCTTGATCCCAAGCATGTTACCACCACAACCATGGCAGGAATAGGGAAAAGAGAAATTAACTACATAAAAGAAAATTGCACGAATCTTGACTTTATCTGTATCCAGATGTATGGTGACATTGTAAATCTTCAGGAACGAATTGCAGATGCCGGGTGGGATGGCCCCTACCTGGTAACGGAATGGGGTGCCACCGGTCATTGGGAAGTAACAAGAACAGAATGGGATGTAGCCATTGAACAAACAAGCAAGGAAAAGGCAGCCGCCTTTATTGACCGATATAATTTAGCTATTGAGGCAGATAAAGAAAATTGCATGGGTTCATATGTATTCTTATGGGGCCAAAAACAAGAACGTACTCCCACCTGGTATGGGATGTTCCTTGAAAATGGTGCTAAAACGGAAACCGTTGATGCCATGCATTATATCTGGAATGGAGAATGGCCTGAAAACAGATGCCCTACTATCGATTCATTTAGAATTAATAATAAATCAGCGTATGACAACATTAAAATATCTCAAGCGGAAGGATTGAATGCGGAAGCTTATTTCAGAAACTATGAAAATGACACCCTATCTTTTCTATGGGAAATAATTCCTGAAAGCACCGATTTAGGATGGGGAGGGGACTTTGAATCACGTCCGGGGACTATCTTTCAAGAGGAGGCAGGGAGTAAACTTGAAATACCAGTACCTGAAAAGCCAGGAGGATATCGATTATTTGTTTATTTAATGGATGATTCCGGAAATGCAGCTACAGCAAATATTCCGTTTTTTGTCACAGAATAATAACGGAAACATTCAAGGCAGCTTGTAATAAATTCAAACTATATTGGCTTTCAACCTGCGTTCCGTAAGAGCAGGAATATTCTGCATGTAACATTATTTCAGATCATAATGAGTCGTAATATTCAATAAGATAATATGGAAAATATCTATTTAGGAAATACAGCAATAAAATCAGATGAGAAAGAGATAAAAGGAGAAATTGTTCAAAAAGATGGTGAAAAATTCTACAAGATCAGCCATTTCGACCAGATGTCCGATTTCTTCATGACCATGGTGAGTGTATCTGACCACTGGTTATTTATTTCCAGCAATGGTTCGTTAACAGCAGGACGAAAAGACAGGAATAACGCCATGTTCCCGTATAATAGTGTTGACAAAATACATGATTCCTATGATATTTCAGGCAGTAAAACCATTATCCTGGTAAACAAGGGAAATAAAAAATACCTATGGGAGCCTTTTTCAAAAGACCTGGAAGGAATTTATAAGATCAGTCGGAATATCTTCAAAAGCATCTATAACAACAAAATAATTTTTGAGGAAATAAATGTTGATTTAGGAATAAGCTTTCAGTATGGTTGGTATTTCAGCGATAAATTCGGCTTTGTGAAGAAATCAAATATTGCCAATCTTAGCAATGAGGCTGTAACAATCGATATCCTGGATGGGATTAAAAACATTATGCCCAGTGGCTTTGATTATAATTTCCAGAAAGAATTTAGCAACCTTTTAGATGCCTATAAAAAGAATGAATTGATTCCAGAATCGAATTTGGGCTTGTTTAGTTTGAGTTCAATACCCGTTGATAAAGCAGAACCAAGTGAATCTTTAAAAGCTACAACTGTTTGGACAAGAGGACTGCAAAATCCAAAGATCTTAATCTCCGACAGGCAGATTGAGGATTTCAGGAAAGGCTTAGCCATCCTTGCTGAAAAAGACATCAAGGCATCTCGGGGGGCTTATTATGTGAACGATACTATTAAGCTGGAGTCAAAAGCAAATAAGGAATGGATATTTGTTGCAGAGATTAACCAGGATAGCACATCGGTAGCCAACCTCAACCACTTTTTAACCGAAAAAAGCGATGTTGTAAAGTTGGTCTCTGAGGATATTCAGTCGGATACTTTAAAACTGATACAATTGGTAGCCAGTGCAGATGGTCTTCAGCTTTGTAATGAAAAACTGGAAACTGCTCGTCACTATGCGAATACACTTTACAATATTATGCGTGGCGGTATCTTCATAGATAATTATAAGATTGAAAAATATGATTTTATTGATTTTGTTCGCCAAACCAATAAGGTAACTTTTAACAATGAAATATCCTTTATAGAAAAGCTCCCAGACAATTTCTCGAGTATTGAATTATTAGAGAAGGCAGCACGCTTAGGAAATCCAGATTTTGAAAGAATCTGTAGCGAATATTTGCCTTTGACTTTCAGTAGAAGGCACGGTGACCCGAGTCGTCCATGGAACCAGTTTTCTATCGAAATAAACAATCCGGATGGCAGTATGAAATCGGATTACCAGGGTAACTGGCGTGATATTTTTCAGAATTGGGAAGCCCTTGCGTTTTCTTTTCCGGAATTTATTGAACAAATGATAGGCAAATTTGTAAATGCTACCACTCCCGATGGTTATAATCCGTATCGTATTACCCGCAATGGTATTGACTGGGAGCGTCCTGACCCGGACGACCCCTGGGCATTTATTGGCTATTGGGGCGATCACCAGATTATCTATTTGCAAAAGCTTCTGGAGATTTCACATGATTTTCATCCTGGTAAAATTCATTCATTGCTCGATAAAGAAATCTTCGCCTATGCAAACGTTCCATACCGGATAAAGCCTTATCAGCAGATTGTTGAAAAACCGCAGGATACTATTGTTTTCGATCGTGAATTAAATAACAAAATTGATAAACTTACTTTAGAGCTTGGCGCAGATGGGAAACTGTTATTCGATTCCGACAAGCATATATATAAAACCAACCTAACTGAAAAGATTCTTGTTTCATTACTGTCTAAATTAAGCAATTTTATCCCTGAAGCAGGCATATGGTTGAATACCCAGAGGCCTGAATGGAATGATGCAAACAATGCACTTGTAGGAAATGGGGTTTCTATGGTTACCCTCTACTACATAAGGCGATTCCTGAAGTTCTGGTCAGGTATATTTAGTAGTTCTCAAGCAGAGGGATATTTAATATCTGAGGAAGTAAAGATCTTGTTTCAGGATATTCATGAATGTTTCATTCAGAATCAAGGATTGTTAAAAAATGGCTTCTCTGATGTAGATAGACGAAAAGTTACTGACATTCTGGGTGAGGCAGGTAGTAGATACAGGAATAAAATCTATAATAATTCATTTTCAGGAGCACAGGAGGAAGTTTCTGTTAAAGAACTGGTAGATTTTACAAAATTAAGCCTGGAATATATGGATCAATCAATCCAGGCCAATAAACGAAATGATGGACTGTACCATGCATACAACCTGGTTTCTTTTACTCATGATAGCATACGTATTCGACATCTATATGAAATGCTGGAGGGCCAGGTAGCAGTGCTTAGTTCAGGCTATTTATCCGCAGAGGAAAGCCTGAATGTATTGGATGCTCTAAAAAGCAGCAGCTTATTCCGCAAAGATCAGTATAGCTATATACTTTATCCGGACAGGACCTTGCCCCTTTTTATTGAAAAAAATATTATTCCGAATGAGGATGTTGAAAGTTCTACTCTGCTAAAGAACTTACTTGAAAACAAGGATACCTCGATTGTAAAAATGGATGAAAATGGGCGTTCTCACTTTAACAGTTCAATCAGAAATGTGGAGGTATTGGAGGAAGCACTAAATATACTTGATAGGAAGAAATACGGTGATCTGGTTGAAAAGGAAAGGGAACAAATGGCAGATATCTACGAAAAAATGTTCGACCATCAATCATTTACCGGTCGGTCAGGGACTTTTTATGGCTTTGAAGGCTTGGGTAGTATTTACTGGCATATGGTTTCAAAACTGTTACTCGCAACCCAGGAAACTTTCTTTAGAGGGATGCATGAAGGGGCCAATAAATCTGTTCTGAATAAAATTAATGATCATTATTACGAAATTAAGGCAGGAATTGGTTTATATAAATCACCAAAACTTTATGGTGCAATGCCAACCGATGCATACTCACATACACCAGCCCATGCCGGGGCTCAACAGCCAGGCATGACCGGCCAGGTTAAAGAAGACTTTCTGGCAAGAATGACAGAATTGGGCTTCCAGATAAAAAATGGAGAAATTGTATTTGACACTTCATTAATAAACCAAAAAGAATTCCTGGATCATGAAGAAAGCTTTGAATATTATGATTTGGAAGGCAATAAACAGGAGATTAAACTACATGCTGGACAACTAGGCTTTACTTTTTGCCAGGTTCCTGTAATCTATACTTTATCTGACGAGGAAAACATAACTGTATCCTTTAAAGACGGAAAGAAAAAAGATCAACAAGGAAATGCAATCAACAAGGAGGTCAGCTCAAAGATATTTAAGCGTAGCGGAGAAGTTGAAAGGATTGAATTTTCAACTCTAAGCCACTAATCAATTAAAAGGATTAGAGTAAAACAAAAAAGTTTTGGGTCCTATTGAACCCAAAACTTTCTCAAAACCATACGCCACTTATTATTATAGTTTTTTGTCAGCTTTCTTTATAATCTTGGGTAGCTTTTTATTCAAATCATCCAATAGCTCTTCCGTAGCATTTTCACACATTGGCATTAACTTGTCATAATTCATAACAGGAGCTCCGGATACAAGTGCAACACTCTTTTTAGAAGTTGCATATTCGTCAAGTTCAAATACTTTTTTGGCATCCTTGTTAAAAAGGTCCATGTTGATATAGGTCCGTATTCCAACATTTCCCAGGCCTCCAACAGATACTTTTAGTTCCCATGCATAAGACATCGATACAAACATAACGGCTTTGTTAAGGTACGTTTTTGAAAGGCACGAGCAAATATGGATCTTAACTATTGTTAGCGGCTTTTTTTATCCATCTTTATCAATGGTATTGTTAATGTTTTCAAAGAATATAAAACTTCACAGTAAGTTAATTAAGGAAATGGTATAAGGTAGGTTAATCTGAATTAATAGAACTTCTTGTTTTCATAAAACAAGTAGAGACGACCATTTATGGTCGTCTCCTGTGATAATGTAATAAATTATAGCTAATGCTATTTATTATAATCTTCGACCATCTTGGTGAAAGCTTCTAAAGCATCTAGTTGGAAGCTAGATTCAAAAACAGGCCCTTTAGTAAATAGGGTTTGAAAACCATAATAATCGTTGTTATAATTAGTTAAAACGGCTTCATTGTCTCCTACAAGAGCTTTTATGTTTATTACAGACATATTTTTTGCTCCCTCTCCTTCTTTCTGGTAAAGAATTTCAAAATTGTTTTCTTGCCATGCGACATATTCAGCATCATTAACTTTAGTACGGTCAGGTAAGTAAGATGAAACAATACCTTGAGTGTGGTGATGCTTTTTATATGTGGTAACCTTTCCTTCACTAGCAACTTCTAACATAAGATTTTTAGGAAGCATGTCTTGTTTTCTAGTAGCGAAGATATTGACATATTTGGCCTTTTTAAATTTTTTACCGTTTCCCAGGGTAAAACTTTCCAAATCATTGGCTTTATAAACCTCAATATCTTTTTTTATTTTTTTCCCTTCAAGGAAAGCCTTATGTGTTTTTTCATTAATGAGGTTAACCCTTTTTTGAAATTCTTGAGGGTTTAACATATCCATATAAATATAGCCTTCAATTTCTTTCCCCTTTTTAAGGGTTATT
>RCNC010001084.1_pt1 | contig 33909 bp, 29 predicted proteins | sample 2041301 | NCBI WGS metagenome assembly RCNC01 (sample SAMN09708231, study PRJNA481090) | Marine sediment metagenome, whole genome shotgun sequencing project. | biome: marine sediment; feature: ocean; material: sediment; isolation source: Sewage treatment plant 13A marine sediment (STP13A) ... | reverse complement strand
GACACCCTGCGTGCCCCAGGTGTAGTTCGCCGACATGTTCCCGTAGCCCTGCTCCCAGTCGCTGTCCGGATAGCAGCCAGAATGCCTTCTGATCCAACTGAGCAGTTGGAAACGGCAATGCTTTCCCGGGATACAAATGATTGTGTACAGCGAGGATAGCCTGGGAACTCCAGCCCAGGCTTGCATCCAGCGGGAGCAAGGTGTCTTCCGTCGTATCACCAAGAGCCCAGGGTCGACACAGTGGACCATTCAAGCTGGCCTGAAACCGCAGAATGCGACCAATATGCTGGTCAAGGTCCAGAGAGATTGCCTCTGGGTCAGCCAGCAAGCGGTAGATCAGGAGTAATTCGCAGCCATGCTCATGGTAATGCACAGCATGCTCGAAACTGCCGCCATCGAGGTAAAACTGCTGCTGAAGTTCCGCCTGCCACTTATCCTCATAGCCTGAGAAATCCATAGTCTCGGGAATCAACTCGGGAAACATGTATTGCAGTAGCCACCCGACAAAGTAGTCTGCCAACAGGTGGTTATTGGGATGCGAGTTACCGAGGTTGGGGCCCAGGTACAGTACGTCGTTTTTCAATATAGCCAGGATATTATAGAGAACCGACCTGCTAGTGTCGCTCGACTGCCGTGCATGTATTGCAGAGACAAATTGCCAGCACCAACACAGGGCTATTACCCTGTAGACGACCGCATGATTACTGTTATAAGGCCAGCGATAAGGCGTAGCCTGTGCGTAGCTCTGCCAACCCGCCAGTATGTCATCAAGAGGCTGCAGGAAGCTTTCGTCAAACAGCGCAGCCTGAGCCATAACCGGGGCAAAACCAAAGCGCTGGGGGCGCGATATAAAGAGCTGGTCATCGTAGGGTCCCCTCTTGAGCTCTCTCCAGGGAAATTGAGCGTTCAGGGGTGGCGCCTGCATATGGTAAATTTGTAGTGCTTCGTCACAGATCGCTCTGGCGGCCTTGACGATTCCATCTTCCCAGTCCGGATGATCGCGTCGGATTGTCTCGACAAGTGACATAACGTCGCCACAGTCGACGAAAAATGGCGGTCGCTCCCTACTGAGAAAATGCGCCACCACCTCATCCCTGGACGCCCCAGCTGAGCTGCCCGTGGAGAACAGGCCATCTGAAAAGTCCGGGCTAAAAACTTTCCTGTTTTTAACCCTGTCCTCTCCGAATACTGCTATCAGAAGCTTCTTTAGCTTCCAGGGGATATTCATTCCCGTCTTTTCCAGTAGGTGGTTATCCAGCACGATAATATCGCAAAAACAGCAGCTACAGTCCAAATTTTCATCTACGCGACCCCAAGTTGTGACCGAATTGGAACTTATAGCATTGCCAGATACCGGCTATTTGTTGACAATGTGCGTATCTGATAAAGAGTTGCATGGGATAACATGGCTTCGAATTTGGCGAGCGCTGCTACTGATGGATTCGAGCTCGATCTTCGCCCTGAACTTAAATGCAGAGTTATGTCGGCAGAACCGCTGCAGAAGTGGCAGGATGAAAATTGCACCCTCATCATACTCGGCTCTATCCAGTACAACTCGCAAGCGGTCAGCGCTGAGCAACTGGCGAGCATCTATCTCCAGAATCCCAGTCTCGACCAGTTCTATAGCCAGCTCAGGGGTCGCTTTGCGCTGTTGATATTCGACCCATCGTCGAATCAATTAAATCTATTCATTGATCCGATGGGCATACAAACCTGTTGCTACACGCTCCAGGATGGCTGTATTTACCTTTCTGAATCACTGGACCGTATAAAGAACTGCCCGGGTGTCACCTGTAATATTTCTGAGCAGGCAATATTCAACTATTTCTATTTTCACTGCATACCTGCCCCGTCCACCATCTATAGCGAGTGCTACAAGCTGGAACCGGGAAGAACAGTCACTTTCAATAGTGCGGGAGAAACTGAGTCGGCCCCACTCTTCCACCCTGAGTTCGCCAGCGGCTGTGACGAGCCAGTGGCATTGGAGAGAGAATGCCTTCAAGTCATTGATGAGGCAGTCGCAATATACGCCAATGAGAACTGCGGGGCATTCCTGAGCGGCGGCCTGGACAGTTCGACAATTGCTGGGATGCTCGCCAAACATCAACCCGGGGCCAGAACCTTTTCTATCGGTTTCGAAAACCCTGACTATGATGAGACTCCGTACGCGAAAATTACCGCAAAGCATTTCAAGACAGAGCATGAAGTGCTTTACCTGACAGCAGACCAGGCCGCGAGTGAGCTGGTTAGAGTGGCCCAGTTCTTTGAAGAGCCCTTTGGCAACTCATCGGCCATGGCCGCGTATTTCTGCGCCCAATTTGCCAAGTCACATGGTATCGACACGCTCCTTGCGGGCGATGGTGGTGATGAGCTTTTCGCCGGCAACAGCCACTATGCCAAACAAAAGCAGTTTGAACTGTTCTACAGGGCACCCCGTTGGCTACGAACCCTGTTGAGGTTGATTTTCGACAATAAAGTCACCAGTCGCCTGCCACTGCTGGGTAAAGCGGCCAGCTACATCAGGCAAGCGGATGTTCCACTGCCTGAAAGACTCGGCACCTACAATTTCGTCCAACAGTATGGTGTCGACGAGATGTTTAACCATGACTTCCTGACACAGGTGAATTGCCAGGAGCCAGCTCTGCAGCAAAGGAAAAGGTATCTGGAATGTAGCAGCGAAAACTCCGTTGACCGGATGCTATACCTCGACTGGAAGTTCACTCTTGCTGATAACGACCTGGTAAAGGTCAAGAAGATGTGTGAATTGGCGGGGGTTAATGTTCATTTCCCCCTACTGGATAGAAGCGTTGTAGATTTCAGCTGTCGCGTTCCTGCTGCAACAAAACTTCCGGGGCACAAGCTGAGAGATTTCTACAAGAAGGCCTGCAAGGGGTTCCTGCCAGATGCAACTCTCAGCAAAAGCAAGCACGGGTTTGGCCTTCCATTTGGCATATGGATGAAAGAGAATGAAACATTGATGCAGCTGAGTATCGATTGTCTCGAGTCCTTTCGCGCTCGCAATATCGTGAAAGATTCCCTGATAGAAAACGCACTCAAGGCTCACAGCAGCGTCCATGCCGGTTATTACGGCGAACTGATCTGGATAATCGTCACGCTGGAACTGTGGTTGCAGCGGGAATCCTGATGAGCCTGCTGCATTCAATGATGACCAGGGCAGGACAACTGCTCAGCAGGAATAAGCTGAGTGTTCTCATCTATCACGAGGTAGTCAGCGAAACTGACCCCATGCGCCCGGGCGACCCGGATGCAACGCTATTTCGCTGGCAGATGAAGTTGCTGCGGGATCACTTCAATCCCCTACCCCTGGCAAGGGCAGTTCATCTTCTGGAGAATGGCGACCTTCCTGCCAATTCTGTCTGCGTTACTTTTGACGACGGGTATCTTAACAACCTTGAAGTTGCCCAGCCCATCCTGGAAGAGTTTGCCATCCCGGCTACAGTATTTGTGGCCACGGCTTTCAGCAGTGGCCGCAACATGTGGAATGACCGATTGATCGACCTGCTCGGACGGCCAGATGCGGCAACAATTAACCTGGACGCCCTGGAAATGGAGCGCGTCACACTTGGCGACTGGGAAGGTCGCAGAGCCCTTGCCGACAGTATAATTCCTATTCTCAAGTACAAGGATTACCGCGAGCGGGAAAGGCTTGTTGACCAGCTTTATCTGGATAACGCTGCGACAGAGGCCGCTAGAAAAATGATGTCACATGAAGATGTGATAAAACTCGCGAGAAAACGCGTTGATATCGGCGCACATACGGTTGATCACCCAATTCTGAAATCCCTGCCAAGCTCGGAGCAAAACCAGCAAATTACAGAAAGCAAGAAAGCATTGGAGAACCTGATAGGCCAGGCTGTTACTGGATTTGCCTACCCAAACGGCCGTCCGGGCTCTGACTATGACGGGACTACCCAGGAATTGGTCAGGGCAGCTGGGTTTGACTATGCAGTATCCACGACCTGGGGGATTTCAACGCAGCATACCAATCAATTCGAGTTGAATCGCTTCACCCCCTGGGACGAAACGCCAGCCAGGTTTCACCTGCGGATGCTTCGCAACACCTTACAGTAGTAGATCAATGTGGCAGTTACCTGCGCGGACCCTGTGCCGTGGCATGTCTATTCAGCCTGTTTTCACCATAACCAACCTGTGGCCGCCGCATGGCATTCGGCCCCATTTTCCGCACCTTCGCTTTGGCGACTGACTGCATCCCCAACTCCTTACGGATATGGCTGCACAATAGAACAGTAAACGCCAGAACGTAGTAAAACAGGTCGAGATAGGCGAGGTTCAATGTTGCTCCATTAAAGGCACAGCCGATAACGCTGAACTGCATCATACCTACCAGGGACGTGGCCCACACCAGGTCTTTCCGTCCTTTAGCCAACATCCCATACTTTTTTGAGGACAGTACGAGCAGGACAAACATTGCCGCGTATAGAGCCAAACCTATATAGCCCTGTTCACCCAGAACCTGGAAGACATTGCTGTGCACCGCCCTGTTAGAGTCCTTACCCCCCACATACCGTCGGTAATAAGGCTGATAAAAAAATGCATCGAATCCATTGCCAAAAAATGGCCTTTCCAACGATATATCGATGGCATATTGCCACTGAATTAGCCGGGTGCTGGCGGAGCCTTCTTCGGAAGGCGTCAGAATTGTCGCCATTCGATTGTGCCAGGATTGGGGCATAAAAACGAAACCCGTTGCGAGCACTACAGGCACCAGAACCAGAGCCAGGAATTTCTTTTTCGTGCGCAGCACCATTGCGCCGCCCATAGCCAATAGTCCTACCAGCCCACCTCTGGACTGCGTGCCCAGTACGGCAAAGAATGCACAGAGAGCTACAAAAAGGGGTCCCATCTGCAAGAGCCTGCGCTCAAATACTTTCGATATTCCGATCGCAAGTGGAATCAACATCACCATCGCCAGGGATACCCCGTTATTGGAACCCCATACCGCATTAGGTGGCCCCCAAACACGGTGAGCGCCCCCTGTGACGACGGTGAAGATACCGCCCTTCAGAGCGGTATAACTCATGGCCAGCACAAAAACCCCACAGGCAGAAATAATCCAGTGCTTTTTGTTCATAAACCTGAGCATCAGCATGATCAACAGCAGGGTTTTGCTAAACTCTTCCCACTTAATCCATGCCGCCACAGGATGCACAGCAAATATTGTGGTAAGAGTACACCAGATATAGAACGCCAGAAGAACCTTCAGAACAGGAAGAAACTCGACCTCGGCGCGGTCCTTCCAGTTCATGATACAGCCTAAAATGGTAAAAGCCGCCAGGCCATCCAGCACCGGCAGCGATGTTATGAAACCGAAGGACTCCTTGTGCGGGTTCATGATGGAAATCCACAACCAACCCAGCAGCCCTAGCTGCGGTTTACGCAGGGACAACGGGAGTATAACCAACAGTGCTGAGGCTATGAATATGTCGCGCAGATCCATCCGCTCAGTCCATCTTGTCCGAGTCGGTTGAGTTTTCCTGCAACTGCAAATCATCCTGCTTCCAGGCCCAATACATGGTCCAGAAAATTGCCAGGTTGACTAACAGGAAAAGAAGGCTATTAAACATAGGAAATACCTGTTGAGCGAATCGTCTCAGGTCGCGACATGACTAACGACATAACGTCGTTTGCCGGACGCCTCTGCCTCGATACTTGTTTCAAGAACAACATCGATGGTCACTTGCTCGCCCAACCTGTCTTTGAAGCCGTTAATAATGTCTCTCCTGGTATTGTCATCCCACTGCTCGCCAGGCACAACAATTACCCGCGTCAGATCAAGAGTTTCCTGAATAATCTTGAACTCCTTCACACCTTCCAGGTCGCGCAGGACATAAATTAGCGCCAAACCGTGCATTACGGTGCCATCACTGGCGACCAGAAAATCAGTCGTTCTACCCTGCAAATCGGTCAGCACAGGGAGGCCGCGCTTACAGGCGCAGCCCTGATCACTAATAGCACCTATATCTCCGGTACGGTAGCGCACAAAAGGAAATTCACGGGTGGCCATGTGGGTAACCACAATTTCACCTGACTCTCCGGGTGCGGCGTTAGATCCATCCGGCCTGACAATTTCTACAATGATATCTTCGGCTGTAATATGCAAAGACCCTTCACTACACTGATGGGCGATAAAACCTGCATCCCGACCCCCATATCCATTGGCCACCGGGCAGGCAAAAGTTCGCTCAATCTGTTCGCGTTGATGATCGTACAGGCGCTCTGAGGTAACGAAAGCGACTTTAATACCAAGACCAGTCATATCAATGCCGCGAAGGTCCGCATGCCTGGCAATATGAGCCAGCGAAGACGGATATCCAAACAACATACCGGGCCTCGCCCGCCTGATAGACTCCACAAAGCCATCCAGGTTTTTTTCTGACATTTCAAATGCAGATAGCAATTGCGTACGAAATAGCCTGTCGCGCAACAGGCGAATCTTATCCTGTGCATTCAGCTCGATGGGAGAACCCCAGACTACGATCTCCGGATCACCTATATCAACCCCCCACCAACGGGTAGCGCGGCGCTTTGCTGCAACATCATGGCTCACCCGCTCTTTGCCAAGGTAGAAGATCAGCGGCTCCCCACTGGAGCCTCCGGTATTGAATCGTTGCAGGTCGCCCGCATTGTCGGCTTTGAAACGGTCGGTGTTGGCGCGAATCTCGGGCTTCCCCATCAACGGCAAGCGCTGCAGATCTGCCAGGGTCTCGATCGCACTGGGCTCAAATCCCAGGTCAGCGAACAGCCCTTCAAAATAGGGCACATGAACAGCAATATCCTCCAGAAAGCTGCGCAGTCGCGACAACTGCAGTGCCTGCATTTCAGCAGGTGAGAGCCATTGGGAGCGCTCCATCTCACGAAATACCGGCATGGTGCTGTGGCCCTTGAGCTTTTCATGCAGCGGGAAAAGTGCAGTGGTGACGAGGGGCGTATAGAGGCTCATCGACCTCCCCCTGCAACCGCTTTTTGATATAGGCCCAGCCACTGGTCCTTCACTTCTGACCAGGCGTATTGACGAACATCTTCAAGTCCCGCCATGGCCAGGGTGTCTCCCAATTCCCTGTCCAGATAGAGGCGCTTGATCGCGTCAGCCATCCTGCGCTCATCAGCTGCGGGCACCAGTAATGCGGTCACTTCATGCTTAACCAAAAAAGGCACTCCTCCCACGTCAGTGGAAATTACAGGCACTGCGCAAGCCATCGCTTCCAGTATCGAATTTGGCATATTATCCACAGTAGCCGGGTTCAGCATCGCGTCAGAGCCCTGGTAGAGCGCCGCCATATCATTGGCTTCCAGGCGACCGACGAATTCGACCTTGCCCTGCAGGGCAAGGCTGCGCACCAGCTCTTCAAGCTCCTCCCGTTGAGGGCCACTACCCGCCACCATCAAATGTATCTCGGGAATATCTTTCTGCACCAGGCTGACGGCTTTAATCGCGGTCTCGATACCGTATATAGGCTCCAGGTTACGCGCAACGACCAGTGTATACAGAGCGCTTTTACCGGGGGCGCCAGGCGTAAAGCGCTCAAGATTGATAATATTGGGGATAACAGATACATCCAGGCCGAAGTCCGCGAAAACTTGCTGCAGGAACCCCGAAGGAACAACAACATCGCTGGCTTTTTCCACTGTCGGTTTTACCCGTGCGAAAGACTGCCTGAAATAGGCCAGCGCCTCGCCGCCACGGTAGTTGATGATCACTGGCGTACGGCGCAGCCAAGCCACCCAAACCACCGGGGCGGAAAAAAGCTGCCACGACCAGCCTGAATTGGCCATCATGTGGATCACATCGACGCGCCCCGCCAAACGCCACGTCCGGCAAAGATAGGGAAGCAGCCTGAAGGCTGCACGCACCACAGGGAAATGCTCGATCCAGGAGGGCTTGTAGGGCGCATTGGTCGCCAACATTTCAACATCTACACCTTCCCCTACCAGCAATTGACCCAACTGTCGAGTCTGCATTGCCATGCCACCATTGGGCGGCGGCGCTGGTCCGACCAGGCCTACTCGCAGCCCGGAGGCTTTCAAAGCAGCGCCCCGTAAACGGCCTCATAGCGACTGACACTACGCTGCCAGTTCCGCTGTGTCTTCACATAGTCCCTGCCACCCGCAATCAACTCATGCCAGCGCTGTTTTTCAGCAAGCACCAATTCCAGTGTTGCGGCTAAATCCGACGCATCTCCAGCCCTGAACAGATAACCATTAATGCCGGGTGTGATGAGTTCTTTGTGTCCGCCAACATCAGAGGCTATGACAATCCGCCCCTGTGCCATGGCCTCCAGCGGCTTCAAGGGAGTCACAAGCTCAGTCAGCCGCATAGGCAGGCGCGGATACACGAATAGATCCACCAGGCTGTAATAACGCTGCACCTCGCTGTGGGGCACCCGCCCCGTCAACATCACGTTCTCCTGCAAGCCGAGGTCTTCTATTCTTTGCCTGATTTTTCCCTCATCGGGACCACCACCCACTAGCAGTAGCACAAGGTCCGGCCTGCTTTGCAAGGCCGCAGGCAAGGCATCCAGCAATACCGGTATGCCCTCATAGGCGTAAAATGATCCGATGAATCCCAGCACAGTCTTACCCTGGATACCCAGGGATGCCGCCAGCTTCTCGTCGCGCACCACCTCCTGGCCAAAGTCATCCAGGTCTACCGCATTGGGGATGACGGTTACTTTCGCCTCGCTGTTGCCCCTTGCTATGATGTCGCTTCTCAAACCCTCGCAGATCGTCGTAATCGCATTTGCAGAATTGAACACCCGGCTCTCCAGGGCCCGGGTCAATCTATAGCGTGGGCCCCACTCGGTACTAGTCCCATGATCAACAGCAGCGTCTTCCCAGAAAGCACGACATTCATAAACCAGTGGAAGATCAAACTTTTGGGCAACACGACGAGCCGCCAGACCATTCAATGCCGGCGAATGGGCGTGCAAAATATCGGGCCGGACCTGCTCAACGACCTGTTCCAGTCGCTTTGCCAGTGTGTTGACCACGTGAATCTGGTTCAATACAGGCAGGCGCGCAAATATAGACCTTGCGCCGGGAGTCCGGTAAAAATGTAAACCATCTACCTCCTCCTCCAGCACTGTGCCATCGCCCTGCTTCAAACCTGTGACATGATAGGTTTCCCAGCCAAGCTTTCGTTGGTATCGCAATATATTGCGAGTGCGAAATGTATAGCCGCTCTGCAGCGGGATAGAATGATCAAGGATGTGCAGTACGCGCATATCTCACTTCAACCTATCGCAAAGTCATCATTCTTGATGGCTGCCTGAAACATAAGCAACGACCATAGTGGTGCGCTGTACTCGCGCCGCCCGGTCTGGTGGTCCGACACCAATTGTTCCAGAAAACGCTGATCAAACAAGCCGGTGTCCGCCAACCCACCTTCCACTATTGAGGTGCGTAGCCTGTCCTTCAGCGGCCCACGGAACCATTTTCCAAGCGGTACACCAAAGCCCATTTTAGGGCGATACAGCACAGAATCAGGCAAGTGGGATTCCAGGGACTTCTTCAGTATGTACTTGCCCTCCTGTCCACGAAGCTTGTAATGGGAAGGAATGCCCGAGACCCATTCCACAAATTTGTGATCCAGCAGGGGAACTCGTACTTCCAGGGAGTGAGCCATACTGGCGCGGTCTACCTTGGTCAAAATATCACCGACCAGATAGGTTTTCATATCCAGGTACTGGATTAATGATAACGGGTCGTCAGTCGGGCTGCGCTGCGCATGGTGATCAAACACCTCCTGTACCGAATAACCCTGCAATTCGCTTTTCAAGCGCTGGCTGAACATACTCTGGCGCTGCTCAGCCGAGGTCAACGAGACTGAATGCAGATAGGCCTGCACCGAGTTGCGGGCCAGTGACTGGAAGGTTGTCTTGGCACGAAATACCTGAGGCGCCCAGTCGGCCTTGGGGTAAAGTCGACCCAGTGCACCAAACACCGGCCGGCGTATACCCAGCGGCAGAGCTGAACGGACGCGCTCCTCGTTCATATGCCAGCGGTAACGGCGATAGCCCGCGAAGTGCTCATCCCCGCCATCGCCCGACAACGCTACGGTCACCCTCTGCCTCGCCAACTGGCAGACGCGATAGGTGGGTATCGCTGAGCTATCGGCATAGGGCTCATCGTAGAGCGCTGCCAACTCGTCAAGAAGGCCAAAATCATCACTGTCTACTGTTTGTTCAAAATGATTGGTAGCGTAACGTTGCGCCACCTCGCTAGCGTACTCAGTCTCATTGAATTGCTTGACATCGAAACCGATAGCACAGGTATTGACCGGGTCGTCCTGCAAGCCCGCCATCATGGCCACCACCGCACTGGAGTCGACACCACCAGACAGGAAGGCGCCCAAGGGCACCTCAGAAACCAGTCGCACATCAACCGCTTCGCGCATACGCGCCAGCAATTCCTGCTGCAGGTCCATTTCAGATGCAAACTGCACGGGCGCAAATGGAATATCCCAGTACTGCTGCTGCGCCGCCAACGGCCTGCCCCTTTGCACAAGCAAAGTGTGGCCAGGTGATAACTTGAATACATCGCGATAAATTGTCTTCGGTTCCGGGACATAGCCCAGTGCAAAGTAATCTTCAACCGCCCGTGGTTCCAGTTTTCGAGGTAAGTGGGGATGGGCTTTCAGAACCTTCAGCTCAGATCCAAACACGAGCTGCTCGCCTGGCAAGACCGCATAGTACAGCGGTTTAATACCAGCGCGATCGCGCGCCAAAAACAAGCATTGGGCATTACGGTCATACAGGGCAAAAGCAAACATGCCGCGAAACCGATGCACACAGGCTTCGCCCCATTCGCGCCAGGCGTAGAGAATCACCTCAGTATCACAGTGCGTACTGAACTGATGTCCTTTCGCGGACAGCTCTTCGCGCAGCTCCATGAAATTGTAGATTTCACCGTTGTAGACGACGCAGAGCTTGCCGTCCGCGCTGAACATCGGCTGTTGGCCGGAGGATAAATCGATAATGGACAACCTGCGATGAGCCAACCCTACCCCGGGTTCGATGTGTACCCCACCCTCATCGGGACCGCGGTGGAACTGGGTCTGGTTCATAGACCGCAGTAGCGCTTCATCAACAGGCGCCTGGCCCCGCAAGTCAAAAATACCCGCTATACCGCACATGTTCTATCCTACCCTGGCCTGGTTCACGTCTGTGTTGTTCCCCTGATTTTGTTCATCCATTCCTGTCCGTCCGAGCAATTGGTCATACACAGCAAGGTAGGCTGCAACCGTATGGTCCCAATCAAATGTCTTGCGGACTTTCTCTAATCCATTTTTCCCCATTCGAACTCGCTCATCCGGAGCGTCAATCAGCGCCAGTAAGGTATCGGCCAGGGCCTGTGGATCCTGCACCGGTAAAAGGTAGCCATTCACGCCGTGCTCAACCAGTTCCGGGTTACCCCCGGTATCTGTAGCCACAACGGGCAACCCCGTTGCCATTGCCTCCAATACTGTATTTGAGACCCCTTCAGCCAGTGACGGCAACACGAAGATATCCATGGCCTGCAGCAGCTGGGACACATCCTCCCTGTCCCCAGCCAGCCATACCAATTCACCAATGCCGCATGCCGCAATCTGCCGTTCCAGATCAGCCAGCAAGGGACCATCACCCACTAACACAAGCCGCAGCTTGTCACCCAGTTCCGGCCTGCTACTTACCAGAAGATGCAAGGCCTGGAGCAGGCTGGCCTGGTCCTTGACCTCGGCAAGACGACCCACACTGCCCAGCACCACCACCGGACCAGAGGGCAAAAATCCAGCGGGGAAAACGTCCTGCGCCCCTTCCAGTGACGGACTGAATCGCAGCTGGTCCACACCGTTATAGATCTGTTGAATGCGTACTGCTGGAATACCAATCACTGTCGACATCCAGACTGCCAAATCCTTGCTCACCGCGATATACCGGTGTATCAACAGACTCATGGCCTTACGCAGTAGACGGTACTTCCAATTGGTGCCATGCAGATCAGACATGTCACGTCCGTGCTCGCCATGCACACGTTTAACACGCGGTATCAATATTGTCAGCGCCTGTGCTTCCAGCGCGGCTAGATTGCGGCTGTGAACGATAGCAGGCGACAGTTCGCGAAGTGCCTTCCAAAGCCGCCAATACATACCTGCATCATGTCCGGGCTTCTTATACAAAGCCACTATCTGCACATCGGGCGCTGAAATCCTGCCGGCAAATTCCCCGGAGTCGGTCAAACAGACAATGGCATGCCGATAGCGCTGGGCAGGAGTACGGTTAATCACATTCACCAGGCCATTTTCAAGCCCCCCCGTACCCAGGGCATAAATAATATGTACCACAAGGGGTGGGGGCTGACCCGTCACTGCTCCTGTCCCTGCGGTCGTTTGTCCAGGGCAGCCTCAGCCGCCGCCAGATGGTCCGCAATGAATCTTTGCAGGATCGCGCGGCCTTTTTCTTTATCAACGATATCGGTTGCCAGGACAATGTGGGCCGAGCCCTTGTCGCTGAAGGTGACTTTCTCAATCAACTCCCAGAACTTGGCTTCATAACGGCGGGCTGTATAGTGCTCGCCTATTCGGTACCAGGACCATACCAGCAGCTTGTCATTCCCCCTGGCCAGGTTGACCCGGTCCACAGTCACCAGGCCGTCGCCCAACTCGATACTCTCCAGGCCTCGAGAAGCAATCCGCCAGGTTTCGCCGGTGGGTAAAAATAGATCCATACCACTAACAAGTTCGGCACCACGCTCCTGCTGGAAATGCTGGAAAACAGAGAGCGCCACGACCTGCTCCTGGTATTCATAGAACTGGTTGGTCTCTCGGTCAGGATTTCTGCTCAGTGGCCGCCAATCCCACCGCGATTCAGGCAGGGAGCTCCAGTCATCGGCAGGTTCAGGGGCAACGAGAAGTTGTTCAACTTGTGTTTTCGGCATGCTCTCCAGTACTGCGGAAAACGCTGGCCAGATTCCCGCCGCGATAAGAGCGGTGACTAATGCCAACCAGGGATTCACCGAGGCTTTTCCATTACCGGAGCCAGCATCGCCTGATTGCAGACTACCGGGGGCAACCATCGTATCCTCGCGCCAGAATGATCCCAGCCAGAACAGAATAAACATAACGATACCGAAGAAGACCCAACCGTAGAGCAGGTGGTCAACGCCGGTGGCAACTTTCATATCACTCAAATGGCCGAGCATGACGATTATGTAGGCGCGCAAGGAATTGGCCAGTACGGGCACTACGACGGACAGCAGGGTAAAGAGTACGCGCTTTAAAGTACTGCGGTAGGTCAGGTACGCATAAAGCACACCCAGGGTAACAGATGCGATCAGGTAGCGAACGCCGCTGCAGGCATAAACCACGGACCAGTTACCTGAAGGCAAGGTGAAAAACATACCTTCCCGATACACTGGAATACCGGTCAGCTTTATCAACGCAACGGTGGAGCTTGCTGTAAACTCCATCATGTAGGGCACTAGAACGTCCCCGGCCGGCACTGCAAAAAACAGAAAACCCAGGGCAAATGCCATACACCTGGCAATAGCATTTCCCACCAGTGACCAGACTCCAAGAACCAGCAAGGCTATTAATGCGAACTGCCGCACCACATTGACATCTATCAGTTCGGCCAAAAGCCATACCAAGCCAACGCCCAGCATAAGCACTTGCACAGGTAGAACCGGACGCACTGGCAAAGCGGCAATAAAATCCCGCCTGTCCCAGATCAGCCACAGGGCAATCGGCGCAATGATGTAGCCATGCATATAGGTTTGAGAGCGATCCCAAATTTCCACCATGGAAAACAGGGTTCCATGGAACATGGTCAACAGCGCCAGGCAATAGATCACGGCGGGTAGCATGGAGCTACCATTAGTGGCGCTCTGGCTGTTCGCCCTCATGACGTCGATTTGTTCAGCCATGGGATACCGCCAGACCAGAATCCGCATCAACGGAGTGACCCAGTAGCAGGACTACTTCCGGGAGATTTTTCTCCCACACGAAGTTTTCAACGACAAACTGTCGCGCGCGTATACCTATTCCCTGCCAGTCACCGTGCAACACCTGCTGCAGATGCTCCAGGTATTCAGGGGCTTTATCCGCCAGCAAAACCTGCTCACCGTGAACGGCCTCAATACTTTCCAGCCCTTTACTGCTGACCACAACGGGCTGCTCCATTGCCATTGCCTCCAACACCTTGTTCTGCACGCCGCGCGCAATACGCATAGGCGCAATGGCAGCTACCGCATACTGTAAGTAGGGCCGTACGTCCTCCACCCTGCCGGTAACAACCACACCCTGCTGGCCCTGCAACTGGCGCACCGCCTTGGACGGATTACTGCCCACTATGTAAAAACGCAATTCCGGAAACTTTGGCAACAACTGCGGCAGCACTTCCCGCGCAAACCACAGGACAGCATCGATATTGGGCCAGTAGTCCATGGCACCCGTAAACACCAGGGCCCTGATATCGGACGGATAGGGATTGTACAATTCTGGCTGCGGCCGGAAGTAGTCGGTATTCACCCCATTGTTGTAGAAGCCAATCTTGGAGGCCGCGGCAGGCGCCAGTTTCTTGAACAGGGCCGCTTCCGAAGAGGACACAAACAGGCCCGCATCAAAATGCTGTGCCAGTCGCCGTTCAAAGTCGAGCAGGCATTTCGCTTCCCGACGATAAATATAGCTAAGAGGAAATGACTTCTGCTGGGCGTACTGCTCCCATTTATCTGAATCGATATCAACGAAATCAATAACCTTCCGCTCGAACTGGAGATCCGAACCCATTACGAACTGAGCCATAGACGAGGAAAATACCAGCACATTAGCAATCCCATGTTGCGTTACCCGCTGCTTCACCCAGAGCTCCATCTTCTTACTGGCATAGTAGGGTACCGACAGAGCCTCCCCGGTCAGCAGGCCGGTCAGCCCACGTATTTTCGCCTGCCATGGTTTCAGGGGTAAAAACAGGCACTCCTGACAGAATTTTTCCACTTCAGGCACCCAGGGCCAGTCCTGCGGGTCGTCCACAAAAGTGGCGAGATAGATCGTAAAATGCTGGCTCAGGTGATGTAGCAGATGAAAGGAGCGAATTTTGTCCCCCTTGTTGGGGGGGTAGGGAATTCTATGGCACAAAAACAGCAATGGCGGCTTCATCATACTACCCCAGGGACCTGGCCAGGAAGGGGCCAAAAAAATTGGCAACTGGCAGGGGCAGTTTGGCCCAGGTGTCGATCAATAGACGGTATTTCGGGTTACTGGGATTTAATTCCGGCATGCGGTCCGCTTTGACCAGGTAGTACTCATAAGGTAGGGGCAGCGGCTCGAAACCGAAGTTTTTCTTGAAACTGAATGGACCGGTACCACTTTTGCTACGCCCAAAGTCGAAGACCTTGTAGCCCTGCTCTGCGGAAAATCGCATCAACTCCCAGTACATGAAGTGGTTGACGCCCTTGATTGTGCGGGCCGCAGCAGTACTGCCACCATAGTAGGGCAGTACCTCGTCCCTGAAATAGAAATTCATTACCCCTGCGACATCCCGTCCCTCATGGGTAATCATCAATACACTGCTGTCATCAGGGAACTCTTCCAGCAGAATGCGTAGGTACTTGGCCGAGAAAACCGGTGTGCCGAGGTTTCTCACGCTCTCGGAATAAACGCGATAAAGGCGCTCGCTATTGTCATCCCATTCGCTCTGCAAGCCCTCTTTAATACCCTTTCGTATCATGAGATTGGCGTCATCCTCAGGCTCGATCGCCTTCTTGAAGGTGAAGTAAAGGTCCTTCACCGGCCAGTCGGTGTCACTGGGGCTGGGATTGCGCAGCTCCATAGCATCAACCCCAAGGCTATCCGCCAGCTGGCACGCCTCGTTACGCAGGAGGTCAGCAGCAGCCTCTGTATCGGCGACAATACCGCCATAGACACAAAATGGAAGCGATGCCAGAGCGTGGCCGAATAAGGCGCTTTTGACCTCAGCCAAGGGCAGGATACCGACGATGGCTCCATCTTTCTCGGCATACAGAAAGTGTGTCCTGTGTCCGAAAGCCTTTTCCAGCACTGTCTTCCATCCGGCCCTGTGGAAGAATGTTGCAGCCGGCGCACGCTGTACATATTCCTCCCAGGCCGCCACGTTGGACTCAGCCAGTTTCTTCACTTCAAGGGCCATCAGGATTCATCCCCATTGAGAAAAATCTCATCCATTCGACCCCAACGAAAATCGGACAGCAGGCGCTCGATGCGTGGATAGGTGTGATGCAGATTGAGATAATGGCGAAAACGTGTCTTGAGCCCAAGGCCATCGACCCGGGGCTGCTGGGGATCAATTTCCCAAGGATGAAAATAGAAGATACCGGCCTGCCGCTCCTGTTGGTTTACCTTTTTTAGCGCCCAGCGAGAAAAAGCATACGGGAAGAGACGAAACCAGCCACCACCGCCACAATTGACGTTGTGTCCCGCCATCGACACGGTGGTAATTGGCACTTCCAGCAGCCTGTCTTGCGCCGCCCGAAAGGCAAACCGCGAAGCACCGGGCATCCCGTAATGATCGTGCTTGATAGGCACTATACTGGAACTGTAAAGGTAGCCCGCCTCTGCCAGGGCATCCCACGCCCAGGTCTCCGTGGCACCGATGGAATAGCTGGCGGCGCGGTACCCGCGTACCCGTTCACCACCGGTGTCTTCCAGCAGCTTGCGCGTACGTGAGATATCCGCCTGGAATTCCTGTGGCGTCTGGGAGCTAACCCGCGTATGTTCCCAGCCGTGACTGGCCAGTTCATGACCCTGATCTACAATTTTCCTGATAAGGCCAGGATAGCGTTCAGCCACCCATCCCAGCGTAAAGAAGGTGCCGCGCACCTGGTGAGCCTCAAACAGTTCAAGGATTCGCTCGGTATTGAATTCAACGCGTGCGGGTAGAGTCTGCCAGTGAGTCTTGTCCACATGGGGTTCAAAGGCCGACACCTGGAAATAATCTTCCACATCGACCGTCATGGCGTTAACCACAGTCTCAGCCTGCCGATCGTGACCTGCGGAGTGCATCAACCAGACCCCGCAACCCAGTCATTAATTACAGACACAATGCGCTGTGCCGCCCTGCCGTCCCAAAGGTCAGGCACCCTACCCGCCTTACCCCCGCTGGCCATAACCTCTTCATAACACGTCATGATTCGGTCTGCGTCAGTGCCAACAATGGTATTGGTACCACTAGTGACGGTAATGGGCCGCTCCGTATTTTCCCGCAAGGTGATGCAGGGTACACCCAGCGCGGTAGTCTCTTCCTGGATGCCGCCGGAATCGGTCAGCACAACCCGGGCGCCACGCATCAGGCCCAACATCTCCAGATAGCCCTGGGGTGGCAAGGTGGTAATAGCGTAACTATTCAACAAATCGCTGAGACCGGCATCCGCGATACGTGCCGCAGTACGAGGATGCATAGGGAACAACAAGGGAGTGCGCTCACTGATTGCCCCCAACACCCGCAGCAGTCTCTGCAATACCTCGGGGTCATCCACGTTGGAGGGGCGGTGCAGCGTTATCAGGCCATAGTCGTCGGCTGCAACATCAGTACCAGATAAGGTAGTAGCTGCCTGGACCGCATATTCAAGGTTATATAACAGTGTGTCGATCATGACATTGCCGACGAAATGCACTTTGGACCGACCTATGCCCTCCCGTGCAAGATTATCTTCAGCACTCTCTTCTGTAGTGAACAAGAGGTCGGACAACTGGTCTGTCAGGATCCGGTTGATCTCTTCCGGCATTTCCCGATCACCGCTGCGCAGGCCAGCCTCTACATGAATGACCGGAATACCTTTTTTCACTGCTACCAGGGCACAGGCGATAGTAGAATTAACATCCCCAACAACCAACACAGCCGCTGGCGGATTGTCGTCCAGCACCGGCTCGAAGCGTTTCATAATATCGGCTGTTTGCTGGGCGTGAGTACCGGAACCCACTTCCAGGTCGATGTCCGGTTCAGGAATATGTAATTGCTCAAAAAAGGCATGTTTCATGGCGGCATCGTAGTGCTGCCCGGTATGCAATAACCTGGCGGACAAAGCAGATTCCGCTTGTGCAAAGGCGCGCATGATGGGCGCGATCTTCATGAAGTTAGGTCTGGCACCGACTATGCAGAGGACCTGCCCGGATCCCGATGTCACCGACATGTACGCCACCCCTTAAAGAAGATTAAACCTGACGTTCAGGGTGATCCGGTTTTCCTGGTACTGGTTCAGGGAGTTATCCGACTGCCTGTCCGTATACTTGTAGTTGATAGTTAAGTTCATTCTGTCGTTCAAGGGACGACTTGCGCCGGCCGTCAGAGCCCACGTTTCTGACTGCGCAAGAGATTCAAGTCCATCTCCCTTTGGCTCCTGCTCGCTCCAACTCAGGCGAGTATAAACGGACACACTCCTGGCCAACGGACGCGTCACAGACACTGAGGCCTGTTTAAACGTAGATTCCCTGAGGTCCAGATCTACTTGGCTAAGGTCTCCACCACGCTCCCGGGTCTGGTCTGAGTAACTGCCATTGACACCTATAGTCATACGCCGGCCACTAAAGGCATACAGCAGGGTAAAGCGCTCATCGAGGATAGGGCTGTTACTTAAGCTGGTGTCAGTCAGGGGGTCATCAATACTGCCATCCGCTCCCAGCGTTCTGACATCGCGGCTGTAGGTCAGCGTTTTCTCATAGTTGGCGGAGAAGAAGCTGCGCTTGTGTCTATGGCTTATCCGTAACCATGGCGTACTGCCAAAGAAACGATCCCCGGTACCAATATCCACCGAGGTCCGCGATGTGGGCGTCCAGGTTAGACCTGCTCCCCAGTAGGCGCCGTCAATATCGTCGCGGGTGGAGACAAAATCATTCCACTCGTCCCCAATATAGCCATTGATGGCCCAGGTACGATTGTACTGATACGCTCCGTTGACCTGCGCCGACTTGAGCTCACTGTTATCGTTAGCAGCCAATTGCGACTCAGCATAATCAACTTTGCTGTAATCACCCTGCAAAGACACGGAAATAGGCGAGAATCTGGCGCCGCTACTCAACAGTAAATTGGCCGAATTCTTGGAGCTATCACCGACAATATCTTTAGTGTTGTATTGATCATCATAGGTATAGCGCAGGTACAAGTCGGCGGCGTTTTTGAAACGGCGAGAAATATAGGGACTGACGCTATACCGGAAGGTGGTGTTGGTATTTCCTGTGCGATCCGCTCTATCGTCCCCGCCTGATGCAAAGGCATTGACAGAATTCTGGGATGAAGTTGAATCTGCATCAATGAACAACCACTGATCGATCAGTACGGCATCGCCTCTGGCACTCAGGCTCGGCAGGGTGCGATCGCGATCCCTATCCAGATCACCCGAACCACAATTGTTACTTTTCAATTCGCCATCGCTGAGACTATTCAAATCAACCGAAGTCGACAGGCTCACATTAGCTTTATTACCCTTGCCCCGGACGGAAAAGCTGGGAGTGGCCGTGGCATAAATATCGCTTTCCTCATTATCCGCCGACAAACAGATATTGTCGGTGAGGACTACGCCGGGGGTAACACCCGCGTTGGCGCTCCATTCTGCACAATACACACGCGGGGCTGCAATAGCTGCTAGACAGGCTACATACAACGCAATTTTTTGGGATGGTTGGACCATGGCGTCGCCGGGTATCAGCCGGCTCCCTCCTGTTGCTCGCCACGTTCGCGAGAATTGTAGCCATAACCGTAGCCGTAACCGTAGTCGTAACCAAATGGGTTGCCGCGCCCTCTGCGTGCCTTGTTTAAAACCATGCCTACCATTTTGTCTTCACCAATGCGCTCCAGGGCATCTTTGACAGCCTGCTGTGGCGTCTTATCCGCTGCCACCACGAAGACTATCTGGCCCATAAAACTCGCCAGAACTCCAGCTTCGGTAGTCTGCAACAGAGGTGGGGAATCGAAAATAATGACCCGATCAGGATAGCGCTGCGATAACTCTCTCATCAGCTTCTCCATGCTATCACTGGCGAGCAGCTCATTAGAGTGTTCATGGATATTGCCGGTAGGCATTATCGCCAGTTTTGGTATATTGGTGCGCAGCAAAACATCTCCCACCGAGAGGCCTTTATTTTCCAGTACGTCCAACAATCCCGGCCGACCATCGGGCACACCTAGCATACGACCGGCACTTGCCCTGGCAATATCGGCGTCGACAAACAAAACGGTTTTGTCCATTTCCATGGCGACACTGATCGCCAGACTGATAGAGGTATAGGTCTTGCCATCGCCCTGGATCGCACTCGTCACCATCACCAGGTTAGAGTTACTGACCCTGGCCGCGGCGTCGCCAAAAATATTGGTAAGCAGTGGGCGCTTGATGGTACGAAACTCTTCGGCAATACGGCTGCGGGGCAAGGCCGGAGTCACCATACCCATGGCCTGAAGTTCATCAAACGGGATATTAACTATTGCCTCATTGGCAGGAACCTGCTTACTGCCTGTCGCTTTTACAACGGGCTCAGGCGCGACAACAGAACGCTCAACTACAGCCTTGTGATCAACCTGAGTCGCCTTTTCGCTGGGGGCAGTCTCAGCCGCAACTGCTTTCTGCACAGTGTCGGCGTCATCATGTTGACTGGCAGCATCAGCCTGCTCACCCGCCTGTGCGGATTGCTTTTCGAGTGCATTGACTGCCTTTTCTATTATACTCATGGCAAACTCATTCGTTTTTTTCCCGTTTCAGCAAGCCTGCACTACTGACCGCGAGGTCAGACAGCCAGGTTACCCTCTCCCAGGCTAACCCCCACGAAGATCAATAATAATCCCGCAGTAAAAGCAGCAAAGGTGAGCAGACTATACAGCTCCGCCCTTCTCTCTTCCGGCAGTTGATTGAGCGATACCGACCCAAGTAGCGGCAACCCTGTAACATCCACCAGGGTGTGGGTGGCGCCTATCACAGGAGATAACATAAAGAGCAATACCGCCACACCCACTCCAATACCCATGGCGACCAGCAGCACACCACCGTTAAGCATCAGTTTGTTCGGCTCGCTGGGCCTCGATGGTACAAAGGGTGGATCGATCACGCGAAATACCACGCTGCTGGCATTGTGTTCCATGTCATCTGATAGCTGCGCCGACTCGCGACGTTGCAGCATGACCTGGTGCTGCCGTGAGACCACGCCGTAGTCTCTATCGAGCTGCTTGAACTGAGCCTCGGTTTCCGGAATGCTGTTAACTTTGCCCTCAAGCGCGCTCATGCGTCTTTCGTATTCAGCCACACGAACACGCAGCTCCGCAGCATTCGCCTCAGTTTCAGCGAGCATTTTGCGCATTCCCTGATAAACGGGGCTATTTGATAAGCTACTAAATCCGTTGCCGGTATCCTCCCGCATCTGTTTAAGCTCTCGGCTTTTTTCTGCCTCCAACTCACCGATCAAACCGTTTATCTGACGCACTTCAGGGTGTTTATAGGTGTACCGGGAAAGCAGGTCATCCACTCGCACCCGCAACATCTGGATACGGCTGTCCAGTGGTGACATGGTGGCTGAAGGGGAAATGATGCTGGAGGAAATGAAAACCGGCTCCTCACCATCCAGTTGGCGCTCAAGCTCCATCTGTCGGTTTTCCATTTCGCTGAGTACCAGGCGGGCTCCCCGTAAATCGTTACGGGCGTTATCCAGACGGGAATAATAGTCGCTGCCGCCAGCACCGGGCAATGTATCCCTGTGCTGCGCCTTGAAATTTGCCAGGCGCTCTTCCGCGATCATGAGGCGCTGCTCATAGTCAGCAATCTGTTGATCGAGAAAGCTCTGTGCCTGTGAACTATCGGTTCTCTTGTCCCCCAGAGAGCTCTCAATAAACACAGTGATGAGAGCCTGGGCGATACGTCGGGCCGTATTACGGTCCTCGTGTTTGACCGATATATAATACAGCGAAGTATTGCTGCTATCCCCGCCCAGAGAGATGGCACTGCCCAACTCAGAAAGCAATCTCTCTTTCTGCTGATCCGTATTGACCTCCAGATCAAGGTCGGTCATTCGCATCAGCTTTTCAAGATTGGGGCGACTGAGCAAGGTGCGGCTCATCAGTATAATTCGCTCATCGATATCCGGTTGTATAGCCAGACCACGCAAGAGTGGACGTAGCACCGTGTTCGTATCTACGTAGACCCGGGCTTTGGCCACATAGGCCTCCGGCATTTGCCATACCCAGAACCACCCGGCCAGGGCAATAATCCAGGCGACCACCAAGGCCAGCCAGCGGTGCCGCCAGGCACCCCAGACATAGGTGAATACGAGTGATAGCACTTCATGCATTTTTTAAAGGTCCCCTAAAAACCCTGGTTTAGATGCTTTCAGTCTAGAACCAGGATTCGGATATGATGATAATGTCGCCGGGCACCAGCGTCAGGTTGGCTGTAATGTCACCATCCTTAACGAGATCATCCAGTCGCAAACCGAAGGATTTTTGCTTACCATCCTCAACCCGCACTAATACCGAAGCGTTCCCATCCGCAAACTCGGTCATACCACCCACGGCGATCATCAGATCCAACAGGGTCATATGCTGCGTATAGGGAATACCCGTTGGGTTGGTGGCCTCACCAAGAACCCGTATGCGCTGTTCCGGTACGCCGGAAAAACCGCCGACTATCACACTGACCACAGGTTGGCGTACGTATTCAGCGTAGGCCGCCTCGATATCCCTGGCAAGTTGGGTAGAGGTCTTGCCGCTGGCTACCAGATCTTCAACCAGGCGCGTCGTCAATTTACCGTCGGGTCGAACAACACCCCCGGTGGTGAGCTCCTCGTTACCCCAGACAAATATTTCCATAGAGTCACCCGGACCAACTATATACTCGTAGTCGGGCTCCAAACTTCGCTGGGGCTCGGGAACCGGTGGGTAGGAATTTGAGCTGCAGCCACTGAGGCATAAAGCGACAGTCATTAATGCTCCAGTGAGCAGAGATTGACTTGTACGGAAACCATTTACATTCTTTTTAAGATCAGGCATTGCGCTCTCCCGTGAGCTGGTAATTACCCCAGATTTTCCCCTTGAGTCTAGCACGCGGGAACTGGCTGTTTCGAGTCCCGACTAAACATTGTGAACCATATCACAAATAAACTTCCACTCAACGAGCTGCTTTGAAGGCATGGCTCTCCCGGCACTTCTCCACCGTGAAAATATCGCTCAAAACAGCCCCGAACATCAAGGACGACCGGGGAGACTGATACGAATTTCAACAATGCGCCACTCCTTATAGCTGGGCAATAATTCCTGCGCGCCGGTATTCTCCGAGACCTGAATTGCACCTCGACCTTCAACCTGCAATCTCGTCTGCTGGATACCCTTGTCGGCCAAATATCGAGCCACTGTTTCAGCGCGGCGACGTGACAAACTTAGATTATATTGCTCCTTGCCCTGGTTATCTGAATACCCGGTAATAAAAGCGCGGCTGCCTTGTGCGCTATTCAGCAACTCCAAAGCCCGCTCCAGCACTCCCAGGGACTCATTTGAAAACTCCGAACTATCGAAGCCAAACTGGACGTGCAGTAAGTGTTCTGTGGCCGGGATTAGTTTAGCAGCGGCGGAGTCACCGGCACCTTCCTCTTCCAGGGATGCTGTAGTAGCAGGAACACTCGTTTGAACGGGCTCCTCCGATTGGATCGAGTCCTCAGACTGGGAAAACCCGTTATCCGTAAAGGTCATTACAGTGCCTTGCACTGGATTATCCAACGAAGCCTCATCAGGTAGATTCCCTGCCTCTTCGGTTGCCCACTCAGGATCCGATTGGACATCTGCCCCCTGCTCGTCCTGCACAGGTAAAGCTGCCTCCAACTCCGATAATTCCTCCGTCTCGGTCGCAGGCAATTCCGGCTCAACAGTCGGCAGCGTCTCAAGTTCAGGGATGGAGTCCAGGGCTACCTTATCCAGGACTGAGTCCATGGGCAGCTGAACCTCAGGCGCCTCGGGAATACGTGGGATCGAGCTGCTATTTTCAATCGGAGGCTGTACTGTAGAAAACTCACCCCACCAGGTAGATACCCTGTCCCGCCAGGCAGCCGATTTGTCGTACTGGGTTCCCAGCACTACCAGGCCAACAAGAACAACAAGAACCAGGGCAACTACGGCAACGTTAACAGGACTGCGGGCGGTTTGAACCTCAGGCTCCTTTACTCGCTCTTCCAACTCCCCGGAGCCGGCTACCGCCGAAAAGGAATCCAATGGCCATGGCTGGACGGGCTCTTCCGCTGGTTCCGTGGGTAGTAGCGGACTGCTTGCAACCGGCGCGAGGTGTGGCGGTGAGATTGAAACGGGCTCAGGTAAGGGATTATCTAACGAGCTCTCTACAGTTATATCCGGGAGAGTCGACTCATTGTTGTCGAGCCTATCTAGGTTATCTTTTTTTTTTGCGTAGGAGCAACGCCGATCACAGGAGGCTGCTCCCCATTATCTATCGACCTGTCGCCAACGGCGTGCAACTTCACTTCCTGTGGCACCGAAGGGGCCTCGGAATCCGGAGGATTCAAATCGTCACCACGGTTTTCCTGTACAGGTACAGGATCCTCCATGGGAGGCGAATCCATCACCGGACTGGATACCGGTATCTCCTCGTACTCATCCTCAACAAGGAAGTCATAATCTGAGAAACTACTGCCTGCAGCGAGATGCTCACTCTGCAGCTCCTTAATCACCTCACGTATGTCCTGCACACCAATCTGGTGACGCTGTTCGACACAACCGTGCAGCATCATGCGACTGCAAATCAGGTTGATCCGGCGCGGAACACCTTCACTGAATTTGAAGATAAGAGGGAATATCGCCTTGCTCAATGCCGGATCACCTTGCCAACCCACTGCCTTCAATCTGTGCAGAATATAGGCTTCCGTTTCTTCTGGCTCCAATGATTCCAGGTGGCTTGCAGCGACTATGCGCTGGTGAACCTGCTCCATTTCAGGGGAGAGTATCAGGTCGCGCAGTTCGGGCTGCCCGAGCAGGAAGATCTGCAGTAGTGGCTGGCCACCGACCTGTATGTTGGTCAGCAGGCGCAATTCCTCCATGGCGGAAGAAGACAGATCCTGCGCTTCGTCAACAATTAACAGGGCTCGCCGACCATCCCTGTGCCAGTTGTGCAGCATGACATTCAGGCGCTGCAACAACTCAGCTTTATCAGCATCGACAGACGCGATGCCAAAACTATAGGCCACAGTTTTCAATAAATCATCAGCACGCAATTGCGTACACACCAGATTTGCGGTGGTTACGTTATCCCTGGCCAGGGAATCGACCAGGTCACCGATCAGGGTCGTCTTGCCGGTGCCAGGACGACCGGTGATCATTACGAAGCCTTCAGCACGCATAAAAGCATAGGCCATATAGGCCCGGGCCTTGGCATACCCCTTATGCTCATAGCAGATCCTGTGATCAGGACTTAACTTGAACGGTTCCGCCCGCAAATTGTAAAAAGCTTCGAACATTTAAAACCATCGATTACCGGCTACACAGCCTCATTAACCCACCTTTGCAAAGTTCAATTACCTTTGCAAGGAGCATTATAGTGCCCCTTCCCCAATTTTTGTCTAAACTGAGAACTGTTAGTCAAGTTGAGCGTCGCGGTGGCACGCCACTATTATCCTGTACCCCTTTTTTTGGAGTTATTATATGCAAAAAATTCTTGGACTCACCGGTTCCATCGCTGGCATAGTCGGCGCCCTGCTCTGCCTTATTGCTGGCCTGGCGAGGTTAGGCGGCGGCGCGTATTACCTTGCCGGATATGAAACCACAACGCTATTCGAAGTTGGCGCAGGCCTGATGGTTTTCGCCTGCCTTACACGCCTCGAAGAGATGCGCTCACGCCAGGACTGAACAAGCACTCTGTCACGGAGCACGCTGGTCTAGCTGTTGTGCGCGGTCTTGCGACCGACCCACCACTTGTAGGCCAGGTGACGAACCAGCATCAACGGAGGCATTCGTATCCAGTGCGAACGCAGGTATAGCAGGTTTGAGGCATACCACGAGTGCATTTCAGCAAGACTATGGGGGGCAAGATGGCGGTCGATGGCACCCTGCATTAGCTTATCTGCCAGCCACCATGGCCGGTTTTTTTCGATAGCCGCGAAGGCAGCATCCGGCACGGCTGCCCCCAGGATGCGGCGCATCGCGGAGGCGGCATAGTACAGCGGCCGCTGCACACCGAGTTCCTCTGCGCGGCTCACCAGTTGCATCCAGTAACCACTGTCCTGCGCCATAAAGTGATTGCACAGCATGTGTATATCCACCAGATCCCGCAAGCCGCCGCGCAATTCATCGCTCATGAAAAGGTGTGTCGCGCTGTGCAGCACCATATCTGTCGGGGCAAGGACACTGAACGGCGTGCCTGGCACCGCCACCAGCCCGTCCCAAAGCTTGTCGGCATTAATTTTTATGCGACTACTGGACTGGATCAAGTTGTGGTGTACATCCAGCTCCAGGGGACTATCCTGACGACGCAATGGCGGAATCTCATGGCTCCAGTCGCGGTAGTAGCGCTCATCGTACTCGGTCAATGCCTCATCGAACCCCCAGCCCGCCTGTTGCAGCATAGTCTCAGTGCTGGACAATTTGCCGCGGGGCACGAGGATATCGATGTCATTTAAACGCCGGCCAATCCCCGGCGACAGCTCAGCCAGTAAATAGGCCGCGCCCTTGAGCAAAACAACTGGGTAGCCACACCCCGCAAAGACATGACTGAGCTCTCGCAGCTCCCGTCGGGCCAGCAATTGGCGATAGTCGGCGTAAATACGAGCGCCCTGCAGAACGTCCCTGGCCGCCGGGGGAATGTCATCCAGAACCGCCCTTTCCTGCGCATAGCCATGCAAGCGGGCCAACACCTTGGCAGCTCTTGCCAATTTCAGCAGATTGTCCCATTGCGCCCCATCCAGCCTCTCCAGGCAGGCGGGATCCGACATGACATCAGTCAACTCGCTCACCTCAGGTCCTCCTGCAGCAGACCCTCGATAGCATCAACGGCTTGCGCAATGCTGCCATTGGGCAAGTCGTAGCAATCGACCTGTTTCACCAGTTGCGTCACACTGCGGAAGCCGGCTTGCATCGTCACCGCGTAGTTGAACGAGTTATTGACCAGTTTGGTGAGGGCGACTGCCCGGTGCTGTGGCTGCAACATTGTGGCCTCACCGACACCAAAGCGTGGAAAAATGATCCAGCGGGCTTTTACGGCCTCATTCTGGCGCTGCAGGCTTTCTACCGGAGGCCGCATATGAGCGACCGTGCCCTTGCGAGTGCGCTCAAACACAGGGCCCAGGCTCAATTCGGGAGCATAATTTCGTATAATTTCGATAGATTCATTTTTCAGGGGCGCTGCCCGCGGAATCGGCAGCAGCATGTTATCGCTGTGGCGGATCACCCCAAACTCATCAGACAGCAGACGCCAGCCACGCCCCACCAGTCCGGCGCACAAGGTACTTTTCCCCGACCCGGGAGTGGCCGGCAGGATCACCCCGCGCCCTTCTTTTTCAACGACCGCACTGTGCAGTATGAGATTGAAATGGCCGGTCGTTCCTATGCACCAGTTTATCCCCCATTCATACATGGGAAAGGCATGGTCCAGTGGATAGGGTTCAAAGGGCTGCAGGCCATCTACCCGAAACTGCACCTGGGGTCGGTACCAGCGTCGCAGCCCGCCAACCCTGCTCATGGAGACATGAAAATGGCTGGGTTCATGGTCTGACAGCAGCTCAGCGACCGGGTAGCTGGCCGCCAGGGTTGCCAGAAAATCAGGTATATCGGTCTGCAGATGCACAGAGAATGGGCCGGTGCGATAGCGCAAGCCCGAAGTACGGGCCATCTTTACCAGCGCCGACGGCGACAGATCACCGAGCCTCATGCGGGACAGGCTTCCACCAGCTGAAGATCGCGAAGTTCAAGCAGAACCGTGTCGATTTTGGGTGCCCACTCGGCCGCTGTGCCCTCGCCCACCTGCAATACAAAGTCTTCACCCACTTCCAGGCTGGTCCTGGGCAAATGTGACAACAGCCTGACTATTTCGCCCGGGAACGCATCGAGGATGTGAGTCCGGCCCGTTACCAGCGAGTAACAGGCCAGGCATTCATCAATGTCTTCGAGTAATACTTCTGATGACGACTTGAACGCCCACTTTTCAACCATGCGATCACGGTATCAATAGTTGGGTTTATTGGAAAGCGGAAAGACCCTGGTTTGCCAAACAGTTAACCGTTTGCCTGGTCATAAACCATACTCTGCAGCCCTCCCCCGATGGAGTCCCAGCAGGAATCACTCATCGCGGTGCCAAAGGTATTGCGCTGTGGAAAGAAACCGGTGATCTGTGGTCGCTGCGACATGATTTTGCCCGTTGCCGGATCTTTTTCAACATCAACGTAGCACAGCACATAACGCTGGCCTTTATGCTTGTAGCCATGCAGGCCATTTCCGCCACGCTTAGGCTCAGGAAATACCTCATCTCCCGTTAGCGCATCATAGTACCTTTGGTTGACCTCATAGAGGTCATTGCCGAGGTCATTGCCGCGGTTATTATGTTTTGCTTCCCAGTACTGTGCCAGCACGCGCAGCGCCTTGTCATCCGCAGCTACCACCGGCTCGAAATTGGTGCCATTAGCGTCGCACTGGGTGCTGGCCTGAGCCAGGGCTGCCCCCGGGCTGAGGGTGCCTATCAGCGGGATAGCCGCAGACGCCTTCAACAGGCGCCTTCTGGCCTTGAAGTCTTCTTCCTGCCCGTTGTTCTGGGCGTTTTCTATGTCCTTGTGATTAGCCAAAATATCTCCCCTGACTTATAGAGGGCGCGGGGCCCCTTAAAGATAATGCAATTTCTATGCCTATACTTGCAACTTATTGATAATTAAGCATATCTTGAATTCAGGGCCACCCTTAACATCACCATTTGTAAAATAAACCGACACAATCGGCCGAATAATAGCGGTGACGGGGGCCTGTAAAATCATAAACGCCACACATCCAGGCCTATTTCCTGCAAAGCATCCCGGGGAATCACCGACTTGATATCAATAAGTGTAGCACCCTCCACCGAAATAGCCTTGTAGTCGGCCACGGGCATTTCCAGGTATTCCCGGTGCGGCACGGCCAGAATAACGGCCTGTGCGTCTGCCAGCGACTCCCAGGAAGCCAACTCCAGCCCGTATTCCTCGCGGGCCTCCGCCGGGTCTGCCCAGGGATCGTGAACCTGCACCTCACAGCAGTACTCCTGCAATTCGGCAATAATGTCCACTACCCGCGAATTGCGCAGATCCGGACAGTTTTCCTTGAAGGTTAAACCCAGCACCACGATTTTGGCAGCCTTGACCGGGTGGCCCAGGCTCAGCAGTCGTTTTACCGTCTGCTCGGCTACAAACTTGCCCATATTGTCATTGGTCTTGCGCCCGGCAAGAATCACCTGCGGATGGTGCCCCACCGCCTCAGCCTTGTAGGTCAGGTAATAGGGGTCAACGCCGATGCAGTGCCCGCCCACCAGGCCCGGCCGGAATGGCAGGAAATTCCACTTGGTGCCCGCGGCTTCCAGCACATCGAGGGTATCGATATCCAGCCGATTGAAGATCAGGGCCAGTTCATTCATCAGGGCGATGTTAAGATCGCGCTGGGTGTTTTCGATCACCTTGGCCGCCTCGGCAACCTTGATCGTGGCGGCCGGATGGACACCGGCGTGCACCACTTCACTGTATAAAGCAGCGACCCGCTCGAGGGTTTCCGCTGTATCCCCCGACACCACCTTGACGATGGTTTCAAGGCGGTGCTCCTTGTCTCCCGGGTTGATTCGCTCGGGGGAATAGCCCACGTAAAAGCCTTCCCCGGCGAAATCTTCCGCACGACCTGCCCACGGCATGCCGGAGGCCTGCTCCAAAATGGGTACACACACTTCCTCGGTGCAGCCGGGATAAACCGTGGACTCAAAGATAACGGTGGCACCGGCTTGCAGATGGGCACCAACCGCACGGCAGGCACCTTCCAACGGACTCAGGTCCGGACGCCGCGCCGCGTCGATGGGTGTTGGAACCACCACCACAATAATGCTCGCTTCTGCCAGCCGTGAAGCATCGCTGGTATATTGCAGTTGGCTGGCCTCGGCCAATTGCTCCGAACTTACCTCGCCGCTGGGATCCCGTCCGGCACGGTAGTGTTCCAGCTTCGCCTCGTTGAGATCGAAGCCAATAGTCGCGCGTCGCCGCCCAAATGCCACCGCCAGCGGTAAACCCACATAACCCAAACCTACAATCGCTATCGTATCCACAACTTCCATATCCTATCCATTAATCCGCTGACGCTGTAAAAACCACTCGCTGGTCGCCGACAAACCCTGTGCCACCGTGTGAGTAGGCTCATACCCCAACAACTGGCGCCCTTTACTGATGTCTGCCTGTGAATGGCGCACATCCCCCGCCCTGAATTCTGCGTATACCGGTTCCAGGTTTTCTATAGTGGAGCTTCCCTGAGCCAGTAAATCCCGAATCTGGTAAAAGAGTTCATTCAGCGTGGTGCACCCACCAACCGCAACGTTGTATACCTGATTGGCCGCCGCAGAATCCGGGACTGTTGCGGCCAGTAAGTTGGCCTGTACCGTGTTATCGATGTAACAGAAATCGCGGGAGGTTTCCCCGTCGCCATTGATCTGGCAGGTAGTGCCCTTGCACAGCGCCTCGAACCACCGCGGAATCACCGCCGCATAGGCGCCCATGGGGTCCTGGCGGGGACCAAAGACATTAAAATAACGCAGCCCGATACATTCCATTCCATAGGTACGCGCGAAGACGTCTGCGTATAATTCGTTCACGTACTTGGTTACCGCGTAGGGTGACAGCGGCGCACCTATGGTGTCCTCCACCTTGGGCAGTCCCGGATGGTCACCGTAGGTGGACGATGAGGCGGCGTAAACGAAGCGCTTGACGCCTGCATCGCGCGCGGCCACCAGCATATTCAGAAAGCCATCAATATTGGAGTGATTGGTGCGAACAGGGTCCTCGATGGAACGGGGTACACTGCCCAATGCGGCCTGGTGTAACACATAGTCCACACCATCTACCGCTTTGTGGCAGGCGTCCAGGTCGCAGATATCCGCTTGCAGGAATGTAAAGCGTTGCCAGGCCTCCTCGCCCACCTGGGCGCGAACACCGTCCAGGTTGGCCTGAAAGCCGGTGGAAAAATTGTCCAGCCCTACGACCTTCTGCCCCAGGTTGAGCAGACTCTCCAGCAAATTGGAACCAATAAAACCGGCAACTCCCGTCACCAACCAGCTGGCAGAGCGCTTCGTTAAATCGGCTTTGAGACTATTAATTGCTGGCATAAATTGTGAATATTCTCTGTCGGTTTAGTAGGCATTCTTTTGTGTGCGGCGTGTCTCACTTACCACCCTGTGGCATTTACACCCAGGGAGACAGAGTATAGTGTTTCCCTATATCGTCGGCTATCACAGAGTGTGAGATGGTGCACGATTTGACCACTTAAACAGAGGACCGCTCCGGGTTATATCAGCATGCTCGCCAACATAGGCTTATACAGTTACAGCTCAGCGGCAGTGGCCTACACATTGCTGACTGCACTGGTCTTGATCACCCGGCGCAGAGGCTCATTGGTGGGCCTGCCATTAATGGTCGCAGCAGCTCTGACAGCCATATGGGCCGCCATCAGCGCCTACTCCACCCTGCTGCCTTACCCCCAGGTGACCCTGATGCAACTGGCCGAGGTGGCACGCAACGCCGCGTGGTCATTCCTGCTGCTAAAACTCATTAGTGTTCGCCTGCAGGGCACTGATCACCTGCTGGCGTCCAATCGCTGGATTCCCTGGTTTTTCGCCGTCTTTGCAGGAATACTGGCGGTGTTACTGGGGCCCACGCTACTTACCAGCACCTCTCCCCTGCCCGGGAATTCTTACAGCACGCCCGTATTCGCCACCTCGTTGGCCATGGCCGTTCTGGGCCTGCTGCTACTGGAGCAGATATTTCGCAACAGTGGTGAGGAGGAACGCTGGTCCATCAAACACCTTTGCCTGGGCCTCGGCGTTATCTTTGCCTACGACTTCTTTATGTATGCCGAGGGGCTGTTGTTCAAGGTACTGGACGACACCCTGTGGCAGTCGCGCGGTGCGGTTGTCGCCATGGCAGCGGCCTTCCTGGCGGTTGCTGCAGGCCGCATTGATCGTTCCGATGATACGCGCAGCCTCTATGTCTCGCGCCATGTTGCCTTCCATTCGGTGACCTTGCTGGCGGCGGGTGTTTACCTGCTGATGATGGCTGTGGTGGGCTATTTTATCCGCTACCTGGGCGGTAGCTGGGGCGGTGTGCTACAAATCACTTTCCTGTGTGCCTCGGGGCTGGTCATGCTCGCCCTGCTATTCTCAGGGCAGATACGCGCCCGCATCCGCGTGTGGCTGAGCAAGAATTTTTTCAGCTACAAGTACGACTACCGGGTCGAGTGGCTGGAATTCACCCAGACGCTGGAAACCGGCGGCGACAACATCCCGGAGAGTATCATCCGGGCTATTGCCAACCTGGCCAAGAGTCCCGCGGGCCTGCTATGGAGCAAAACCGAGGAAAACCGCTATGACCTGGCCGCCAGCTGGGAAATGCCGGAGCCAGGCATAGGCGAACATTTACTGGAGCTACCGGTCTGGTTACGCCAGACCGAGTGGATTATTGACCTGCGCGAATGGCGACAGGCACCCGACCTCTACAAGAACCTGGAACTGCCCGCCTTTTTTGAAGATATTTCACGGGCCTGGCTGGTCATCCCCCTGATGTTTGGCGACCAGTTGCAAGGCATCCTGCTATTGCGTGAATCCGACCTGCAGTCGGAGCTTAACTGGGAGGACCGCGACCTGCTGAAAGTGGCGGGCCGCCAGGCCGCCAGCCACCTCGCACAATACCAGGCCAACCAGGCACTGGTAGAAGCGCGGCAATTCGAGGCCTTTAACCGCCTGTCGGCCTACGTAATCCACGATCTCAAAAACATATTGGCGCAGCAGTCACTGATGGTCTCCAACGCCGAGCGGCACCGTGACAACCCTGCCTTTATCGACGATATGATCGGCACCGTGCACAACTCAGTAGAACGCATGACGCGGCTGATGGAACAGATGCGCAGCGGCGCCCGCGACATGGGTATGCAGCAGGTAGCGTTGTGCGAACTGCTGCACGAGGCCGTCGCCAACCGGCAACATGGGCAACCCGCACCCACGCTTACACCCTGCGAAAACGAACTGCTGGTGGATGCGGACAGGGAACACATGACCACCGTGTTCACCCATATCATCCAGAACGCCCAGGAAGCCAGCGACAAAAACGGCACGGTGAATGTGCGCCTGCTACAGAACGGCGAAAATGCGGTGATAGAGATTGAGGACAAGGGTGTTGGTATGAGCGAGGATTTTGTACGCGATCGCTTATTCAAGCCCTTCGACTCTACCAAGGGACTGACCGGCATGGGCATCGGTGCTTTCGAGAGCCGCGAGTTTGTGCGCTCCCTGGGGGGCGATATCCGCGTCACCAGCACGCCGGGGGAAGGCTCCCTGTTTCGCATAGTGCTACCATGTAGCCAGGCGAATGACGGAATAACCAGAACAGAGAAGATTATTACAGAAGGAAGCATGGGGTGAGTAAAGCAAAGAAACAACTGCTGGCAGTGGAGGACGACAAGGGCCTGCAGAGCCAGCTGCGCTGGGCTTTCGAAGATTTCGAGGTAACCATCGCCGGCGACCGTGAAGAAGCCATCACCCAACTGCGCCGCGTGCAACCCGGTGTGGTCTTGCTGGACCTGGGCCTCCCACCTGACCCGGGCGGCGTGTCTGAAGGTCTGGCCACACTGGAAACAATACTGTCGCTGACACCTGAAACCAAAGTCATCGTGGTAACCGGTGACAATGACCGCGCCA
>RCNC010000216.1_pt1 | contig 34063 bp, 32 predicted proteins | sample 2041301 | NCBI WGS metagenome assembly RCNC01 (sample SAMN09708231, study PRJNA481090) | Marine sediment metagenome, whole genome shotgun sequencing project. | biome: marine sediment; feature: ocean; material: sediment; isolation source: Sewage treatment plant 13A marine sediment (STP13A) ... | reverse complement strand
AGAGAGTGGCGGGCCCTCAGCCTCCTGGCCCCCTCCCTAGGCCTCCATCCCGAATCGGAAAACTTTCCTCTCTCAGTGAAGCCCGAGAGTAAGGTCTCCGTGAACGACCTCCTCAACATCTTCCGGGACTACTACGCCGACACCCCCTACGACATGACCCGCAGTCTGACCGTGGTGAATGGCGAGGGTCAGGCGGTAAAGAGCCCCGTTGCAAACCCCTTCATGAATGGGGATCTCCGGGACCTTCTTGGCGTCCATCGGGAGCGAACCATCGCCTCCCCCACCGCCACCTATCTGACCGTCACCCAATCCCGGGCCTGGCTTCCGGATCCGATAGGCGGGCTGGTCTGGCTGGGGTACGACAATCCCGCCACGACCCCTCACCTGCCCTTCTACATCGGGATCTCCCAGATGCCCGATGGATATCTGGTGGATGGTCGGCGGGAGTTCAGCCGGGATTGTTCATGGTGGGCATACCGACGGGCCAGCAAGCTGTCCTATTTCAGGTACCAGGAAATGGCCCCGGTCCTGAAGGAAGTGTGGGAACCCTTGGAGGCTGAGATCTTCCAGCGCCAGGCCCAGATCGAGGAAGAAGCCCTGGCCCTCTTCAAGCGAGATCCGGCCCAGGCGGAGAAGTTCCTCACGGAATACTCCGTGGGCCTGGCCAACCGGACCGCCGACAGATACTGGACGTTAGGGGACCAGCTCTGGGTTCGGTTCAACAACCGTTTCTAGAAATGCCTTGGCCCAGACCTCAGGCGGGGAACGCCTGGGGCCTGGGCCGTCGGGTCATCTGGAATAAGTCCGGGCCTGAGCTCGAACCGAACCGGCTAGCGGTTCTTAAAAAAGCCTCCCAGAAGCTTCTTCCCGGCGTCGGCGATATCTCCGGCATCCAGGCCGTCGCCCTCATCATCCAGAAGGCCGCCCAGCATTCCAAGAGCTCCCGGAGCCATCTCCTTCGCCCGCTGACCTTCGCCGGAAAGCATGCTGGCGAGGGCTCCCACGTCCAGGCCCTTTTGCTTCTTCTGGCGGCCGAGAGCACCCATCACCAGTGGAGCCAACATGGGCAGTAGGCCCGCGATGGCTTTAGGGTCCAGCCCTGTCTGCTTGGCGACTTCCGTTTCGACAGCGGGCTGCCTTCCCCCCAAAGCGTGTTTGAGAATTGCCTGACCCTCCTTCGAGTCCCCTCGGTTGAGGAAGCCTGAAAGGTCGTCCAGGATGCTCCCGTCATGGTCCTTTTCCAGGGCCTTGGCGAGGGATGCAGCCCCATCCGGACGTTTGGAGTTCCCGGCCAAAGCGGCCATGAGGGCCGGAAGGGCGGCACCGATAGCTTTCTGGGCACCCGATTGGTCCGTCCCCATCTGCGTCCCGATCTGTTTGGCAGCGTCTCCTGCCAGTTGGTTCTGCAACATGTCCAGCAATGACATCGTTTACTCCTTCTGTATTCCCGCATGGGGACGAATGACGAAACGCCTCAGGTAAGGGCTCGTCTAAAAATTGGCGACGATCGCAACCGTGAAAGCGGTATCCACTGTTCCAAGGGGCGTGAGCACTTGGGCGTCACCCAGGGGGACAGTGGTCAGAGCCGGATCATGGTCATAAAAAATCTGGAAGCTGGCCTTCAGAGCCAGTCGATCGGACATGCCTACGGCGATGGCGTTGGTCCAGTCTGCACGGAAGTCTTCCGTGGCGTTCAGGTTCTCGTCCAACACCAACTCGCTGATCAGATCCGTCGTCTCCGTCAATTTATGGAAGAAGTCGTACGAAGCGCGAATCCCAATAAAGGAGTCTTCGATGTCAGGGTTCTCGATCACGTCATCCTGGATGGTGTAGGTCAGGCCCAAGTCGGTCTTGAATTTGCTGGTTTCCTTTTCGATCCAAATCCGACCGGCACCCCCAACGAACCCATACCGGTTTTGGATGCCGGCAAAGGTGTTCCGATCCCAGTCGGCCCCGCCGAAAAGAAAGGAGGCGTCACTAATGGCCCGATCCAGCCGCCCATTTATGTAGTAGTTCTCTGCGGTAACCACATCTTCGGTGGTCTCGGAGACCGTGAAATTATCTACGGTCCCTAAAGCTGTTCTTGTCGTGGTGCCCGACTCGGTCCGAAGAGCCCCAAAGGAGAATTTAAAGGAGGTCTTATCCCAAAGGTGCTCCGTGGTATTCTTGAGGCCGAGGGTGCTCGCCGAGGCATTCCCGGAGGTAAGAACAAAGGTCAACTCAGCCACATCGGTCCAGCCAAGAGGTCTCTCATCCTGCCCAGCCAACTCGGAAGAGAATAGAAGGGAGGCGCCAAGGACCAAGGCCCCCAGGGTGAACAATGGACGAGAACCAACCATCGATGAATATCCTTTCTTGTTTGTTCTTGGGTTTGCCGACTACTCTATAGAGTTCAGACACTCCAGATAAGTCACATGATTACCCAGGATGTGACCGGTCGTGCCGAAGTCGGTCTAGGGAGGAGAGGCTCCACATCCCGTTGTTGAGCCGGCTCCGACCCTATTGGCGGAGCAACTACTGCACCTACGAAGGAGAGGTACCCCATGGCGAAGACGCACGTTGCAAAGGTGATCGAGTTGGTTGGAAGCTCGGAGGAGGGTTGGTCGGAAGCGGCCGACGTCGCCGTAAAGACTGCCAGCAAATCCATCAAAAACATCACAGGTGTTGAGGTCGTGGCCCAGACCGCTCAGGTCAACGACGGCGGCATCGTCACCTACAAGGCCACCGTCAAAGTCGCCTTCGGCGTGGAAGACTAACCCCATACAAGGAGGGGACATGGGCCAGAAGCCCGGAGACCTCTATCTCGGCAAGATACTGGACGAAAATACCTCCGAACCCACAGACGCCAATCTCGAGCTTCCGAGTCACCGGCTAACCACCCACGGTGTCATTGTGGGTATGACCGGTTCAGGAAAAACGGGTCTGGGGGTCGTACTCCTGGAAGAGATACTTTCGGCCGGGATCCCGGCCCTGATCCTGGACCCGAAGGGAGATATGGGAAATCTGCTTCTGAATTTCCCCTCCTTCGACCCTGAGGATTTCAGGCCATGGATCGACGAAGGTGAAGCTCGGAGGAAAGGTATTTCCCCGGAGGAACTGGCCAAAAGCACGGCCGACCTCTGGAAAGGTGGGCTGGCCCGGTCGGGTATCGAACCCCGTCGAATGGAAGAACTCACTCAGAAAGTGGACTTCCAGATCCTGACCCCGGGATCCAGTGCCGGGATTCCGTTGAACGTCATCGGCGACCTCTCTCCTCCGGACATCTCCTGGGAAGAGGAGGGAGAAACCGTCCGAGACGAGATTGAAGGACTGGTCTCCGGGATTCTGGTCATGGCTGACCTGGACGCCGATCCCCTCACCAGCCGAGAGCACATCCTCCTTTCAAATCTGGTTGAGCACGCCTGGAAAAACGGGCAGTCTCTGGATCTGCCCACCTTGATCGGGCAGATCCAGCGGCCGCCTCTCCGTCGGCTCGGGGTTTTTGAACTGGACACCTTCTTCCCGGAATCTGACCGGATGAAGCTGGCCATGAGGCTGAACGGGTTGGTCGCCTCCCCCTCCTTCTCGGAGTGGATCCGGGGCGAGCCTCTGGATATGCAAGCTCTTCTCTACACACCCGATGGCCGCCCTCGGGCCAGCATCATCTACCTGTCCCATCTCTCGGAAAAGGAGCGGATTTTTGTTGTGACCCTCCTTTTGTCCAAGCTGGTCACCTGGATGCGCAAGCAGCCCGGGACATCGGAGTTGAGGGCACTGGTGTATGCCGACGAGGTCATGGGATTCGCACCCCCCACGGCGGAACCACCCTCCAAACGCCCCATTCTTACGCTCTTCAAGCAAGCCCGGGCCCACGGGGTTGGGATGGTCCTGGCCACACAGAACCCGGTGGATCTGGACTACAAGCTCATGTCCAACGCCGGCACCTGGATGATCGGGCGGCTCCAGACCGAGCGGGACAAGGCCCGAATCATTGAAGCTCTCCGATCCGCTTCAGGCGACGTGGATGTTGGAGCCTGGGATGCCCGTATCAGCGGCTTGGACAAACGACAGTTCGTGCTGAAGACAGCCCGATCACCACAACCGGAGCTCTTTTCGACCCGGTGGGCCATGTCGTATCTCCGGGGGCCCTTTACCCGCACCGAGCTTCAACGCCTCAAGGCCCAGGGGGAGGCCGCATCGGAACCGACGGGGGAACCGGCGGGGGAACCGGCTGGAGCGGCGCCTCCCAAAGTGACGGAAGGACCCACGAGAGCCGAAGTCACCCCCAAAGCGGCTCCATCGACACCGACAGCCCCGGCGCTAGCCGCGGATGAGAGCCCCCTGGCCCCAAGGGTTCCCTCTGAAATTCCTGTTCGGTACCTGGACCCATCTGCACCATGGAGTGGGGAAATCGGCGTCGTTCCCGGCGGCCGACGGTTAGAGGCTGGGCTGGCGGCCCGAGTGAGTCTGCTCTTCGATGATCAGAAGGGTGACCTCCGTCATACGGAGGAATGGGAAGCGGTTTTCTTTCCACTGGAGGAGCCCCTGGGGTTGGAGGGAGCTCGGATCGTCGACCACGACAAAAGGGATTTCCGGGAAGGGCCCCAGGGGGATGTGGTCTTCGCACTGCCGGATCTCTCCCTTGAAAAGCCCGCATTCTTCAAGAGCTCCAAGAGGGCCATCGTGGAGCACCTATACCGGAACCTCTCTCTCACCCTGTTCAGAAACACCCCTCTGAAACTGTACTCCCGGGTGGGTGAGTCGGAGGAGGGCTTCCTGAAGCGGTGCCTCGAGGTCGCGGAGGAACGAGCGGACGCCCAAGCCGAGAAGCTCAGGGACCGATTCGAAGCCAAGCTCAAGACCGCGAGCAACCGCGTATCACAGGCTGAGCGGAGGGTCAGAGAACTGGAAGTGGACACGGACCAAAGGCGCCAGCAGGAGATTATCTCTGGGGCCGGCGAGGTCCTTTCCATGTTCCTGGGAGGCCGGAGAAGAACCAGGAGCCTCTCAGGAATCTCGTCCCGACGCTCCCAGACCCGTCGCACGAAGGAGCGACTCCGGAGTGCCGAAGAAAAACTGGAAGACTACGAGGATGCGATCCAGGAGCTCGAGGAGGATCTGGGCATCGAGCTGACGGAGATCTGGGACAAGTGGAACGAAACCGCCGAGGAACTGGACAGCTTCGAGGTGGGCCTGGAGAAGTCGGACGTCCACCTGGACGACCTCTTCCTCTTCTGGGCTCCAGTGGGATAGGCCTACTGCTTCACAACCTCTTCCAGGAACACAGAGTTGGCCACGGCCACCACTCGGTCATCCTGTTGGAGAAGAGTCTGAGTGGGGGTGATGCTCTTCAACTCACCCCGCTCCCCCCTCACTTCGAGCTCCTTGCCGAGCTCGAAGGTCTTTCTGGCGTAGAACCCAGCCAGAATGTTCCGGGTGATGTCGCGACTGCCCAACCCGAAGCTCAGGCCGAAAGCCAGGGCCATTCCGGCCAGGACTGCCGTCGTCACGACCCGGATGATCTCGGTGTCGATCTGGAGCTGGCTGATCGCCATGATTCCGAGAACAAAAAGGAGCAGCCCCGAGACCATCCCCCCAAGAGAGGAGGCAAATTCGATCCCCGAATTCCCTGCAGCCTCCGCCACGGCCCGACCGGCGAATTGAGCCGCAGCGCTACCCAGGATGAGAATCAGTAGAGCGGCCACGATATTGGGGAGGTACGCCATGAAGGACCCGATGGCAGCGGAAATAGCCGCCAGCCCCAGGGAATCCGCCGCGGTCTTGGCGAAGAGGAAGAGAAGCAGATAGTAGACGATCCTGGGAACCACGACGTTTATCGATTCCCGCATCCCGAGCTTCTGAATGGCCTGATCGATCCCGACCTTCTCGATCATGGTGTCGAAGCGGAGACGGGTCATGACACTTCGAAGGATGCGCTCTACCACCTTGGCGACCACCAGGGCCGAAATAAACAGCACCACCGCAAGGAGGACCGTCGGAGTCCAGGCGATGAGGGACTCCACTACCCCCTGATACGTCATCAGGAGTTGTTGGCGGATTTGTTCACCCATCGGTCCGACCCTCCTTTTCTCCCGGTGTCCCGGGATCAAAAACCGAGAAGATCATTGAAAGGAATTCGAAGAAGGCCAGGGCAGAAGCGGTCCAGGCCATTGTGGCGAACTGGCCGACCAAAGACCTACGACGCATTCCGGAGAGAACTCGCCCCAGGAACCCTGGCGAGACCTCAGTGGAAAGCTCCCTGAGTTCCCGTATGGGCTCTCCCAGATCATCGGTCTCGCCGAGTCCACTGTCCCTGTCTTTTGGATCATCCATATCTTCGGATCCCGGTAAGTTCAGGCCGGAGATTCAGTTTCGAGGGCATCCATCAGCTTTCGAAACTCTTCTCTCCCACGCTTGATTCGCATCTTCACAGCCGAAAGGCCAATGCTCAGTTCCTCGGCGATTTCATCATACGCCATCCCATCCATATCCCTCAGAACCAGGGGTATGCGCAGCGTCTCCGACAATTGAAGGAGGACGGCACCCACCCGTGCCTTCGTCGCTTCCTTCTCCAACTCACGTTCGGCCTGGGGTGGGATCCCGCTTGCACCTTCCACCCCCGGGGAGTCCAGGTCCACCGTCGAGAGACGTTTCTTCTTCACAAAATTGATGCAGTGATTGGACTTGATCCGCTGCACCCAGGTATTGAATGAGGACCGTCCTTCAAAACCGGCGAGTCCGAAATAGACCTTCATGAAGACTTCTTGGGCCAGATCCTCCGCATCGTCCGGAGATCCGGAAAGAAACCGACAGTTCGTGGTCACTTTCCCCTGATATCGGCGGATCAACTCCTCGAAAGGACGAAGGTCACCCTCCCCCGCCTCCCGTATCCGGGTCAGCAGTTCTTCATCCGTTACCTGGTCATCTCCGGCCAAGGGCAGTCTCTACCTTTCAGCAGCTATAGACCCGATATCTACCAAGGAAGTCACCCCTCCTCCGCAGCCACCCCTCATTAGCACTCTACAAAGTGACTTTCCACCACCCCTACGGTCTAGGGGGGACAGGCGATTTGGCCTCCCTTGGGGAGCCGTCCCTCCCATTGAAGAGGAGTCTCGGAGAGATGATGGTGGCGGGATCTCACACGGGTGCCGGTTCCGAATTGGAACGAGTTGCAGGCTGGATCGAGCAGGCCCCGTCCGAGTTCCAATCAGATCAGGATTGGTCGGCTTCCTGCGCGTACCTCAAACCATCCTCGACGGTGGCCACCAGTTCGTCCATCAACCTGGTCAGCTTCCTTATGCGGCCAAAGACGGTGTGTCGAAAGATCCCACGGGAAAGAGCCCAGGCACCGGCCATAATCCCCACCGGGAAGAGCGTGGCGAAGGCCACCGACCCTAAAGCACCCAGCCCCACACCAAAGCCTACACCCAGGCCTAGCCCTGTTCCGCCCCCACCCATGATCCCTCCGAAAAGGCTCCCGGCAAGGGCCCCGTACCGCTCTTCGATGATCAGCCGGGTCTCACCCCTACCCACTGTAACGGTGACCTGGAGCGTTCTGGTCTTCGAAGAATCCTGCGATACCCAGGTCAGCGTCTTTCCAAGGAGGGACGGATGTCCCACTCCATCGGATGCCCTCTGAAGCTCGGGTACCAATCGCTCGAGAGTAGTCTGAGACGCCTCCCCGACTACGACCCTCTCCAGCTCGAATACAGTGGGAGCCCCCAGGAAGCCACCGGAGGAATGAGGCCGAGATGGCGCAAACCCGGAGGGAGAGTCCAGCTCCTGGGCTGCTTGGCGGATCAGGGCCGGATTGATCCCGGCCTCCGAGGCGATGGCCTCGATTTCGTCCAGGGTCGGTCCAGTGGCCCTGGCCGGGAGGTTCCCGCCCTGGCTATCCAGGTCCGCAGCCCGACCAAGAAGGCGTTGGACCTCTTCGTCCGAATAGCGCCTGGAGGGTCTGGGGTTTGTGGTCATAATGGAAGAAACGTACCCAGACCCCCGCAGGCTGGCCAGACAGGCAGAAGGACGCCTACCGCTTCGGAATCACCACAGGCCCTACTCCCAGCTCCTGTACTTTGGTGTTGAACGCAACCAGATCCGAATCCAGAATCGCCTGTAGCCCACTCCTGAGCCCGGTGAGTTCTTGTTCCAACTCGCTGACCCGTGCCCTCTCCTGGGCGGTCGGCGGTCCGTAGGCCGGGGCCAGCATCCCGTACACCCACCCGAACTGGTTCACGAGCTGGGGCGGGAAGTTGATCATGTCCTGTCCCGACTCGGCCTTGGTCTGGAACAGCTCCACCTCGATGAGTTCGAGCTTGGCGATCAACGAATCCGCCATGGTCTTCAACTCATCACCGAATCCGCCCTTCTCAGCTTTTTTCGCTACTGCCGTGGCCTGTTCCCGGACGGCTTGGATGGTCTCGATGGCGATGTAGCCTTCCTCCATCCTTTGCCGAATCTGGAATCCCAACTCCATCTGCTCTCTGAGTTGGGCGTCGGTAACATGATCAAGGCGGGGATCCTTCAGGATGGTGAGAGGCTGGGTCTGACTCCATTCTCCCACCGTGAGGGTGACCTGGTAGTCACCAGGTACCACCGTGGGGCCCCCGTTGTAACCCATATAGTTGAGAGCCTTCGGGGGAAGCTCCAACCCTGGATAGGTCAGGTCCCAGTTGAAGTCGTTCGCCCCCTTGGAGGCTGGGACCTTCCTGTCGTCTTCCTTCTCCGGCTTCCGGGAGTAGGTCCGAATCTCCTCTCCCCGGGAATCCGCAAAGGTCAGGGTGACCTCAACATCCTCTTCGGGTTCTTCAGTCAGATAGTACCGGATCACCGCCCCGTTGGGCCGGTTCTGCATGGCCCTATCACCCCCGCGGCCTGCCCGCTGGAGGCGGTAGGTGAGGCCGGGTTCAAAGAGGATATTGCCGGCTTCGCTAATCCTGGCATTTTCCGACGTTTCCGCGGAACCGTCCCCAGCCAGCTGATGCAACGGCGTCAGGTCGTCCAGAATCCAGATGGACCGCCCATGCGTCGCGACGACCAGGTCCTGCTCCTTCACCACCATGTCCGCAACCTGGGTGATGGGAAGGTTTTGTTGGAAAGACTGCCAATGGGCCCCATTGTCGAAGGAGACGAAGAGCCCGAAGTCCGTCCCGGCATAGAGAAGTCCCCGGGAATCCGGGTCTTCCCTCACCACACGAACCGGATAGTCCCCAGGAATTCCGTTGGACCCGTCGGTCAGCATCTCCCAGGACTCCCCATAGTCGTCGGTACGGAAAACCATGGGGCGGTAGTCATCCATCCGATACCTATGGACGGCGAGAAAGACTCGTCCTGGCTGGTGGGGAGAGATCTCGATGGTGTTGACCGTGCCATCCACCGGCAGGTCGCCCGGCGTCACATCAACCCAATCGCCACCCCCGTTTCGAGACAAATGAACCTTCCCGTCGTCGCTCCCTGCCCACAGCACCCCAGCTGTGTGGGGGGATTCTGCGAAGGAAAAGATGGTGGTGTAGACCTCCACCGAGGTGTGGTCATGCTGAAGCGGCCCTCCAGGTAGCGGCTGCTTAGATTCGTCGTCCGTCGTGAGGTCCGGGCTGATGACCTCCCAGCTCATCCCCTGGTCGGTGCTCTTCATCACCCTCTGGGACGTGGTGTAGAGCGTGTTCGGGTCGTGGGGGCTGAACACGATGGGGAAATTCCACTGGAAGCGGTCGGCCAGGTCCTTGGGAGCCATTCCGTCCACGAGAACCGGCGCTGGCATGACGTTCCGCTTCTCTCCAGTCCTCCGATTCAACCGGTCCAGCATCCCGTTGTAGCACCCGGCATAGTAGATGTCCGGATCCTTGGGATCCACGGCGATGTGCCCACTCTCGCAACCACCCACGTCGTACCACTCTTCATAGGGCGTCAGCCCACCTGAGGACCGGCTGGGGAGAGAGATGGTGCTGTTGTCCTGCTGAGCGGCGTAAACGCGATAGGGGAAGCGGTTGTCGGTAACGACCCGATACAACTCCGCCGTGGGCTGGTTCAGGAGTGTGCTCCAGCTCTCCCCGGCGGTGAGGCTCACCTGGGCCCCACCGTCATCCCCCACGATCATGAAGTCAGGGTTCTCCGGATTCACCCACAGATCCTGCACGTCTCCGTGGGGGACGTCGATCCCCTCCCAGGTTTTTCCTGCATCGATGGATCGGAAGAGGCTGGTGTTCATGGCATACACCGTGTTCTCGTCTCCCGGATCGGCCACGATGTGGGAGTAGTACCAATGCCGCTGCCGCAGTTTCCGGTCCCGGTTCACCTTGGTCCAACTTTCACCGGCGTCGTCAGAGCGGTACACACCTCCATCAGGGTCATGGGCGTTGACGATGGCCCAGACACGATCGGGATTCGCCGCGGAAACGGTTACTCCGATTCGACCGGTAAGGCCCTCGGGAAGGCCTCCGCCCAGCTTCTCCCAACTGTCCCCGCCGTCCGAGGTTTTGTAGATCCCCCCGTCCTCCGAAGCATCGATGAGGGTCCAGGGCTTCCGTTCGGCCCGCCACATACCTGCATAAAGAATCCTGGGATTCTTGGGATTCATGGCCAGGTCCACGGCTCCGACACTGTCGGAAAGGAAGAGGACCTTTTCCCAGCTGTCCCCGCCGTTTCTGGAGCGGTAAACCCCGCGCTCTTCGTTCTTACCGAAGGCGTGGCCCATGGCCGCCAGATAGACCAGATCCGGGTTCGAAGTATGGACTCTCACCCTCCCGATCAGACCAGCTTCCGGCAGCCCCTTGAAGGACCAGCTGTCCCCCCCATCCGTCGAACGATAGACGCCCCGCCCATCCTGGACGTTCCCCCTGATCCCGGCGGATCCGGTTCCCACATAGATGACGTTCGGGTCCGACGGAGCCACTTCCACGGCCCCGATGGAGGACACGTTGAAGAACCCATCCGAGATGTTCTCCCAGCTTTCCCCGGCGTCCGTGGTCTTCCATACCCCGCCCCCCGTAGTGCCCTGGAAGAAGGTGAGGGGCTCACCGGGAATGCCGGTCACGGCGGTGGACCTGCCTCCCCGGAAGGGGCCGATAAGCCTGAAGTCCAAACCGGAGAAAAGGGCCGGGGCGACGATCTGGTTGGCGGGGTCGGGGTCGGTCGCCGAACCACCCTGGGCCAGGGCGACCTCCGGGGAATAAACCGCCAAACAAAAGAGGAGAGTCAGGAGTCTGGTCTTCATTCCTGGTTCCTTCCGAGAATCGAAACGGATTTGGAAAATCGTGGTTCAGAAAATCAGGATCCGGGAAAACTAACTCGCCTCGGTTTTTCTTGCTCCCCCCTTCCCCCACATCTATCCTGAAGTCACCCCAATACCGCCTGAGGAGTCACATCATGGCCGAGGAAAACGTCTACCGACGGCTCCAGCGACACATCGACAACATGCCCGTTGGATTTCCCGCCGCCGAATCGGGGGTGGAGCTCCGCCTGCTGGAGCACCTCTTCACACCTAAAGAGGCCGAACTGGCCCTTTTCCTCAGTGCTCTTCCCGAGCCTCTGGAGAAGATCCACTCCCGGGCGAAAAAAGACGGGTTCAGCCTGAGGGAGCTAGGGGTCGGCCTGGCGCGTTTGGCAAAAAAAGGAGCCATCCTCAAATCCGAGGTGAATGGTCAGCCTGCCTTTTCGAAAGCCATGCTGGCCATCGGGATGTTCGAGTTCCAGGTGAACCGTCTCACCAAGGAATACCACTCGGATCTGATGCAGTATATGGACGAGGAGTTTTCCGGTGCGTTTTTCACCAAGAACACCTCCCAGATGAGGACCATCCCCATCAATGAGGAGATCCTTCCGGAACGGAGCATCGGGACCTATGACGGTGCGAAAAAGCTGGTCATGGACTCGAAAGGGCCTTTGGCCGTCCTGAACTGCGTGTGCCGACAGGGGATGGATCTCCAGGAGGAGCCCTGCGAGCTGTCAGACATCCGGGAGACCTGCCTCCTATTAGGTGGCCATGCGGAAGGGGTCATCGAATCCGGGGCGGGCAGGGAGTTGTCCAAGGAAGAAGCGGTTGGCATCCTGGAGCGAGCTGATGATGTCGGGATGGTTCTCCAGCCCCAGAACACCCAGGACCCACATTTTATCTGCTGTTGTTGCGGATGTTGCTGCGGAGTTCTCGTCTCAGCGAAAAAGCTACCGAGACCCGCAGAGTATTTCGATGCCAACTACTTTGCCGAGGTCGACGGAGAGCTCTGCGTCGAATGCGGAACCTGCCAAGACCGTTGCGTGATGGATGCCATCAGCTATCAGGACGAGATCGCCGTAGTTGATATGCTCCGGTGCATTGGGTGCGGCCTATGCGTATCCACCTGTCCCGACGGGGCGATACAACTCTCCCCGAGAGACGAGGTGAAGACGCCTCCGAAGAGTGAGAAAGCTCTGTACATGAAGATCATGCAGGAACGCTTCGGTCCGCTGGGGACCGCCAAGATCGCGGCAAAAAAGGTCCTGGGTCTGAAGATCTAAGGTGGTTTTGCGATTGGGGGGGCAAGACGCTAGCCCTGCCCGATCGCTCCAGCCTCCACCCGATCCTGCAGCCACTCGCACCACCCGTCGATCCCCTCACCCGTCTTGCACGAGACCTCGAAGATCGGTGCGCCGGGGTTCAGCCTTTTGAGTCGGTTCCGGAACACTTCAACGTCGAAATCGAAGTAGTCCAGAACGTCCGTCTTGTTCACGATGAAGGCGTCGGCAGTCTGGAAGATCCGGGGGTACTTGAGCGGTTTGTCATCTCCCTCGGGAACGCTGAGGATAGCCAGATTCAGATGTGCCCCCGTGTCGGAGCCTACCGGACAGATCAGGTTTCCGATGTTCTCCAGAAAAAGAAGATCGATGGACTCGAGGGCGAGGGCCTCGAGGCCTTTCTCCACCATGGCCGCGGTAAGGTGACAGGAGCCCCCGGTCTTGAGCTGAACAGCGGGGACACCCTCCCGGGCCACCCGTTCCGCATCCACAGCCGAATCCACATCGCCCTCGATGACCGCAATGCGGTAGGAGTCCTGGAGGCGCCTCAGGGTCTGAACGATGAGGCTCGTCTTTCCCGAACCCGGGGAGGACATGAGGTTCACCAGAAAGACACCCTCCTGATTCAGCTTCCCCCGAAGTTCCCCCGCCAGTTCCCGGTTTTCCGAGAGGATCTCTTCTTTGATGCTGATCAGAGTGACGTCGCTCATCATTGAGCCTCCATACTTTCCACGGAATAGGCGGTCCCCGACACGATTGAGGCCTCACGAGATCCGCACCTTGGGCAGCTCGAATCGTCGAGCTCTTCCCGAGTAGCCGTATACTCCCGTGAACAGCCCTCACAGAAGAAAGTCAGGGGAGAGCGGCTTATCCTCAACTCCGCCCCTTCCGCCGGTGTACCCCGGCTCAGGTGATCGAAATATTTCTGCAACCACTCGCCCTCGAGGTCACTAAGGGCGCCGATAGCCAAATCGATCGCCAAGACCCGGGACACCCCCTGGATCTCCACGTGCTTGAGAACGATCCCCAGGATGCTCTTGGTTACGGGGAGTTCATGCATGACCCTATTCCCATACCGGACCTCCTTCGGACCGGGCCCCTCCGGAAGAATTGGAGGTCGACGCCCAAGTGACTTTCGGAAAAGCACTTTGTCTGTAACATTGATACATCTTTCCCAAAAGCAAACCCGCCAGGGTGGCGGATGACCACGTCCCTGCACAGGAGGAGAACCGTGCTCAAGGAGTTCAAGGAGTTCGCTGTTAAGGGCAATATGCTCGACATGGCGGTGGGTATCATCATCGGTGCCGCGTTCGGTACCATCATCAAGTCCCTGGTCGCCGACGTCATCATGCCCCCCATCGGGATGGCGCTTGGTGGTGTCGACTTCGCAGAGCTCTTCATGATGCTCAGCGACCCGGCCGCAACGGGCCCCTACGCCACAGTGGCTGCCGCCAAGGAAGCCGGGGCCGTAACCATCAACTACGGCCTCTTCATCAACGCCCTCATTTCCTTCATCATCGTGGCTTTCGCCGTCTTCATGGTGGTCCGTTCGTTCAACAAGATGAAGCGGGATGAAGAGGTCGTAGAGGAAGCGCCGGCCGATCCGGAGCCCACCGCCGAGGAAACCCTCCTCACGGAGATCCGGGACCTGCTGAAGGCCAAGGCATAGGGAATGATTACCTTCGGCTGACGAGCGCCGAGTCGAAACGCTCGGCCGAAGTGCTGAACGAAGAGGCCGGCGGGGGAACCCGCCGGCCTCTTGCATATAGCCCCTCCCGACTAGCTTCCCTCTGCCCTCGCCCCTTCCAGCGCCCGGATCCGCTCTTGGGCCGCCTCGACCCGTGGCTGAAGCTCTGGGTCGGCGTCGGCCCAAAGCTCCGCGAACTGGCGGTAGCCTTCCAGAGCGGCATCTACATCACCCAGTTCATCGGAGAGAATGCCTACCCTCTCCCAAGCCCGAGGACGCTGAAGGAGGGAGATGGTGAAGTTGGTCTCGATCTCCGTAGCGAGGCTCAGCCAAACATCCCGGGCCTCCATGGGCCGACCCATGGCCTCAAAGGCTTCCGCCTCATCCTCTCGGTAGCAGCGTCGGCACCGGAGCCGTGCCCGGTACCCCTCAACGGCAGCCAGGACCCCTTCAGGGTCAACCCCAATTTCGCCGATCAGCTTCTCATCCAGCTTCCTCTGGTCCTCATCGTAACGGCCCGCCATGTCAGGGGGTACTTCTTCTTCCCAACGACGAAGATAGGCCAGAGCTTCATCTCCGTTTCCCACGAGGCTATGGGAGTTCACGGCCAACTCATAGTTCCGAGAGGGGAGGGGGATCTCGTCGAAAAGGTTCCGGTCCTCCAGGGCGTCCACGATGCGCCGCGCCGCATCCAGGTTACCGACCATAGCTTCCAGGTAGGCTCCATAGACTGTGTATGACCATTCAAAAGCGGGGCCGAACTCGGCTTCGGCAAGGCGTCGTGCCTGGCCGGTCTCAATGCGTGCCTCACCTATCTTCCCTCGGGCCGTGGCCAGCTGTGCTCGATACCAATGGGCGTTCACCCGGTAAATGAAGGGCAACTCAGTGTTGGCCTCCCACTCAGCCATGGTGGCTTCAGCCGGCTCCCAATCACTGGAGAAGACTTGGACCCAGAACCCCCGGTCCTGCACGTTCGGGTCGTTCGGGTGGGCCAACCTGAAAGCCTCCAAAACCTCCCGCGCACCATCCAGATCACCCTGTAAAATCCGGGTCCGAACCAGATTACTATGGGCCGTATTGGAGGTCCCCGGGCCGTTGACTGCCCTCTCATAGAGCTCGCTGGCCCGGTCGAAATCCTCCATCACGTTGTAGACGTTGGCCAGGTTGTTCAGAGCCGCAGGGTCGTTCGGTTCGATCCTGAGAACGCCCTCATATGCCCGCATGATGGCGTCCCTATCCCCGGTGATTCCATCGTGGTAAGAGGCTTCGGTGATGAGTCGTTCCCGCTCCGTGAGTCGGTTCCGGTGTCGGAAAGCGGCTTCCAGGGCCTGGACCTCCCGCTCTCGCTCGATCCCCATATTTGAGAGGGTAATCGCCATCTTCCGGTGAGCCATGGCGAAAGCTGAGTCCAAAGCGACGGCTTCTTCCAGGAGAGCTATGGAGCCCGCTTCGTCCCCATCATCGAACAGATGCTCAGCTTCGGTGAACTTCCGTAAAGCTTCCAGGGATGTAGTCGTCACTTGCTCCAGGGGAGCACCTCGCTTGATGGAGAGGAGGGACTCCCCGGCCTTCTCCCGAATGTCCTGAGAGAGCTTGTCGATAGCGCCGATGACATCCTCAGGGGTCTCAGCCGTTCGGCGGAAGGACGCCAGCGTTTCTCCCGACTCGGCGGCCCGGAGAGTAGCGGAAAGGATGTACCCCGACCCAGCTGCCCCAACGTCGCCCTCCAATATCGCTTTCATACCGTCACGGACTGCCACTTCCCTGGCCAGATCGGCCGTCAATTCCTGATCGGGATCCCGCTGCATTCGAACCAGTACGTCCGTCACGCCACTGGCCTCGACGAGGGTAATGGCGTCCGATTCGGCCAGATCGATGCGGAGGGCATCCGTCACCACTGAACCCAGAAGGGCGTCGGGGGTGGCATTGTCAAAATCGGCAAGAACGACCCGGTCACCCTCGTCGAACACACCCTGGGCAGCCAATGACCCAACAGGGCCGATTCCGGCGGACCACATGACGAAATAGCCCGCCACGGCAATTCCCAAGAAGGCGAAGGCGGCGACACCCCCGGCAATAGCATTCTTCCAGGTGAAGAGACGCCGGCGAACGCCTCCAGGACTCGCACCTCGATCCACATCTTCTGGGGCCGAGGCCTCAGCTTTTGGAGCTGGATCGCCCGTCAGATCCACACCCGCCTGAGGGCCTGCAGGGGCCCGGTCCGGGGAGGATTCACCCCTTCCGGAGACACCCTCCTGCACGATGGCCGTGGCCACTACAACCGGCAGTCCAATAATCAGCAGGATCAGGGCAAAGGGTTGGGCCCAATCCGGTAGCCCGGCGCTTTCCGAGATGATCTCAACAACCTGAAGGGCGATCCAGGATACAACCATATAGACGGACAGCACCTGCCAAAGTGAACGGCGGTGTGCTTCGTGGATTAGCTGTCGGATTCGATCCATGCAGCTGGCTCCTCACTTCTCTTGTTGTACGTCGGGACGATTAATGCACCCGGATGGACGCATAAGGGACCTTCCTACCCGGGCCGAGACCAGCCGACCCGATGAAGAAGAACCCGAGATTTCATGGAATGTTCAGAAATGAAAAATATTCGTTCGAGAAACAATATGGGCTATTAGAGGGGAGAGTCCAAGCAAATCTTGACTATTTCATTGACACGAACTTCGTGCTACACAAGATTCGTGGTATGAAAAAGAACGTAACCGTGGTAATGGATGGAGAAACCGCCCGCTGGGTCCGAGTTCAGGCGGCCCACAAAGACATTAGTGTTTCTGCTTTCCTCGGAAGGGTCCTCAAGAGAGAAAGAGAGAAGGACGAAGGGTATAAGGAGGCGATGAAGAGCTTCCTGGGTCGAGAACCTCGCGCTCTGGCCCCAGCCGGAACCACACCCCCATCCCGGGAAAGCCTTCATGAGCGATAGTCCGATCTTTGTGGATACGAACGTCCTGGTTTACCTCCGGGACAGCCGGGACCCGGAGCGGCAGCGGAAAGCCGCGGAGTGGTTGGGACATCTATGGGAATCTCGGCTTGGCCGGCTGAGTGTTCAGGTCCTCCATGAATACTACGTCACCGTAACGTCGAAGCTGGATCCGGGCCTTCCTACCGAAGAGGCCCGGGAAGACATCCTTGCCCTGGGAGCCTGGTCTCCCCTACCCCTGACACCCGAGTTGGCCGAAAAGGCGTGGGACGCCCAGGATAGATGGGGGTTCTCTTTCTGGGATAGCCTCATCGTAGCTTCCGCTCAAGCCCAGAGGTGTGGCACACTTCTCACGGAGGACCTCTCCCACGATCAGGACCTGGACGGCCTCCGGGTCGTTTCCCCCTTCGTGGAAACTCCCTGATCCTGACCCTATCCCTTGGGCGGACCCAGCTTCGGCCCGTAGTCCTTCACCTTCGGCATTGACGAGAAGTCCACCAACCCTCGTTCGATAGCCGACCGGAAGCGTCCCGCAGGGTCCTCTTCTACGATACCGGGTCTCAGGTCCGTGAGCCCCCGGATAGGTACCGTCGTAGATGTACCCTTTATGGGATTGAAGAGGTAACGGTAGCTGGTGCCCAGGATTGCCTGGTTCCACATGAAGCGCCATCCCCGAACCACGAAGGGACAAAAGTCGTTGAAGCAGAGGTAGAGGAAGTCGTTGGGCCAGTCGATGCAGGGGTCGTCCGGAACCTCCCACTTGCTCAGCACCTGCTGACAATGAGGGCACTCCATGGTCTCCCCGACCTTCTTCTTCCGGAGCTGAACCGCTCCCCAATCCGTGTCGAGTTGGGCTGGGTCCCGTAGGACCATCCTCTGTTTCCGGCCGCCGGCCCCACCCTGCTTTTCAGCGAAGACGGCGAAGACAGGATCGCTGGGAGTACCCAGGGAGAAATACCGGTCATCCTCGGGGCGGGGAAGGCCCATGGAGATGAAGTAGCCTGAGGATTCGAAAGAGCCCGATTGTCTGAGGAACTCCTCCACGATCCCGAGCCTTTCCTCTTCCCTGGCATCTTCCCAAGCCCTCACAACTTTCGGTGGGAACCATCGGGTCGAGAACACGACCAGGCAAAGGCCACCAGGTTTCAGGACCCTCCCCACCTCCTTGAACACCTCAAAGGGTCGGGTCAGATACTCCACCGACACCACGTTCGTGACCACATCGAACGTATCGTCGGCGAATGGAAGGACCGGATCCTTGTTCAGATCATGGACCACCCAGTCGGTGAGCGTCGGGTTGGCCTCCAGCTCTTCCTCATTCATCCCGAGCCCCGTGACACTGGAAAACTCGCGGCGAGAGGGGAGATGTGAGTCTACCGATGCCATCAGGTCCAGGACCTTCGGATCATCTTCCGTGATCAGGCCTGCCGCCAACCGCTCAACGGTGTTCAGAGCCGTCTCGTCCAGGTGGGACACGATCCGGGCCGGGCCGTAGAACACGGCGTCGTCTTCCTCATCCACGCGAAGGAATGCGTCCTCGCGCTGGAGGAGGGCTCGGGCGAAACGTGGATCGGTGCGGCCGTCGGGGGCGGGGCTCATCTATGGGGACTCTAAGTTCGAGGTCATCTTTTATTTCATGAGCTTTCCGGTTACACCGTTCGGACCGGAGGGATCCTCGAGGACGAATCGCGGTATCTTCTTGTTCGGCGGCGGGCAACAAATGCACCGCACTCTTTGGAAAACCAGCAGCCTATGCCCAAGAAACTCTGGTACGCCAGCTACGGTTCCAACCTCCTTAGAGAACGTTTTCTCGCCTACATCCGGGGAGGACGCCCTCCCGGAGCCAAGTTCCTCCAGGTTGGATGCTCGGACCCCACACCACCCAGCCATGATCACGGCATCATGGTTCTGCACGGCCTGTATTTCGCAGAGGTATCGAGGCACTGGGAGAACGCCGGGATCGCCTTCGTGGACACCAGGAAGGAAAGCATCGCAAAGACGCTTGGACGGATGTACCTGATCACCACCGACCAGTTCCGGGAAGTGGTGCTGCAGGAAAACGGCTATCAGGAGATGAATGTGGACCTGGGGATGGACCTGGAAATGACTCTGCGGGAAGGGAGGACGGAGCTCAAGACGGGCCTCTACCGAACCCTGCTGTGTCTAGGAGAAGAAGGCGGCCACCCGATCTACACATTCACATCGGCAGGAGGGATGGAGGGGGCCTCCCTGAACCCTCCTGGTCCCCTTTATCTGACAGTGATCGTTCGCGGACTTAAGGAGACTTTCGGCCTCTCCGACACCGGAATCATCGAGTACCTCCAGGGCCGGCCCGGAATCCGGGGACTCCTTCCCATTGAAGAGTTGGAGAGGATCGTCCGAGAAGCCAGCCTCGTCTACCCCAACTCCTTCACGTAGATATTTCTGAAGTAGACGGGCGAGAGATCGTCATGATTCTGAAGCCCGATATACCCGGTGGGAGCGAAGTCCTCGACCTTTCCCCTGCCTTCCGCTTCCCAGTCCAGAATCTCCTGACCATTCAGCTCCACCTGTAGACGGTTCCCGACAAAGGTGATCTTGAAGTGGTTCCACTCCCCCGGTGTATTGGAGGCCAGGTGGGTGGGTGCTTCCGCGTCGTAGGCCGCCCCGGTCTGGTGAATTCCTTCTCCAGCATCGTAGATCTGGATCTCGAAGGAGTGGTAGATATAGTCGTCGCTCGATGTCACTCCAGGAACCCGCACAAACACACCCGAGTTCGTCTCCGGCCCCGCGCACCTGAAGTCCAACTCCAGGACAAAGTCCGAATACTCTTTTACGCTATACCAAAAGAGCCCCATTCCTCCGTGGGAGGTCAGGATTCCCGTGGCAGGATCAAGGTCGAAATAGCCGGGCCCGTAGTGGTTCCATCCGGATTTGTTGTACCGGCCGTCCCAGACACCCAGGAGCTGCTCATACCCCTCCGGAACCTGAGGCATTTGGAATTCCGTCATCTCGCTCCCCTCCGCCGCGGCAGCGCTCACAGCCTCACCGGCCTCCGCCATTTGCGGTTCATCCGGGCGGGCCCGGTTGAATGCCCAGGCACCCAGCACGACCAGAACCACCAGACCAAGTTTGGCAGCTTTCATTTCAGGACTCGCCTCTCTTAGGATTCCACTCGCCCCGGGCTACAGCCGGAACGAACGTCTCCAGGTCGTCGGGAGGAAACTCGATCGTTCTTCCCTCCTCAGCGCTCTTGTAGGCGGTCATTAGAAGTTCTGCCACATTCACGCCGTCCGAGAAGTTCTCGTCCGGTCGGACCCCCTCCAGGAAGCACCTCACCATGTGACGGTTTTCGCCCACATAGCCGTATTCGCTTTCCTCATCCGCCACCACCGGCATGAGGCCTACCTCAGCGTTCTGTTTCTCCACCAGGTCTTCACCGGCATTCCCCCGAACCTCCCGGCTGAAGAAGACCTTGGGCCCCGAATCCAGGGAGCTGAGGGACATAGAATACTCGGGCCCAAGCAACTCCATGCTCAGGCGGAGGCCTGCCCCCACAAAACACCAGGATGTGGTGGCCTCCACGATCTTGATGTTCCCGGCGTTGTCCCGGTATTCGACCGTTGCCCGGGCAAAATCCTCGGAAGGCCTGTTGATATAGTCCAGGAGACCGCCACTGCTGATGGAGAGGATCTCGGCATAGCGGGGCTGCTGCCATTTCAGGCAGGAGGTCTGAGCCGTGACCTTCACCGGTGTCAGTGTCTCCCTGGGGAAACCCGGAGGCGTGAGAAGGTGCCGGGCCACCTCCACCGAATGGCACATCATGTCGTTCAAAACCCCGCCCCCCTGGAGTTCACCCTCCCAGAACCAGGGCATGTGGGGCCCGGAATGTTCCTCGGCCGCCCGGGCCAGGAATGGGTCTCCTGTAAGGGCTGCGCCTCGGCTCCAAAGGATATCCTTTCCTCGAACCACGGATGGGGAGAAGAGTTGGTTCTCCAGATAGCCATCCAGGAGACCGACCCGTTGAACCAACTCCAACATTATCCTGGCCTCCGCAGCCGTTCGTCCGAGAGGCTTTTCGCAGGCGATGCCGATGAGTTCACCCTTCCCCGAATCGAGGGCGTCGACGATTTCCTCCATCACCTCGAGTCGGGTAAAGTTGGGCGCGCAAATCCAGAGTGCGTCGATGCCCGGATCAGCCACCATCTCCGTGATGGAGCCGAAAACCTTGGCATCCCCCAAGCCCAGGGAGCGTGCCAAATCCGCGGCCTCCTGGGCCGACTCATCGTCCTTCCCCACGACACCAAGAACGTCAGCGTCCCGGACAGCCACGAAGGACCGGATATGGAACTTCCCGACAAACCCTCCACCCACAAAACCGACTCCAAGTCTCTTTCGAGCCATTTGGTTCTCACCTCAGAAAAAGTTCGCCCCTACGCGGTAGCTCCCTCTTCCCCACCCACATTCCGGAAGAAGAGGAGAAAAGCCACAGCACAAAACAACGTCAGGGCACAAGGAACCAGGAATACACCAGTCCAGTCCGTGCCCGCATTGGTCGTAAAAAGATCCTGCACCTTTCCCGCGAAGAGGCTCCCCAAACCCCGCCCCAGCCCAAGGGAGACGATGGCGATCATGCTCTGAGCCGAAGCCCTGATATCTGGGGGAGCCACCTTGTCCACATAGATGAAGGCCGCTACGAAGAAGAAGACGTAGCAGAACCCATGGAGGGAGAGGGACGCGATGACCAGCCACGCCGGTCCGCCGATGGCGAAAATGATATAGCGAATGGGCCAGGCAACGACGCCGATGGCAAGGGTTTTTCTCATCCCATACCGCTTCAGGGACCAGGAAAGCCCGAAAGCCATAACGAAGATCTCCGCCACCTGGGCGATGGTCATGACGGCGGGCAGGTTCGCGGGGGCTACTCCGATTCCTTCGGACTGAAGGAAAGGCCCGGTCAGGATGTAGAAAAACTCCAACTCTGTGGAAACGACGAAAGTAATGCCGATGAAGATGGCGAACTGTTTCGCCTTCAACATCTTCAGGGCCTCCAGGAAGGCCCAGGGGTTTACGCCCTCTTTTTGAGGGGGCGTCCGGGGAAGCATGAACGCCTGCAGGGCCATGACGATGGAGAAGACTCCGGCGAGGAAGAGCATATCCCCACCCATCAACAGGGGCTCACTACCCTGCCCCGCCATCCTCCACCCGGAGAGCAGAAGGCCCGCAGCGATCCACCCCAGGGTCCCCCAAACCCGGATGGCCCCGAATTCCTTCTCCGAGTCCTTCAGGTTGATCATTGCCACCGAGTTGGTGAGAGCCAGAGTGGGAGCGTAGAGGATGCAGTAAAAAAACATGAGCCAGGCCATGGCATCGAAGCTGGTGGCCCGGGAACAGAGAATGAGGAGAATTCCCCCGGTCAGCTGGAGAAAACCGATGACCTTCTCCGAGGAGAAGTACCGGTCAGCCAGCTGCCCCCCAATAAAGGGAGACAGGATGGTGGCCAAAGGGAGAAGGGCATAGATGACCCCCACCTGGGATCCCGTGAAACCCAGGTCATCCAGGAGGTATACCGAGAGCACCGGAGCCCAAGCCCCCCAGATGGCATACTGGAGGAACATCATCATGCCCAACCGAGTCTTCGCACTCATACGATCCGCCGAGCCACCGGGTCCCATGCCACCTGGCGTTTCTCCCGATACGACTTCGTGGCCATGTGACACGAGATGGCCTCCTCGAAGCCCCGTTCGATATTGCAGCTGGTGTCCCCACCGTTTCGGATCACATCCAGCCACTCGGCGATGTGAAGGTGGTAGGCGTTCACCAGCTTCCCGCCCCGGTACGTATAGAGGAGCCCTCGACGGGCGAAGTACTCGGCTGTGGCCGAAGTCAGGGCATCCAGACCCGTGAACCCGGGTTGGAAGGTGAACATGGGTCGGGAAGTGTCGATGACCCCTTCGCCGATCTTCTCTCCATACCTGGTGGATTGGCCTTCGGCAGTAATGGTGAGGCCGTTGTCCACCTCCATGGTGGCGTCGTGGCCCATGAAGACCCGCCCCCTCCACTTCCCATTCGCGAGAGTCGCGCTGTAGACCAGCGTCAGATCGCGATCCGGATACTCCAGAACCGCCTGCCATGTATCGGGGACGTCCCGCCCGTCCTTGAAGTGGTAGATCCCCCCGGACGCCATGGCGGTCTTCGGAATCCCCAAGTCCAGGATCTGATTGATGGCGTCGTACTCGTGCGAGAACAGGTCGCCGGAGAGCCCGGTCCCGTAGTCGAAGTACTTCCTCCAGCGGAAGAAGCGGTCGAGGTCGAAGGGAACCTTGTTGGGCGCCGGACCTTCGAACTGCGCCCAGTCGATGGTGTTTTCATTTCCTTCTTCGTGGATGTCCCACACCCAGGCTCCCCAGGGATCGTTCCGATTGGTGGTGGTTTCCACCAAGGTGATGGGCCCAAGGATCCCAGCCTCCACCACCTCCCGGGCCTTGATGTGGCTTTCCGTCTGGCGCTGCTGGTGACCCAACTGGAAGACGATGTCGGAGTTCTTGACGGCATCGTACATCCGGTGGGTCTCCTCCTCCTCCCGGGTCATGGCCTTCTCGACGTACACATGCTTCCCGGCCGCGGCCGCATCGATGCACATCTGGGCATGCCAGTGATCCGGAGTCGCGATGAGTACAGCATCGACCTCGTCGCTTTCCAGCATATCGGTGTAACGGAGGAAACGCTTGGCCTGACCGGACGAACTTTCGGCGGTGGGACCAATCCTGTTCCCCGCCGCGTCCAGCCCCCTCTGGGCTCGGACATCGAAGACGTCACAAACCCCGGCTAGATCTATGTTCAGATCATCCTGCTGCATGAAGGTGGCGAACCCTCGGTTGCGGGGGTTCTTTTCGGCCGCAGCCTTCTGGTTCTCCACCCAATCCGGGTGTGCGAAGCCGGCACTCCGGACAATGGCCTCACCCTCTCCCCCATTTCCGATGATGCCCACGCGGATCCTATCCCCGGGGGGTCTGGAAATAGCGTTGGGAATGACGGCCGGGGCCCCCTCACTGATGCCCAGCTCGGCCATGATCGCTTCCCGCCGGGCTTTGGCTTCGAGGCGTTTCTGATACCAGCCCGCAAAGAAAACGCCCAGAACTGGTACCGCAGCCAGCCCCTTCAGAACGTCCCGTCGGCTGGGATCCCCCGAGGAACTCGGGGACTGCTCGGCGGCCTGACCTTCCGGGTCTTTCTTGATCTCGTCGCTCATGATTCTTCCTCCTGGAAACGCTTCAAGGGTGGTCAGACCCGTTCAGGTGGTTTCAGTGTTTCGCTTCCGAAATAACAGGCGATCGAGGCCGATCCGGTTGGCAGTCGGGAAGGCCAAGACGACAAGAAGGGCCGCCAGCTCGATAAGGATCTTGTTCACAATCAGATAAGCCCCCTCGGCGGGCATGGAATACTGGAGGGTGGGGAACGGGGGCGCCGCCAGGTAGTAGAGGGCCAACATGATGACCCCGGCCAGAGCCGCCGTCCGGGAAAAGACACCCACCAACAAAGCCAGTCCAATGAGGAGCAGGCCCCATTGGTTCAGACCGTCCACCAGAGCCAGAGCCCCCGGATTGTTGGCCAATCCGATGAAGTGTTCGGCAAACCATCCCTTCGACTCCTGGAGATAGCCCGCCGAGGTCCAATAGGGGTTGGTGAGTTTGGCCACTCCTTCATAGAGGAAGTGCCATCCGATGAGCATCCGGAGACTTACGAGGGCTACGAGCTGGAAGGTCCCGTATTCGGGAAACTTCCCGGACATCCTCTTTGATGCACCGTTCATGTCATCCCTGCCTTGGGGGGGGAAGGTCCTTGTCGGTGGCGCTGCGCCAGCCTCTGGATCTCATCTGTCGGCCATCGTTGTCGACAATGAGGCATGCACAGCCGGGTAACGATTCAATGAACGCGACGCCTCGTTCCGGGTCCATGACGAAGACGGCCGTTGCCAGGGCGTCTGCTGCCAGGGTGGTCGGGGCGACGACGGAAACGCTCTCACTTGAACGGGGGGAATCCCCGGTCCGGGAGTTCACGATATGGTGGTAGGATCGGTCACTGTCGTAATAGATCTCATAGCTCCCGGAAGTCGCCACGGCCCCATTGCTCAGACCGATGACGTCCGGAAGCTCCCCCTGTTTCTTCGGGTCTTGAACTCCGACCCGCCAGGCCTCCCCATCCTCCCGGAGCCCAGCACTTCGGATATCCCCGCCGGCGTTGATGAGGAAGTCGTCGATCCCATGTTCGGCCAGGACCGACGCCATCCGGTCAACGATGTACCCCTTCGCGATACCGTCCAGGGTGACACCCATCCCGGGTATCTGGAAAGAGATGGAGCCGGATCCCAGCTTTACCTTCCGGCCGTCGACCAGCGCCCGGGCTTCACGGAGCTGGGGCTCGGAAGGGCCGGAACCGGAATTCAGGTCGGAAGCGAGGCGAAAGAGGTCCACCAGGGGTTGGACGGTAGCGTCGAAGGCACCCCTGCTAGCGCTGTGGAAGTACCAGGCTTGGGACAGGACCTCCGCCAGCTCGGGCGGGGGGCCCGGGATGGAACCCTCGGCGTTCAGGTAGGAGAGAGATGACGATGGATCGTAGCGGTTGAGGATCGCCACGACCCTGTTCATCTCCTGGAAGGCTTGCCCCGCGGCCTCGTGGAGAAGGTCGGGAGACTCATGGATCCCCGAAACCGAAACCAGCGTCCCCATGGAGGGAAGGCTGGTCGTGAACTTCTTCCGATCTCCTCCCACAGGCACCGTCTCCGTGGGAATCATCGGATCTTCGGCACGCCGAAAGCCCAGGTCCGCCAGCGCGGCCATCTTCTGGGCAATCCGCGTCTTTGGGTCCATATCCAATCTCCCGATGGGGTGCCTATCGACCCCGAGACTCTAGGAGGCCTGAAACTCCGGGGTCAGAACATCCCGAACATCTTCCAACAAAGCGTTACAGTACCGGACGCCTTCGTCCTCGGTGTGGACCGTTCCTTCGTATTCGATCCCCACCCAACCCCTGTACCCGGCCTGGAGCACGATCCGCATGATGCGGACATAGTCCATCTCCGCTTCCTTCCCTTCGTCGTCGAAGATGTGGCACTTGGCGCTGACCGCCTTCGCATAGGGCATGAGTTCTTCAATCCCCTGGTAGCGGTCGTAGCTCTCGCCATCTCCGATATTGAAGTTTCCGAAGTCGGGAAGGGTCCCACAGCGGGGATGGTCCACGGCCTCCATGACGCTGGCAAGCCAGGCTCCGTTGGAGGAGATGCCGCCATGATTTTCCACCAGGACGTTGATCTCCCGCGTGTCGGCGAACTCAACGAGTCGCCTCAAACCGTCGGCGGCGAGATCCCGCTGTTCTTCCGGCGTTCCCTGGGACTGGGCGTTGACCCGGATGGAATGGCATCCAAGGAACCGGGCCGCTTCGACCCACCGGTAATGGTTTTCCACCGCCTGGACCCGGGCGGGAAGATCCGGATCTCCTAAAGCACCCTCGCCATCACACATGATGAGGACGCTCGTCACATCATGGTCTTCACAGCGAGTCCTCAGGTCGGTCAGGTAGGCCGTGTCCTCTGCTTTGTCCTTAAAAAAAGAGTTCACATACTCCACCCCACCGATGCCGTACTCGGTCCTGGCCAGGGCCGGAAAATCCAGGTTGTCCAGCTCACCAGCGTTGAGAGCCCGATGGAGAGACCACTCGGCAAGGGAGATCCGGAAGAGAAGCCCTCCCATTCCCACTTCGGCCCCGAGAGGGCCGCTCCCTTCGTGATCGGAGGGCGGTGCACCTTCGGAAGCCGGCCCGCAACCCTGGAGAGCGAGGGAGTACGCAGCGGGCAGGGAGAACGCTGCCCCGGCCAAAAATGACCGGCGACTGATGGCAGAAACGAGCCTTCGGTCCAGATCCATATACCTCCTCCTGGTGCATTGGGAGGTTGGGCAAATCCAGCTTGGTCAGGAGTGATTTTGGGGAGGGAATGATAAAAAGGCAAAGAAAGCGGAGCGGCAAGGAACTCGGAGCCCCACGGACAAATCGTTGGACTCACCCCTTCGCCGGCCCCTAGATTCTTTTACCATGAATAGACCCAGCCGACGTGAATTCCTCAGGACCTCCGCCACGGCAGCAGCAGCCGGGGCGTTTCTGCCCTATCTGACGGGGTGCTCGAAGGGATCGTCCCCCCACCGTCCCCCGAATCTTCTCTATGTGTTCCCGGACCAGATGCGGGCTCAGGCCCTGGGGTCCATGGGCGAAGACCCAGCCATCACCCCAAACCTGGATCGCTTCGCCGACGAAGGGGTGACCCTTACCCAGGCCGTCGTGAACTACCCGGTCTGCAGTCCCCAGCGAGCCATGATGCTCACGGGCCGATATCCTCATTCGAACGGGGTTCTGGCCAACTGCAACACCAATGGCGCCGAACATGGATATGAGCTGGCCACCTCAGCACGGTGCTGGTCCGACGTTCTGAAGGAGACCGGCTACTCCCTCGGGTATATAGGGAAGTGGCATCTGGACTCCCCTCACAAACCTTACATCGACACCTCCAACAACACGGAGGAGTTCGCCTGGAACGAATGGACGCCCCCTGAACGTCGGCACGGCTTCGATTTCTGGTACGCCTACGGCACCTACGACAACCATGACCACCCGGAGTACTGGACCACCGATGCCCCCCGGTCCCAGAGGACCCGTGTGGATCAGTGGGGCCCGGAGCATGAAGCCGACATGGCCATCCGGTTTATCCGAAACGAAGGGGACGAATACAGGGACCCGGAAAAACCCTGGGCCCTGGTGGTCTCCATGAACCCTCCCCATCAACCCTACCAGAGGGTCCCGGACCGATACCTGGAGATGTACGGGGAAGCCACATCCGAGGACCTCATCAACCGGCCCAACGTGCGGATGGAAGAGGAGACGCCGGGTTCTACCTACGCTCGCAGAAACATGAAGAACTACCTGGCCCAGGTCACCGGGGTGGACGATCAGTTCGGGCGGATCCTGGCTGAGTTAAAAGAAGCTGGCCTGGAGGAGAACACCATTGTCGTCTTCACTTCGGACCACGGGAATTGCCTCGGGTCGCATGAAGAGATGACCAAAAACGTTCACTACGAAGAATCCATGAGGGTCCCCTTTATCATCCGATGGTCCGGAACCCTTCAACCGGCCCGGGATGACCTCCTCCTCTCCACCCCGGATATCCACCCCACCCTCCTGGAGCTCATGGGGCTGAAGGAGGAGATCCCTGAGGAAGTGGAAGGAACCAGCAGGGCCCCTCTTCTCCTCGGTGGCGGTGGGCCGCGGCCCTCCTCCCAGCTCTACATCTGGGTTCCATACGGCGAGCCGGCATTGGGGCGTCGAGGGGTTCGGACCCATCGGTACACCCTCTCAGTGGAAAAATTCGCCGGAGGAGATGTCACGTACACCCTCCACGACAACGTCCAGGATCCTTACCAAATGGTGAATCTCGCGGAGGAGAGGCCGGACCTGGTCCAGGATCTGATGGACACCGAACTCAGGCCATGGCTGGAGCGGACGGGAGATCCATGGCTGGAATCCTGAGCCTTCTAGGATTTACTCACTCCCTCTGAGCCGCCTCACCAGCCCTTCCAGGCGGGCCACGGGAGACAGGTCTCCGTCGATAATGGCGGCCAGCTCCTCCTCCCTCCTCCACCGAGCCTGGAGGGCTTGGGCCTCCATCTTGAGGAAGGTCTTCTCCCGGGCCGCAGATACCGTGATTTCCATAGCCGTAAGCCCGATGGGCGGAAGGTCGCCCAAGGGTTTTCCGTGTTGGGACAGGATTCGGACGAGGTCCTCCGGGCCTTCCGGGTCTTGGAGAAGCCGAGTCGCGGCATGGATGGTCACCCGGGATACACCCAGGTCGTTTTGAAATGCCATGATCCGGGCCAACGCCAGCTCCGCCTCGATCCCCCCGAGGTGAAGACCTCCATCCTCCGCTTCCTTACACCGAGGACAGCGTCGGCGAAGGCTGAAGCCGGCCTCCTCAGGCCTGACCATCAGGATCTTACGATCGGCAAAAGAAATCTCCCGGAAGACAAAACCGCAGACCCTGCAGGGCACCTCACCCACCCATGCGTTAGTGCCGAAACGAAGTTTCCGGAAGAGTGGAGATGACCAGGAGGCGAAGGGGCTTCGAGCCGGAATCTGTCGACCGAACCGCCACCAGGCCTCTTCGGCCAGATCGGCTCCGCCCACCCTTACAATTTCCAGGGAACCCTTACGGAGAAGGGTGATATTCGGGGTTCTTGAAAGAACCCGGGCTTTGCCCGAGCACACTACCTCCAACTCCTCAAGGATCTCCCATCGATCCTCGAGAGGAACAAGACTCCATCGGCGGCATGACCGGCAAATCAGCCATAGGCGACCCTTGGCGAGGTCAAAGGCAACCCGGTCACCCCGGCGTAGGTGCTCCAGTTCCCCGGTTTCCGGGAAGGAGGCTCGACAGACGATGCAGGCGGAGTACATGTCCGTATTCTCGCATGCCGAAGGCGAAAGCCGCAAACCTCTTGAGCCCTCCACCTTGCCTCAACCTCGCTATTTCTGAGAGTTTGGATGTCGGAAGCCAAACCAAAGAAACCGGGACGTAATAGATGATTGATCTCTTTTCAGATCCAGCTTTCTGGGCAGCCCTTTTTTCCGTAACCCTCATCCAAGTGGCATTGGGGGCCGACAACCTGATCATCATCACGATTCTGGCCGGAAAGCTGCCACTGGAAAAACAGGGACTGGCCATCCAGGTCGGCCTGGTCCTGGCGATGATTTTCCGGATCATCCTTCTGGGATTCGTGAGTTGGATTCTGACCTATGCCACAGAAGTGTTTTGGGTGGTCGAGAAGGAAATTCTGCCCGACATCCATCTCGAGGCTGCGTTCAGCGTGAAAGCTCTGGTCCTGGCTTTGGGGGGGCTCGTTTTGATCTGGAAGGGTGTAAAAGAACTACGGGTAAAGGCACAGGGCCTTGAAGATACAGTGAAGGAGACCGAGAGCTTTGGTGAAGTCGTGGCGGTGATCGTCGGAATGAACCTGCTCTTCTCTGTTGACTCCATTCTCACCGTGGTGGGGATGACCGACGTCTTTCCCGTCATGGTCGGTTCGGTCGTGATTTCCGTGGCTCTGATGTTGTTCTTCGCCAACCCCTTGGCCCGGTTCCTGAGCAAAAACCCGGATTTTGAGATCCTGGGCCTCTTCGTTCTCCTTCTTATCGGGTTCGTCCTCTTTCTGGAGGGCGGACACGTCGCCGGATTGGCCGTGAACTCCAGCGAGTTCCCTTACATCCCACAATGGATCGTCATCTTTATCCTACTCCTGATGTTCAGTATCGATCTGTACCAGAACTGGTGGGAGGCCAAAGTCTACGGCCGTACCCGGGTGCCCATCGATTTGCATCGAAGAAAGCAATAGTCGAAAGGACAGCCAGTATGCGGTCTCCAATCCGTTCCTTTTCCCTGGCCGTGGCCCTCACGGGGCTGGCCTCGTCCCTCTCACTGGGACTGCCCGATCCCCTTTCCGCCCAGGGGGTATGCCAGGGAGAATCCCGGAACTTCGACTTCTGGATCGGAGAATGGGATATCCTGAACAGAAACCGAGGTCCTGAAGACCCCCGCTGGTTTGACACGGGGTCCGCCACGGCCCGGATTTACCCGGTGGTGGCGGGCTGTGGTGTGGTTGAGCACTGGCGAGGAAACGCCTTCGGGGATTTCACGGTGGGCTTCAGCCTTCGTGCATTCAATCCTCAGCAGGGCGGATGGGATCTTGTACTGCTTTGGCCAAATGACGGTGATCCACGGTTCGGAGAACTCAACGGAGGATTCCGCCACAACCGAGGTGAATTCTACAGTAGAAACCTCACTGCAGAAGGGGATACCACTCTCACCCGCTTCACCTTTTCCGACATCACCCCGAACACTCTCCGATGGCAGGACGGTAACTCCATCGATGGTGGGCACACGTGGAATTCCAGCTGGATCATGGAGTTCAGTCGTCGGGAGGCTCTTTACCAGGGCCCCCTCATGAATGGGCCTTCCGTCACCACTCTTCGCTGTCCCGGAGCCGAATACAGGGCTATGGATTTCCTCATCGGAGAGTGGGCGGGTCAGGTCGAGGCCGACACTCTGGAGACGGAAGGAATGGGCGCCAGGGGCAATGTCGCACCGGTGCTGGAGGGGTGCGGCATCATGGAGAAGGTTTCTGCCATCGGGCAGAATTCGGCGTGGGAGGTCTTCCGGGTCAGAACCTATGAGGCGGCCAGGGACCGGTGGGTGGAATACCGTCTCGATTCCAGGTGGCCCATCCTCCAGCGCCTGGAGGCCGAGGTCCCGCTGGCAGGAGCGCCCTGGGTTTTTCAAACTCCAGGGGAGGAGTTGGTGGACGGGGCCCTGAGGGTGACCATGAACCGGGGGGTTAGCGGCTCGGTGACATGGGCAGAGGAACGATACAACGCTGAGCTGGGCCAATGGGACCCCAGCCCGGGAATCGCCTACACCGCCCGCCTGGGGGCGGCTTCCGCCGGAGGCTAGCTGCCCGACTCTTCTGCACCTCACTCCCTGGGGCGGATCCCACGCAGGCCCCGGAGCCGAAACCGCTCCGGGGCCTGCGTATTTCCTACCTTTTCGATCCCGAGTCCAGATAAGAGCTAGATAAGGGTCAGGAAAGAGGCGGGGTAGTATCTATGCGAGCCGAAACAGGGCGGATCCATTGCCTTTGCCGGGATTAGGACCGATGGGGGCGTCGATGAAAAGGAAGCCAAGCAAGCGCATAACCTGGTTTGACGCCCTTTTGACGCGCAGGGGTAACACTTGGGGTGCTCGTGTCGGGCGAGTGCGCCCAAAAAGAGAGTCTTCTCAAAGGGGGACCGTGGCCATGCTTGAAGCGTTCGTCGACGCTCCTTCGCGCCACAAGAATCTCACCGTCTTTCCGGTCATCGCCCCCCAGGGGCCGGTGCTCCACTACCTCCTATCTACAGAGATCCAAGGGGACGACGTCCTGACCCTCCGGGAGAGGGGTGACGACACGACGCATATGCTCCTGGCTCGGAACAACAGCTACCACGACCTCCTGCTCCTCGCCGGGGAGCCCCTGCCCGGCGAGAGTCAGGGAAGGCTGGCGGGCCGTTCCTTCGTCCTGGGTGGAAAAAGCGTCACCCAACTCCCGGCATCCTCGGTTGAACGGGGAGGCTGGCTTACCTCGGACCAGGAATCCGAAATCACGGAATGGGTCGAGAGTTTTCCCATTCAGAAACAGCAGGTGGGCCTCCTGGCCTGCCTCGGCCCCCGGATCCTTGGGCTCGAAGCCCTGGGCTGCACGGAGCTCTACAGACCCCTGCACCGACGCCTCCTGATCCGATTTATCAAAGAGACGCTCTCATCCCAGGGAGCTGAATCGGACGGGGGCGGGGATACGGACCTCGGAACGTTGGAGATGGAAGCCCGAAAGCTTGTCACTTCTCTGGAAAATGCAGATCGGGCGGAGACCAAGCGGATCGGCGCAGGAGATTATTTGAAACTGACGGGCCCAGTGACCGGTGGAGAACTGGTCCACCAGGGTACCCTTTTACACCTCTCCGTTCGCCCAGAGCCAGTACAGCACTGGGCCGCCTCGGGAAAGGAGGGCTAGCCAATGTTGTTGGCCTTTGTGGACACCCCCCAGCGTCACCACCGAATCACGATCTTCCCGGTGGTGGCTGCCGATGAGCCTCAGCTCTCCTATATCCTCCTGGCCGACGCCCTTCGCCGGGGAGTCCTCACACTCGAGGAAAATGGTCCGGGGGAAGCACCCTGTTTCATTGCCCAGAACAGGAGTACCCAGCCAGTTCTGATCCTGGGTAGCGAGACGGTGGTGGGTGACCTGAACCCCCGCTCCGTTTTTCAAACGGTTCTTCTGGGTCCCGACAGCGTGACCCGGGTCCCCACCTCTGACGACAGTGTCAGCAAGTGGAGCTGCGCCGCCGTCGAGGCCCAGTTCAGTGACAGCCTGAAGGAGTTTCCTCTCCTGGACAATCAGGTAGGGATCCTGGCTTTTATGGGCCGGGACCTCCTTGGGTTGGATATCCTGGGGACCCCTGAACTGTATGCCCCACTGCACCGCAGGCTCCTCACCTGCTACCTGATTACGGCCCTGACATCCGGGGAGAAGGGTAAGATGGAATCGCCGGCTGAGGAGGCTGAAATGCAGGCCCTGGCGATGGCCTTAGAGGGGGCCCACCGGGAGGCCGCACCCTGCCCGGGGCATGGGGAGTACGCCACCATCCATGGCGACGTGACGGGAGGAGAACTCCGCCACAACGGACACCTGGTCCACCTTTCTGTATGCCCCAATGGAGCCGCCGCCTAAAGAACAGCCGGGTCCTATCTATCGGACGATTACAGCATCCTGGCCCCGGTCAGCCAAAAGTGAGGCGAGTTGATCGTCGGTCAAACCGTAGGGGTATCGGGAAAGGAGCCGGGCCATCTCCAATCGGTCCGGAAGCGGAGGGTTCTTTTCCAGATCCTTGGCCTCTGAACCGTCGAAGAACTGTGCTTTCTTAAAGGACCCGAATCTGAAGAGCCAGATGGAGCCTCCGTCCTCCACCAGGAGCCCTCGGTCCCTAACCGCTAAGAGCTCAATTCGCACCGGCTCGCCGAACCAGGCCTCCGGATACTCCTCTGGGGTATCGAACTGGAATTGGATCCGGGCTCCATATTGAGAGGTAGCCACCTCACTCTTCCTCGGATCCGTCCCTAGATAGCACCCGAGGTTCCCCAGCAAAAAGAAAAAACCGAGAACCCAGACCACGTATCGCATTGTCACCTCACCGGGATCTTGGAGTTGAAGAAGGCATCCTCGATAGTGCCCTTTTTCTGAAGCCATGTGGCCATGAGCATCTCAACAGACCCTGGGCCCGGCTCAAAGGGAACCTGAACAGTTTGTCCGGCTTTTTCGGCGGCTTGCTCAATCGCAGCACAACCACCAAAGATAGTATCG
>RCNC010000214.1_pt1 | contig 34102 bp, 29 predicted proteins | sample 2041301 | NCBI WGS metagenome assembly RCNC01 (sample SAMN09708231, study PRJNA481090) | Marine sediment metagenome, whole genome shotgun sequencing project. | biome: marine sediment; feature: ocean; material: sediment; isolation source: Sewage treatment plant 13A marine sediment (STP13A) ... | reverse complement strand
CAAACTCTTTTCATGAAAAGCATCAACAACCAAACATTCACCCGAATATATTGTTCCCTCATCATTCGACAAAACGATCTCAACACTTGTCTCAGAATTGATCCACTGAGATGTTTGCGGTGGCTCCAGTGATATCTTTACATGAAAAGATTTTGAAGAAAATTCGGTTAATGTTCCTTTGAATATAACACTGTTCTGAATTACCTGGGCTTTTATTCCTATGCAGGCATGATGCTCGATGGCTTTTATTTTCAGTGGATAGTATTGCTCGGACAGTAACAGGTTAATACCGGACTCATCGATATTGGCCAGCTCAGGTTTTAATTCAAGATTACTATTTTCGTGCGTTAAGCTGATACTGTCAAATTCGTATGAGATAAGCTTTCGGCTGACTTCAGATACATTGACCCACGAACAGGAAAGTTCATTTTCAGTACAGGGTTGCGGCTTTGCCTGAATTGACACAACGTGGTCAAATCGGGAGTGCTTCAACTTTATTATAATAAAGTCATCCTGAAAATTGGCATAGTTCAAAAGATTTACTATTTGCTTTCGGCTGATTTTTTTTTCAGGTTTTTCTTTCTGCGCCTGTCCCTGTGTTACAACCTGAGGGGGACCGACGGGTCTACTGTCTGTGCCCGTTTTGATTATTTCGTAGCCCATCTGTTGATGTTCCTCTTTTGTATGATTGCAGTCTTATACTTTTCAGGATGTGATTTTTCAATAAATACGTACATTGCTTGAGATGATCAATCTAGGATAATTGCGAGCCCAATTTCAAGGCCCATCTATAGACTATAAATATTTAGCATATAAAGATAGCTTATTCAAGCCGGTTGCACGTAAGTTACGCTATAAGACCGCATGGTTGTAATCAATTTCAATCCATACTATAAATGGCTTGTTATTGGATTAATTTCAATTACTATATACACTTTGCACTTACAAGGCAATCCTTCTTAACTTATTGAAACATATGTTATTTATGGAAAACGCGAGCAACTAAAAAACACCCGTTACCTGGGACCGGTCGTCTCAATCGTTACCGGCATATCGGGTATTTTTGTACTGTTGTTCTGGGAAGGGGGAACCCGCTGGTTCTATTTTTATCAGGAAGGGTACAAGCTGTTTTTCCACACCTAAACCGGTTTTTTACCCCTGCACAAGATTATGGGCGTATAGGTAAAGCGCCGGGGATCTTCAAAGGCCCTCTTGAACTCATCGAAAAACTCATCATATCCACCCTCATACTGATCAAACAGGTACCCTGATTTTACGCTCTCAGATGTTACTTTCAATGTCCAGTTAAAGGCATCTATTTCATTCAGCTTCCCAAAAATTAGGTGGTGGGGGGCAAGGTGCATATCGACGTCCCGGAAACCCAGGTCGTATAAAAAAGAATAAAGCTTACGGCCTACGTAGGGGTCGAAATTGGCCTTTTCTTCAACCATCGTCATCATGCCCTTGACGGCTGATTCAAGCCTTTCCGGCAATCCGAAATGCGTAAGGCAGTTATAATCGAGGTCGGCCAGGCACAAAATCCCGCCCGGCTTTAATATTTTGGTCACGTTCTTGACAATATCAAAACTCTCGGAGCGGTAATACTCCAGCACAAAGCGAACCCAGATAAAATCAAACTGTCCCAGTTCGCTGAGATCCTGCCTTATGTCCTTCTGAACAAAAGACAGGCCCTCATCTTGATAATTTGACTCTGCAAAATCGATGCGCTGCTGTGCATTGTCCACACCCAGGGTTTCACCGTCCGGCCCCGCCAGCTTGTTCAGGAAATATGATGTTTTTCCAGAGCCGCACCCCAGGTCGGCCACTCGCATTCCCGACTCGATCCCTGCCCAGAGGGCGTGCTCCTGCACCGTCTTGGGAACTGTTTTCATATCCAGTCGACGTGCTTCTTCTTCGCTTTCCATCATATAACTGCTGGCGTTCATATAGGTCCCTTTTTTGTTTCAGCCTGATCGGCAGTGTCTTACAGAAAATAATCCTCCGCGAATTATTACAGGAGGCGTATTTTGTCAACAATGTTAATAAAAAAGAAGCCGCCAACGGCGGCTTCTCGGTGTGCACTATATGCTTAGATTGTATTCTTAATCAATCCGCCCCGTACTTGAAAGAGAGGGCGACACGAGCCCGAAAGGCGACGACATGCCCATCCTCGACTTTCATATCCAGTTTTGAGATTTCCGCCACCCTCAGCTCCCTGAGGCTTTTGGATGCTTTTTCAACCGCATTTTTAGCTGCATCCTCCCAGGAAACACTGCTCGTTCCGACAAGTTCGATAATTTTGTAAACACTGTCAGTCATTTTGGCCTCCTCTCCTGTAAAAAGATTCATTCTGCAGGGCATTCTCTGGCGTCGCAAGCGCCGTGCAAGCCTTTATCCATTCCTGGCCAAGTTTTTTATACAACAAAGGAATGCGCCTGTTCCGGACAAGTATTCCATTGATGGGTTCCGGTCAAAAAACCGGACGAACTGATGGTAGTGTGCAGAGCAAAATTCGCTTTGTTCAGATGGCACTCATAAAGAAACGCCCGTTAACCAGGAGTGAACGCGTCAGTGGGCATGCCCAGATAAATTTATGATAGGATTGCAGACCGGATAAGTCAAACAAAATATAGCTGTTTCAAGAAGTTGAAGGTTCGTCTTTTTCCAGTGCACCGATGGTATCGATTTCAATGCGCAGGCCAAAGGGCAGCTTGTCGACCTGAACGCAGGTCCGCGCCGGATAACCGTGGTCGAAAAATGTTTCATATACGCCGTTAAATCTTCCGTATTCCCGGATATCCCTCAGATATGCGGTAACCTGCAATAGGTTGCCCATGGATGACCCGGCCGCCTCCATAATAATGCGGATGTTCTCCATGGCCAGCCTGGTCTCCTGTTCGATTGTCCCAGTCCGTACCTGATTGGTGCATGGGTCCACGGCACCCTGCCCGGACAGAAAGATCAAGCCATTGTGGGTGACCGCCTGGGCATAGGGCCCGCCCATTTCCGCAGCATCAGCAGTGCACACCGCTACCTTGCTTACCATAATACCCTCCTGTTACCCTTCACGTACAGGTTTTTATGCTTAATCCTCATCAGGCTCCGACCCGGTCAAACGGTAAAATGGCGCCCAGTAAACTCTGCTCACTGCTTTAATCCAGCGGGAAACGGCAAGGCTTGAGGTGTAAATCAGCGCGTAGAGTGTAGGCACAACGATGAGCGTCAGAATTGTCGCCAGGGCCAACCCGAAAATGACCGCACTTGCCATGGAACTCCACCATTGAGTGGATTCACTGATCCAGGACATCTCCATTTTACGGAAATTGTATGCCACGCCCGTAACCATGGGCAGCAGCCCCAGAATGGTCGTTATGGCGGTCAGCAGGACCGGCCTGAGCCGTGTGCATCCAGCGGAAACAATGGCATCCCGGAAACGCATCCCTCGCCCATGCAGTCGGTTGGTGTAATCGATCAGGACAATGGCGTTGTTCACCACGACACCGGCCAGTGAAATAACACCAACGCCGGTCATGACCACCCCGAAAGGAAACTCCATAACGGAAAGCCCCAGGAACACGCCCCCCAAAGAAAGGATCACCGACGTCAGGATGATCAACGGCTGTAATACAGAATTGAACTGGGTGACCAGTATGAGCATGATCAGGAACAGGGCCGCAGCAAAGGCTTTGGTAAGAAACGCCTGGGCTTCGTCCTGCTCCTCCTGTTCGCCGGTGAGACGGATCTTGTATCCAGGGGGCAGCTTCAATTTGTCCAATATTGTAAAAGCCTCGGCTCTCACCACCGCGCTGGGAACGTGTTGTTCATCCACATTGGCTGTTATTGTCACCACCCTCTCGTGGTTGATACGATTGATCTCACCCAGACCGCCGGTGATTTCGAACTTGGCAATGGTGCTCAAGGGAACCAGGCCGTCACCCGTTGGTATGAGCAGCTCCCGAAGAACGTCGGTGGCCTTGCGGTCTTCCCTGGACAACTGGACCGTAATGTCGAAATCCTCGTCACCTTCCCGGAACGTGGACACCTTGATGCCGTTAAAGGCGACCTTCAGCGCAAAACCGATAATTTCAGTGGACAGGCCCAGCATGGCGGCTTTTTGCCGATCCACACGCACTTTCACTGTGGGTGCGCCGGCCACATAATTATCCCTGATATCCTGAACAAAGGGGATCTTCTCCAGCGTATTGCGGATCTCCTTGGAAATCCGACCCAGAACCGTAAAGTTATCCCCTGAAATCTCTATGCTGATGGGCGCTCCGGTGGGTGGGCCTTCCTGCTGTTCGGCTATGCTGATGCGCGCCCCGGGTATGCCGGCAATGCGCTTGCGGATTTCCTCGGTGGTGTCCTTGGATGATTCAATACGGTCTTCAAGATCATAGAACTGAATACCGATATGGTTGGGCGAGTTGCTCTCAAACTGCGAACTGCCCCCAAGAATGGCGACCGTGCGCGAATAGATGTCCTTCACATTTCCCATATCCGTAAGACCCACAACCTGACTGCCTCTTCTCAGGGTATGCTGCTTCTGATCGGTATTGTCCTGGTAGCAATCCAGAGGATCGGCATTCGGTGAAGGCAGGGGTTGGCCCGGACCGTTGCAGAGCGCCATCTCCACCTGGCGGGCGATGCGGTCTGAATAGCCGATGTCGGCCCCTTCGGGGACATCGAGGTTGATATAGACGCTGCCCGGGTCCACACTGGGAAAGAATTCCAACGGCTTTTCAAGACCGATGCGATAAAACCATATCATGGCCATGGCCACCACGGCTAAAAAAGCCATGATCAGCACTGCCACCCGGTGGTTCAAGGCGCGCTCCAGAAACCAGCGGTAGATTTTCAACACAGGTCCGCGGATGGTAATGGGCGCCTCGCCGGCCCTTTCAATCTCTTCGGCCGTTACCCTGGCCATGGCCAATCGCTTCCCCAACGGCAGTTTCAGGAAAATCGCCGCCATGGCCGGATTGATCACCATGGCCACAAAAAGAGATGACATCAGGGTTATGATGACGGCTTTGGGAAGATAGGACATGAACTCGCCCATTATACCGGGCCAGAAAACCAATGGAAAGAATGCCGCCACCGTCGTCAGGGTAGAGGCGATGACCGGCTGGGCCACCTCTCCCGTGGCCCGCATGGCCGCCTGAATGCGGGGCACCCCCTGTTCCATGTACCGGAATATATTCTCGACAATAACGATGGCGTTGTCCACCAGCATGCCGAGGGCAAGGGTCAGGGAAAAAAGGACGACCATATTGAGGGTAATTCCCATGATGTCCAGGACGATAAAGGATAGAAACATAGAAAATGGAATGGCCATGCTCACAAGAATTGCATTGCGCACACCCATCACGAAAAAGAGCACGACCACCACCAGGATAAGCCCGGTGATGATGTTGTTCTCAAGGTCGGAAACCATCATCCGGATCTCTTTGGCCTGATCCATCAGCTTGGCGATTTCCGTTCCTGCGGGCCAGGTGCGGCGCTTTTCCTCGATAATCCGCGACACCTCTTCCATGATATCCAGGATATTTTCACCGGCCCGCTTTTTCACCTGTATGTTGATGGCCTGCCGTCCGTTGAGCCGGGAGCGTCCGACCTCGTCCTTGTACCCGTCCACCACCCTGGCCACATCCTTGAGGTAAACAGGCTGTCCATTGTGCAGGCCCACCACCAGGCCGTAAATCTCGTCGGGCGTCCTGAATTCACCCGGCACGCGCAGCTGGAAGCGGCCGTCACCCATCTGAATGGCGCCACCGGATACATTCTGGTTTTCCTGGGCGATCACATCCTGCAACATCAGGATGGAAAGTCCGAAATAGGCCAGCTTGTCGGGATAGGGTTCGACGCGCACCTCGCGCTCTAGCCCGCCGGTCACATCCACTTCCAGCACACCGGGGACCGATTCGAAATCCTCCTCCAGGTCCTCGCCGATCTCCTTCAACCGTTCCAGGCCAACTGTTCCGGACAGGGAAAATACCACGATGGGCATTTCAGATATGTTGATCTCGCGGACATCCGGGTCATCCTCAAGGTCCCGGGGAAGGTCCTGTTTGGCCATGTCGACTTTATCTTTGGTTTTACTCAGGACCTCGTCAATATCAGTTCCAGCTATGAATTCGACCACGATGGAGCTCATGCCCTCGGTGCTGGAAGATTCGATGCTTTTAACCCCTTCAAGGCCTTTCAATTTTTTTTCAATGGGTATGGTAATCGAGTTTTCGATATCTTCGGGTGCGACACCAGCGTAGTTGGTCATGATGAAGACATACGGTATGGTAATGTCCGGGGCGGATTCGCGCGGAAGGGTGTTGTAGGAAAGCGCCCCGAAAATGAGGATCATCAGGGCCAGGACCATGACGCTGGTCCTTTTTTTAACGGCCAGGTCGGAAACGATCATAGTGCCAGTATCTCCTGGGGGCTGTTGACATTTTTTACCACATCAATCATCTGCCCCTCATCAAGAAGCCGGTGCCCAACGATCACAAGCCTGTCTCCGGTTTTGAGCCCGGAAACAACCTGGATCTGCCAGTCCACGAGCATACCGACCTCGACCTGCCGCTTTTCAGCTTTACCATTGTTTTCCACATAAACATAGCGCTCGTCCCCCTGGTTGATCACCGCGTAAAGCGGGATGACCAGCGCATCCTCATACACGGCTTTGACCAGTTCGACCCTGGCGAACATTCCCGGCAGGATTTGCCCGTCGGGATTGGGAACCACCAGCTCGAGATCGAAAAGGCGGGCCAGGTTCCTGGGCTGCTGTGAAAGAAAAACTTTTTTCCCTTTCACCCGCCTTTTTCCCAAGGCCTCGATGACCACCTCCGATGATTCAAGGTTAATAAAAGACGCTACATCGCTTTCCGGGATGCCGACCATCACCTTTACATCGGAAACCTGCAGGATCTGGGCAATTTCTGCGCCTGTTTGTATTAAGTCCCCTTGTTTTGCCGCAATGTTGTTTATTCGCCCGTTGATGGGTGCGGCAATGTGGGTCCGCTCCAGGGCCAGCCTGGCTTCATCCCGTTGTGCAGCCACATCCTTAAACCGGGCAATAACTTCGTCCATGCGGTTGGCTGCCGTGATTCCCTTCTTGTCCAGGGAGGCAATGCGATCGTACTCCAGCTTGGCCAGTTCGTAGGCGGCTTCAATACGGGAAAGCCGCAGCCGATAATCCCTGTCATCCAATTCCACCAGGACCTGTCCTTTTTTAACGGCCTGTCCCTCCTTTACCGGAATATTGACGACCTGACCGCCGACTTGGGCCTTGACCCGGAGATCCTCGTAAGGGTCCACGTATCCCGGCAGGTTGATCTTGTCCTCCAGACGCATGGGCTTAAGCGTAAGGGTGATCACGCTGACCGGCACGTTATCTATTTTGATGGCTGCCTGTTTTGCTTTTTCAAGACGGGTCTTTTCGAGTTGAATGCGTTCGCCCAGAAAAAAGAGAAAGGCCACTATTCCGACAACCAGCAGCCATGGGAAGATACTCCATACAATATGCAGCAGTTTTGTTTTTAAACTGGAAGATTTCATGTTCCGTTTCTGTTTTATTTTGAGAAAGGGTAAAATAGCAACTTTGAATCCATCATTCAGGTACTTAAAGCCTAAACTATGTAATCTTATATTCAGGACTTGTCAAGGAACCGCAGATACGAGGATCTGCCGGAACCGGTTCATCTTACGTTCATTGGGACTTGCTCTGCCCCGCATTTTGTCGGCAGAATTAGCTTGCACAGGCCTGAATTTCAAATTATATATATAGTTTTGTTTAAATCACCTTGAAAGGCAAAGCCGAATGAATGCGTATGCATTAAAGAAACTGCAGGAACTGGCCATTGATATTGATGCTGTAGCCGGCCTGATTGCAGATACTCAGAAGGAAAACGGTGAAATTCCCTGGAGTCTCGGAGACAAGACCGACCCATGGGACCATGTCGAATCAGCCATGGGGCTCTGCATCGGCGGATATCTGGATAAAGCCAGAAAAGCGTATCGCTGGATGGCCAACACGCAGCTTGAGGATGGAAGCTGGTACTCAGCCTACCGCGATGGGAAGCCCGAAGACAAAACCCGGGATTCCAATATGTCCAGCTACCTGGCAGTGGGCCTGTTTCACTATTACCTGACAACAGGAGACGAAACCTTTCTTCGTGAAATGTGGGCCACCATGCGTAAGGGCATTGAATTTACCCTGAACCTTCAGACGGCAAACGGTGAAGTGTACTGGGCCATCAGCCCCAAAGGCCGCATCGACAAAATGGCCCTCTTGACCGGGTCGAGCTCTATATACATGAGTCTGAAATGTGCGCTTGCCGTCGCCAAAATTCTGGGGCATGCCCAGCCCTCCTGGAAGGCTGCCTTGGAAAGGCTCGGCCATGCTATTCTCCACAAGCCACACCTTTTCAACATGACCAAATCCCGTTTTTCCATGGACTGGTTTTACCCGGTTCTGACCGGTGCTGTTCAGGGGGAAGCGGCCCGCAAACGCATCGACCGGCAATGGAAAAAGTTCATTATTACCGGCCAGGGAGTACGGTGCGTTTCCGACGAACCCTGGGTCACGCTGGCGGAAACATCCGAACTTGCCCTGACGCTTGCCGCCATGGGCAACCGCGAATTGTCCGAAATTGTCTTCAATTGGATCGTCGGCCGCAAATTCGAGGATGGCTCTTACTGGTGCGGCTATACCTGCCCCGATATTATCGTGTGGCCGGAAGAAAAAATAACCTGGACCAACGCCGTCATTCTTATGGCCGCGGATGCTATTTATGGACTGACACCGGCAAGCCAGATTTTCAGCCATCGTCTCTGGGCTACCGGTAACTGAACATTCAGGTAACCTGTTTTGCGTAAAGACCACCGACCCTACTATTTAAAGCAGTTCTACCTTCGCCTGCAAAAACTGTACGGTTCTCATTTTATCAAGCCCCAGCTCCAATCCCTTGGCCAGGGGGCGACATTCATGAAGCCCTGGCATTTGCAAATATTCGGCGGCCCCATCCACATCGGCAAATATGCCACCCTTATCGCCTCACCAGACAAAAAAGTAAGGGTATCAGTATGGCCGGTGAGTCAGGGAAAAGGTAGTGTTCACATTGGGGACTACTGCATGCTCTGCCCTGGGGTTCGCATCAGTGCCGCCGACAAGATCCGTATCGGAGACAGCTGCATGTTCGCCAACAACGCCTACATTACCGATTCTGACTGGCACGATATCTACAATCGTGTCATCACCGGTAGAACGGCTCCCGTTCACATTGCCGACAATGTCTGGATCGGGGACAGCGCCATCGTCTGCAAGGGTGTTTCCATCGGGGAAAACAGCATTGTCGGCGCCGGCGCCGTGGTGACCGGTGACATTCCTGCCAATACGGTTGCCGCCGGTAACCCGGCAAAAGTCGTCAAACAGCTCGATCCTGACAAGGCTATAACCACCCGGGCCCACTGGTTCGATCAGCCTGAACAGCTTTTCAGGGATTTCGATTGCTATGACCAAGAGATGCTAAAAAGCAATCGCCTGCTGGGTTGGCTGCGACACCTCTTATTTCCTTCGAAAAACACCTGAACCTCAATCTATAGGATTTTTTTACACCAGGCTAGTTCCATGGTGTTTGGCGCAACAGAATAATTGAAGATTCCTCGCAGCAAGCTGCGGAGAATGCGCTCGCTATTGCGGATTATGATGTGCCAGCGTAATGACGACATTGCCCTTCTTATGCCCGCCATCGACATACCTGTGGGCCTCGACAATCTTTTCCAGGGGATAGATCCTGTCAATGACCGGTTTTAGCTTGCCTGCTTCGGCAAGCTCTTTTAGAAGAACCATATCTTCCTGGTGTTCGGCCGCAACTCCCAAGACGACCCTTTTACTGCTGAACAGTGAAGCCATGGCTCGCAAATACCACGAAAACTTGAAAACTGCGCCCAAAATCAAGGTTCCCTTAGGCTTCAGCATGCTTATGCAGCCTGAATAAGAACTCTTGCCAACCGTATCGTAAACGATGTCATAGGGACCGCCTGAAGTGTAGTCTTCTTTCGTATAATCAATTACGTCTGCGCCAAGAGATTTTACCATTTCCAGCTTCGATGTACTGCAGACACCGGTAACGTCTGCGCCATAATACCTGGCAATCTGTACCGCAAAAGTGCCGACACTCCCAGAAGCGCCATAGATCAGGACTTTTTGCCCTTTCCGGATCTTCGCCTTTTTTAGAAAAAACAATGCCGTGTGCCCTCCAAAAGGGATGGCTGCGGCTTCTTCATCCGTCATATTGACAGGTTTGTTTGTGAACGGTCCGCCCTCAGGCAGGCATATATACTCAGCATGCGCCCCCATATTAAACCCGACAGTACCAAAAACCGGGTCACCCTCTTTATACTTTTTAACATCCTTGCCAACAGAAGCGACCACGCCGGACAAATCATCCCCGGGAGTCGGTTTTTCTACTTCTTTGAGTTGAAGTATTTCCGGTGGACCGTATTTTGAGTATACCGCTGCTTTCATATTCGATAAACTCCTCTTATAAAGCTTTCCGGCGATCCAGTACGCTGAACCCCATGAAAATAACACCACCCAATAATGCAAGCAGTGCGCTGGCCATAAAAATGAAGGGTGCCTCCGTGCGTTCATACAGGAAACCACTGATAAAAAAGCCCACCATCAACCCCAGTCCGTAGGTCATGGCATTGTTGATGGATTGTCCCAGGGTTTTGGTTCCTTCAGGGGACAGCCGGTCCATATAGAGGATGCTGGCCATGTGGAACATGCCGTAAGTTCCTGCGTGCAGAACCTGGAGCATCAGAATGGCATACCAGGAATGCACTGTCCCCAAGAGCACCCACCGGAAAACTGCGATGATGAACGCCGTGGCCAAAGCCTTTTCGAGCGACACATATTGAAAAATTCGCTTCGAGTTAATCATCACCAGAATTTCGGCAATGATTGCCAATGCCCATGCAACGCCAATAAAGCTGCTGCTGAAACCCCGGCTCTCAAGATAAATGGAAAAAAAGCCGTAGTAAGCGCCATGGCTGGCCAACATCAAAAGGGCACAAAAAAGGAACACCAGTACCCGCTGGTTTACAAAAGCCCTTATGCTTCTCCAAAAAGATACTTTTGATGTGCCGATTGCGGCAGGCATTTTCAACCCGACCAGGCTCAGCAGCACACTTCCGGTAAAAATAAACACCAATATGGCTTTTATGGGCAACCAGCCGAGAACCCACCCCACCATTGTAACCACCACAATGAAGGCAATTGAACCCCACACCCTGATCCGCCCGTAACCGCTTTTCCCACTCCCCAAAAGATCCATGGAAAACGCTTCCAGAAAAGCGATGATGGGCGCATAAAAGACCCCGTAACAGGCGGTAATCAGAAACATCATCCAGAACGTGTCGGCAAGAAAATAAAAGCTCCAAATCAAGGTGCTGACAATATTGCACAATACATACAACGGCTTGCGAACATGAAACCGGTCGGCGATCATCCCCCATGCCAACGAAAAAACCACCAGGACTACCGACCGCAGGGATGACAGGGCACCGATCTGGACACCGCTAAACCCCAAGTGATAACAATAGAGATTAAAATAGGGTAAAAACACTCCAAGTGTGCCGAAATAGAGCGCATACTGGATGGAGATTATTTTCCTGGCCGCGTTGTTATCTCTACTGTGCATGTCCTGAATATTAAAGGAATTGCTTGAAAACTGCAATTTCTATCTTACCTTTACAAAAGCGGGTCTTAGTGTTAATTTTATTAGTGATCGGCCAGTGAATCCGGTCATTGTCAACTACTCTAAAGCTCGCATCAACCAATTGTTACCCGCTTTGCCGTGCACGGTCGAGCATAACGATTTTCCAGGAGCACAAAAATGGACTATATCAAGATACGGTTCAGCAATGACTTCGATAAGGTGCAATCCAAAGTTGAAAGCTCCATTGAAGATATTTTCCGTTCCATCAACCCTATGTTTTCACTTGAGGAGCGAACGTGGAAGCCATCCATGGACATCTGCGAAACCGCGGATGACATCATCATTCGAGCGGAAGTTGCCGGTGTGGATAAAGACAGGCTGGAAGTCGAAATCAGCAGCCGGGCCGTAAAAATCTTCGGAAAGCGAAGGGAGCTGCCGCGCAGTGCCAACGTCACCTACCGGTTGGCGGAAATCCAATATGGCAACTTCGAACGGATTCTCTATCTTCCGGCACCCATCGACACTGAAAACGTATCGACATCCTATGCCAATGGATTTCTCGAGATCCGGCTTGCCAAACAGAAACTAAACAAAACCTATAAAATACCCGTATCAAATAAGAAGGATGCCTGAAACAAAGGCCTGCTTCTAATGGAATAATGGAGGACAATATGGATGATCAGAACACCGATATGGACATAACTCCCGGCAAACTGCCTGAAGTGCTGCCCATATTGCCCCTGTATGATACCGTCCTTTTCCCAAAAATGGTACTGCCGCTTGTGGTTATGCAGAAGGAGTCCGTCCAGTTGATCGACGATGCCATGTCAAGTGACCGCATCATCGGACTGCTGGTATCTAAAAACCCGTCGAGCGAAAAGCAGTCTACCCAGGAAGAACTATACCGCATTGGCACCAGTGCCTTGATTTTGAAAATGGCCAAAACGGACGACAACAAATCCCAGATTCTGGTTCAAGGCCTTTCCAGATTCAACGTGACAGAGTTTGTCGGCGAAAAGTCGTACCTCATGGGAAAAATAGACTACACCGAGGAACAAGAAGAAAAAAATACGGAAACAGAGGCGTTGATGTCCAACATCATCCACCTCTTCTCTAAAGTGGTCGAGCTTTCGCCTTTTTTGCCGCCTGAAATCAGCGCCATGGCCAAGTCCATACAGGAACCGGGTATCCTGGCCAACATGGTTGCCTCAAGCATCAGCGCCACCGCAGAGGAAAAACAGAAGGTCCTCGAAATTGACAATGTGAAAAAACGCCTCAAGGAAGTCATGCGACTGGTCAATCATCAGCTTGAAGTCCTGGAGTTGGGCAACAAGATTCAAACCCAGGTTAAAGGCGACATGGATAAAAGTCAGCGCGAATACTACCTGCGGCAGCAACTGAAGGCCATCCAGGAAGAACTAGGCGAAAAAGATGACGCCGCCGTCGAGATTGACGAGTACCGGACGAAAATACAGGAAAACAACCTGCCGGAGGAAGCGGCCAAGGAGGCTGAAAGAGAACTGAAACGCTTATCCAAGATGCATCCCAGTTCTGCCGAATACACCGTGGCCTCAACTTATCTGGACTGGATGACCTCCCTGCCATGGGAAACGAGCACTGAAGACAACCTCAACATCAAAAAAGCTCGCAAACTGCTGGATGAAGATCATTTCGGTCTGGAAAAAGCCAAAAACAGAATCATCGAATACCTTGCCGTCAGAAAACTGAAACCGGACTCCAAAGGGCCGATCCTTTGTTTTGCCGGCCCTCCCGGAACCGGCAAAACGTCGCTGGGGAATTCCATTGCCAAGGCCCTGGGACGTGAGTTTATCCGTATTTCCCTGGGGGGTGTCAGGGACGAAGCTGAAATCAGGGGGCACAGGCGCACCTATGTAGGGGCGCTTCCCGGCCGGATTATTCAAGGTATCCGGCGGGCCGGAGCCAACAATCCTGTTTTCATGCTTGACGAAATCGACAAGGTCGGCAGTGATTTCCGGGGAGACCCCTCTTCGGCCCTTTTGGAAGTTCTCGACCCGGAACAGAATTTTACCTTTTCCGATCATTACCTGGACGTCCCTTTTGACCTTTCCAAGGTCATGTTCATAACCACTGCCAATGTTCTTGACACCATCCCGCCCGCACTGAGGGACAGGATGGAGGTTCTCCAGCTTCTGGGTTACACCGCCGATGAAAAAATGAAAATTGCCAACCGTTATCTTATCCCCCGCCAGCGCAGGGCCCACGGCCTGAAGGCGGACCAGATACGGTTCAGCAAAGGGGCTGTAAATCACATCATCACCGGCTATACCAGGGAAGCGGGGCTGCGCAACCTGGAACGCGAAATCGCCACGGTCTGCCGGGGTGTGGCCAGCAGTATTGCAGAGGAAAAATCAACCTCCCAAAACATTAACGTGGTCAATCTCTCCAAATACCTGGGCCCGGTTAAAATTATTGCGGAAGCCAAATCCCGCATCTCAACACCGGGTATCGCCAGAGGCCTGGCCTGGACCCCCACCGGTGGGGAACTCCTGTTTATCGAAGCCACGGCAATGAAAGGCAAAAACGGCCTGACCCTTACCGGGCAGCTCGGGGATGTCATGAAAGAGTCGGCCATGACGGCGCTGAGCTATATCCGTGCCAATGCGAAATCCTTAGGCATCGATGAAGATTTTTTTGACACGCACGACATCCATGTTCACGTGCCTGCCGGCGCCATTCCCAAGGACGGACCATCTGCCGGTGTTACCATGCTGACCGCCTTGACCTCCCTTTTGACGCATAAAACCATAAAGAAGGACCTGGCCATGACCGGGGAAATAACCTTGCGGGGACAGGTGTTGCCCATCGGGGGGATTAAAGAAAAAGCGCTTGCGGCCCACAGGGCCGGCATAAAAACCATTATTCTGCCGAAATGGAACCAAAAGGACCTCGAAGAGCTACCCAAAAAAGTATTAAAGGAGATCCAGTTTCATGCGGTGGATAAAATGGAAGACGTGCTGAAAATTGCCCTCGGAAAATAAAAAAGACTGGGCCTTTTTATAAACGCAATAGTGATCCGTGTGCGGAGTTTTGAGTTGAAAAATAACGACCACAAATGGATGCTACCTGCAATTTTGATCTGCTTGCTGTTTTTAGCTGCCAGCAGCTGTAGCTCGCGCAGTCCGCAACCAGCGGCAAAACCGGGTCAACCCAAACCGTACCGGGTCGGCAATACATGGTACTACCCGGTTTCGGATGCCACAAACTTCAGACAAAGCGGCAAGGCGTCATGGTATGGCAAGAAATTCCACGGGAAAAAAACATCCAACGGTGAAATCTACAACATGTATGCCATCTCCGCCGCCCACAAAACCCTGCCCCTGGGGACCTATGTCCGCGTTCACAACCTGGCCAACAACAAATCCATTGAAGTCAGAATCAATGATCGCGGCCCGTTTATACGCGGCAGGATCATAGACCTGTCTTATGCTGCTGCTAAAGAGCTGGAAGTTGTCGGCCCGGGTACGGCACCGGTGGAAATCGTTGCCCTGGGCAGAGCCGGCTCATCCGGCAGCGGCAATTCATCCGGTTATGTGCCCGTAGATTTTTATTCAGGGAATTTCACCTTCCAGGTGGGCGCCTTCAGTAAAAAGGAAAATGCCGTCCGCCTGAAACAAAAGCTTGAAAAAAAATACATGAACGCCCACATCGTACCTTACGACGACGGTAAAAAAATCATGTACAGGGTGCGCGTGGGCAGGGCCTCATCTTTAAAACAGGCTGAAGAATATGAAAATCTTTTGATCCAACAGGGGTTTAATGGTGCCTTCATTGTCGCCGAATAGTTTGCCTGATCCTGTTGTTTTTCTGGATAGAGACGGGGTCATCAACCGCGACTCACCCGCGTACGTAAAGTCCCTTGCTGAATTCGAGTTTTTACCCCGCAGTTTGTCAGCCATTCAAAAACTGGCGGAAAACCACATAAAAACCATTGTCATCACCAACCAGTCCGCCATCAATCGCGGTTTGATCTCCAAGCAAACCCTCGACAGTATTCACACCTCCATGACAACTGAAGTGCGGGTCCGCGGTGGTACCATTGATGACATTTTTTACTGCCCTCACACACCTCAGGAAGGGTGTACCTGCCGCAAGCCCGCCCCCGGCATGATCCACAGCGCCAGGATAAAACACAGCATCGACCTTTCCTTTGCCGGCATGGTGGGCGACAGCGCCAAAGACATCGCCTGCGCCCGGCGCGCCCAGGTCAGGTATGTCGTGCTGGTGAAAACCGGTAACTTTGACAAAGCACAACAGGAACTACACGACCTTAACCTTCAGCCCGACAGAGTCGCCCAAGACCTGTACGCGGCAGTGGAGTGGATTGTTGAACAATTTCAAACCTCACATCAGGTTGATATGAGATATTCTTAATGACAGAAAAAGCCACTACCCTGGAAGGCCACCTGGTCCACATCACCTTTTACAACCCGACCAATCATTTCACCATAGCCCGGTTCAGGGAAAATACGTCTAAAAGCACTATCAGCGTCCTTGGCTATCTTCCTGATCCCAACCTGGGCGAAAACCTCAGAATTGATGGCGCCTGGCAACATCACGCCAAGTACGGCCCCCAATTCAGGATGGAGCGTTTTGAAATTCTGCTGCCGGAAACCCCCGATGGTATCCGTAAATATCTCCTGTCGGCCCGTATTAAGGGTATCGGCCCGAAAATGGCCTTACGGATTATCAAGCAATTTGGTGAACAAACATTGGAAATAATCGAAAAGGCCCCCCACAAACTGATTGCTGTCAAGGGTGTCGGCCAGGGGCGTGTTCAACAGATAACCGATTCCTGGAACGCCCACCATACGCTGCGAAACTTACTGACGTTCTTACGCGAAAATGGTGTTGATATTTCCTACGGCGCCAGAATTTTCAGGGAATATGGCGCCGATGCCATCGAAATTCTTCAGGCCAATCCCTTCAAGATTATCAACGACATCCCCGGCATCGGCTTTTTTGTTGCCGACCAGATTGTAAAAAACTCAGACGAACCCATTGATGAACTGGAGCGGGCCAAAGCGTGTGCCCATTACATTCTCGAACAAGCCAGCAATGAGGGGCATGTATTCCTTTTTCACCACCGACTCCTTGAACGCTGCGTAAAAAGCTTTGATATCCATGCAGATCTGCTGGAAGACGCCATTGCCGGACTTGCTGCCGGGGATAAGGTCGAGGTCGTTTCTTATGAGTTGGACGGCCACATGGAAACCGCCATCTACCTGAAGGCGCTCTTCCTTGCCGAAGAGGGCAGTGCCCACAAGCTCTCCGCACTCCTGTCTGTATCTGACAGCATACCGATGTTGGATCCCGGGAGCATCAATCAGGAAATTCTAAAAAAGCTGGCCATCCAGCTTTCTTCGGAACAACTCGACGCGGTAAACGGCGTCCTCTCAGCACGGGTGGCGGTAATTACCGGCGGGCCAGGTACCGGCAAGACCACGCTCATCCGTTCTATTGCGGCTGTTTTCGATGCGCTCGGGCAAAAAACAGCCTTGGCGGCACCCACCGGCAGGGCGGCCAGGCGCATTGCCGAGGTCTCCCGCAAAAAAGCCGCCACCATTCATAAGCTGCTGCAATACAACCCCACGGAGATGGAATTTGACAAAAACCGGGACAATCCGCTCGATGCAGGCGTGGTCATCATTGACGAAACGTCCATGGTCGATATTCAGCTGATGCACAGCCTGCTCAATGCCCTGCCCATAACCGCAAAACTGATCCTGGTAGGCGACACAGCGCAGCTGCCGTCCGTGGGGCCGGGGAATGTGCTGGCCGATTTAATCCGTTCTGAAAAAATCCCTACGTTTACCCTCACAACCATTTTTCGGCAGGCCCGGCAAAGCCGCATCATCATCAACGCCCATCAGGTCTGTAAGGGCCGGCTGCCCGCTCTGGACGAGCCACCACCCAACGACAAGCTTCCAGAATTCAGTTTCATTGAAGAAAACGATCCCGAACGCGCGGCCAGGCGCATCGTCGATCTGAGTTGCGACACCATCCCGAAAATGCTGGGTTTTGACAGCGCCCGGGACATTCAGGTGATCACCCCCATGCACAAAGGGGTGGTGGGCACCCTTCACCTGAACACATTGCTGCAAAAAAGGCTGAACCCAATCCCAACCCCCCGGTCAACCACCGGTACCCGCTATAAACCCGGGGACAAGGTCATGCATCTCAAAAACAACTACCAGAAAGACGTCTTCAACGGCGACATTGGTGTTGTCACAACGGTGGATCAAAGCAAAGAATTCCTGGAGGTGGATTTTGAGGGCCGGGGGGTGGGCTACGAGTTTCCAGAAACCGATGAACTAACCCTGGCATATGCCATTTCCGTGCACAAATCTCAGGGGTCTGAATATCCTGCCGTGGTTGTACCGCTCATGACCCAGCACTTTCCGCTTTTGCAGCGCAATCTACTGTATACCGCGATTACGAGAGGAAAACGTCTGGTTGTACTGATTGGCAACCGCAGGGCGGTCAACATCGCTCTAAAAAACGATAAACCGCGCTTGCGCTCCAGCAGACTGGCCCAGCGAATTGCTGATATAGGCATGTGATCATGAATCGGAATCTGTTGTAGCGGGCAGGGGGACCTTGAAAAACGAAATCCCTTCGTCTTTCAAGGTTTTTTCTTCCTCTTTGGTGCTGACCCCTCTAATATTGCGGGGTTTTTCAACACCATAATGGATTTTCAAGGCTTCTTTTGCAAAGTCACAGCCGACATTATCGAAATTCTTTTCCACGTAATCCGTCAGTTCGTGGCTGATTCTCTTCAGATCCGGGTTTTTCTGGATGCTATCCGGCAGGGTCGGCGAGCCTTTAATAGCGAACGTTGAAGGCAGCTTTGCAACAGATGTCGTGTCACAGACAGGACAGGCGATCATCTTTTTTTTATTCTGGCGTGCATACGCTTTGCCGTCTTCAAACCAACCTTCGAAGGTATGGCCGTTGCCGCACTGAAGATCAAATGCTATCATCAGTCAAATCTCACTTTTCCGGTCCGTCCTATTTTTTCACCTAACGCAAAACCGGATAATGCGTTATTTTAAATAAATAAAATTACCATAATTGAACGTATATTTAAAGAAATTATTGACAGCATCCACTTTTTCGACACAAAATACAATCACCATGAAGGTCCTGAATGGCATCGAACCATAATTATCCATCGATGACGGGTAGTTGTAAAATGTACCTCATGTTGCCCTTATATTCAGATGACCATGTGTGCGTATGCATGCTTCTTTACGGGTAGTCGAACATGAAATCTTTTCAGGAAGGAAATGACATGGACCTGAGCATCAAACATATAGGCCTTGTCCTTTTGGGCATCATTTTGGTTGCATCCCCGGTCTGCGCTGAAACGAACTATGTCAGCGATGAAATGCACATCACGTTCCGTTCCGGCCCCGCAACTGACCGAAAAATTATCAAACTCCTCCTGTCCGGACAAGCGCTGGAGGTACTGCAGAAAGAAGGAGAATGGGCCCTGGTAAGGCTTCCCAACGGCACTGAAGGCTGGGCGCTTCACCGATACCTTACCGCCGCCGAACCGTGTGATATGGTGCTCGAACGCCTCAGCTCCAAACATACGACGCTGGCTGCTCGTACGAATGGTCTTGACAAGGAAAACGATTCGATAAAAGCCCGCAACAAAGCACTGGCCGCCGACCTGCAGTCCACCCAGGCGGATCTGAAAAAAACACGGAAACTATTCAACGACCTCAAAAAGGAGTCCACCGCCTACCTGGAATTGAAAGCCGAACACCAAAAAGCGACCACCCGGTTGTCCGAGCAGACCAATCGGGTGGATGACCTCGAAAATGAACTATCCAGGATTTCAAGCAATTTCAAATTGTATCTCAGCGGCGCCGGCATACTGGTGTTGGGGCTCATCCTGGGATTGATATCCAGACCCCAAAAACAAAGATCGTCACTGCTATGAAAAAAAACTGGGACTTCCTCGTCATCGGCAGCGGTGTGGCCGGGCTTACCTTTGCGCTCAAAGTAGCAGAATTCGGATCCGTGGCCATCATTACCAAAGAAGGTGTGATGGACAGCAACACGAGTCTTGCCCAGGGTGGCATCGCATCTGTTTTTGGTGAACTCGACTCCTTTGACCTCCATATTCAGGACACCCTTGCATCCGGAGACGGTTTGTGCAACCGCGAGGTCGTCGAACAGGTGGTCCAAAACGGCCCTGACCGAATTCGGGATCTCATACAGCTGGGTGTGCACTTCAACCTTGAAGAAAATGACAACAGCCCCGGCAAAAGCCCCCGGCTTGACCTGGGTCGTGAAGGCGGGCACTCAAAAAAGCGCATCGTGCACGCACAGGACATGACCGGCAAGGAACTGGAGCGTGTTCTGGTAGAGCATGTCGCCCGGCATAAAAACATCACGGTCTTCGAAAACCATATCGCCGTCGACCTGATTACCCAGTCAACCCGACTGAAAAGGGGACTGGTCACCACCTCCCACGACGATATCTGCTGCGGCGCATATGTCCTTGACAAGCAAACCCACCAGGTAAAAACCTTCTGTGCCCAGATAACCCTTCTGGCAACGGGTGGAGCCGGCAAGGTTTATTTATTCACCAGCAACCCCGATGTTGCCACCGGTGACGGCATTGCCATGGGTTACAGGGCCGGGGCGACCTTGGCCAACCTGGAATTCGTGCAATTTCACCCCACTTGTCTGTACCACCCTGATGCTAAAAACTTTCTAATTTCCGAGGCGGTTCGCGGTGACGGCGGCGTCCTTGTGGATGAAGCCGGAAACCCGTTCATGCACCACTATGATCCTCAAAAAGACCTAGCTTGCAGAGACGTTGTCGCCCGCGCCATCGACACCGAGTTGAAAAAGAGCGGCGCTGATTCTGTGTTCCTTGACATTTCACAAAGGGAATCCGCCTTTGTCAAACAGCGCTTTCCCAATATATACCGCCGGTGCATAGAACTTGGGGTCGATATGACCGTGGAACCGATTCCCGTCGTACCCGCGGCCCACTACATGTGTGGCGGCATTGCCACTGACACCATGGGGCGCACCGATATCAAACAGTTGTATGCCATCGGCGAGACCGCCTGTACCGGACTGCATGGCGCCAACCGGCTTGCCAGTAACTCTCTTATCGAAGCCCTCGTCTATGCCCACAGTTCCGCCGATCAAGCCATTAAAGATCTGAAAAGTATCGATGCACAACCCGTGCAACCGCCGGACTGGGATGAAACGGGAACCACCGACAGTGACGAAGGTATCATGGTGTCACACAACTGGGATGAAATCCGTCGTCTCATGTGGAATTATGTGGGCATCGTCCGCTCGAATAAACGCCTGGCGCGGGCAAGGCGACGCATCGACATCATCCAGAAAGAGATTCAGGAATATTACTGGAACTTCAAAGTGGCCCCGGACCTGATAGAGTTACGTAACATTGCTACGGTTGCCGAGCTCATTATCAAATGCGCTTCCTATCGCAAAGAAAGCCGCGGACTCCACTACAATATTGAATATCCACAAAAAAATGACCAACACTGGCAAAAGGATACCATCACCCGCCGATCCTTCCTGGACTGATCTTCAACCCCAACGATGCAAAAGCCTGAGGGGTAAACAACATGAAAAAAAGACATCATACTTTTATTTCACCTGGAAAAATATCCAGGAAATGATGCTATCTCTATAATAATGATTATATATAACAGTATATTAATATTTCTTTGCCATGTTGTTTATGCAACCTTGGGGTCAATTGACAACCCTGCAATCGGCATTACTTTATTTAATTAATTACATAAACAGGCCCGAAACCCTTAACCCTAAAACGCAAGCCTTCGTAAAAAAGGCTCGGCCGATTTTCGTTTTCATAACGGAAATCTGACAAGTGGCAAATCAATGCAGAGTAAAAGAGATTATTACGAAGTGTTGGGTGTAGAGAGATCATCATCTGACATTGAAATAAAAAAGGCCTACCGTAAACTTGCCTTACAGTTTCATCCTGACAAAAACCCCGGCAACCAGGAAGCCGAGGATAAATTCAAGGAAGCTGCAGAAGCTTACGAAGTGCTCAGGGATGAAAAAAAACGTAGTATATATAACCAGTATGGGCATCAAGGGCTGGAAGGTGCCGGCTTTTCGGGTTTTGGCGGCTTCGAAGATATTTTTTCCAGTTTTGGGGACATTTTTGAAGATTTATTCGGATTCGGGTCCGGCGGTCGTTCAGGCCGCAGCCGAGCCCAGAGGGGGTCCGACCTTCGGTATGATCTCACCATTTCCTTCATGGATGCGGCTTTTGGAACGGAAATGGAAATCAACGTGGAAAAAATGGAATCCTGCACCACGTGTGAAGGCAGCGGCTGTGAGCCAGGAACCTACCCTGAAACCTGCAGCAGCTGCAACGGCCACGGCCAGGTCTCACGGAGCCAGGGATTTTTCACGGTTCGCACAACCTGCCCCAGCTGTCGGGGCGCAGGTCAAACCATTGTCAACCTCTGTAAGTCATGCCGAGGTGCCGGTCAGGTAAAAATCAGCAAAAAAGTATCGGTCAAAATTCCGGGCGGCGTCGACTCGGGTTCCCGGCTGCGCCTTACCGGTGAGGGCGAGGCCGGCCAGTACGGCGGGCCCCAGGGGGATCTTTACATTTTCATCCATGTCCAGGAGCATGAATTTTTCGCCCGCAACAACACCGACATCGTCTGTGAAATCCCGATTTCGTTTGTCCAGGCGGCCCTGGGGGATGAAATCGATGTGCCGACCCTGGATGGAGAAAAGGCGCTGAAAATACGCAAAGGAACCCAACCTGGAGAAACCTACCGATTTCGTGCGGAAGGCATTCCCTCCCTCAGGACCGGGATGCGTGGGGACCAGATTATCCAGATCGCGGTGAAAACCCCGACCCGCATTTCAAAAAAACAGGAGTCCCTGCTGCGGGAGTTTGCCGAACTGGAAGCCAACAGCCTTTCTGACAAATTAAAAAATATTTTCAAGGGGGGTGGGGAGAGAGCCGCTCAATAGCGTCCCCCGCTTGATCACGCACAAGGAAGCAAGAAAAAGTGACTTCCTTTTTCTTGTGAAAGGATAGACGATCAATATGTTTGAACTGAAGGTAACCAGCCATTTTGCAGCCGCGCACCAGCTTGAAATGGTCGCTAAAAAATGTGAGAACCTGCACGGCCACAATTGGAAAATCGAAGTTCGCATCGCCGGGGATCAGCTTAACGATGCCGGTGTGGTCATGGATTTCGGGAAAATCAAACAGCACGTTTCCGCCACCATGAAAACCCTCGACCATAAATTTCTAAATGACCTGGAGTGTTTCAAGGGCGGTAACCCGTCATCAGAGAACATTGCCAAATACATTGCCGACACACTGCAGGGAACAATTTCAGAACCGGGTATCCGGGTTGCCAGCGTAACCGCCTGGGAGTCTGACGACGCCTGTGCCACCTACTTTCCCGATAAATTACACAAATAAAACAGTCGATCTTACTTTTTTATTTGTTTCCAGTGCGCCACCAGTTCATCCCGGGTTATGATGGCGGATACATCCGGCACATGCTGCCGTATGTTCTCGACACCTCCCTCCTGCCGGTCAACGAGGATCACCGCCTTAACCACCACCAGCCCTTCTGATGAAGCCCGCTCTATGGCTTTGATGGTTGACCCGCCGGTTGTGGCGACGTCGTCAATGATGACAACCCTGTCCCCCGGTTCCAGATCGCCCTCAACCCAACGGATGACGCCATGGTCTTTTCTGTTTTTTCGTATGGAAAAGGCCTGCAGCGGCTGTTTTCTTAATTCCGATGTGTAAGCCGTTGCCACGGCAATGGGATCCGCCCCGAACGTAAGTCCGCCGATACCGCTGGCACCAAGACCCTGTATTTGTTCAAATACCAGGTTGCCAACCAGGAACATGCCCCTCGGGCTCAGGGTCGTGGGTTTGCAGTTGACATAAAAACGGCTCATTCGTCCGGAAACAAGCTTGAATGTCGGTTCCTCGGTATAACGAAACGATTTTTCGCAAAGATATTTGATGAGTTGATTTTTCATGCCGGTCATCCTTCTTTCCCCATGCCCCGGGACCGCTTCCCGAAACAAGAAATGGTTGATTTTAAAGCACCTATCAGGTATGAAAAAGCCTCCACCGAATGGAAGAAGCGAAATTAATGGGTTTCAGTGGAGGCTTTGAGAAAGGAAAACTGGTGACAGCACTCCTTGGTCTCGACGGGAATTTATCAGCAATTGACAGACAGGTCAAACCTAAATCCATATCTGGATCAGGCGATTGACCCAGGATTCTAAGCCAATGAAAATCAGACGAAAAGCGCTTCGCACGCTATCCTTAATTGCCATGGTGTGCTTTATCATTCCTGCTCCGGCGTCAAGTGAGGATGCCACGGGCGCCTCTTTGTCCCTGCAACAGGTCATTGACATGGCCATCGAGGCCAACCTCAACCTCAAATCATCCAAAGAGGAAATTAATGCCGCCCTATCTACAAAAAAACAGAGCCGCTCGGGTTTCCTTCCTGCTTTCAATGCCACGTATCAGTACAAGCGCACCGATGACGACACGGTCAAGAAAAGTATTCTGACCAATTTAAACGAATACAATTTCTCCGCTTCCTTTACCCAACCGTTGTTTACAGGCTTTGCCCTCATTAACCAATACAAGATGGCCGGATACGGCCTCGATATTGCCCAGACCAATGAACAGTTTGTGCGGCAAAATGTTATCCTGGAGGCACGGTCAGTCTATTTTACGGTGCTGAAGGCCGATAAGCTGCTGAAGGTATCTGAGGAAACGGAAAAACAGATAGAGGCCCAGAAGGATGTAGCCAATAATTTTTATGAAGTGGGTATGTCCCCCCTGAACGACCTGCTCCAGGCGCAGGTGGAACTGGCCAATGCTACCCAGAATGTCATTCTGGCCAAAAACGATCTTCAAAATGCCGAGTCCGATCTCAACATTCTGCTGCGCAGATCCATCAATTCACCGGTTGTGCTTGTGGACATCCTCGACTTTTCTCCCTTCCAGGACAACCTGGAGTATTGCCTCCAAACCGCCGAGGAAAACCGGGTTGAAATCAAAATGGCCAACATTGAAATTGCCATGGCCGAAAAGGACATGAAGCTGGCCCAAAGGGATTACTACCCCCAGGTCAACCTCATCGGTAGCTATTATAAAGTTGGCGAAGAGTGGAATGTCGAAGACAACGACCTGTGGGACATCCGCGCCGTCGCCTCCTGGGATTTCTGGGAGTGGGGCCGGACCGCCTACGGGGTCAGGGAAAAAAACAGCCGCCTGTCCCAGGCCGCCCTCAAAAAAAGTCAAACCCTGGATGATGTCAGTGCAGAGGTAAAACGGGCCTACCTCAGAACCCGGGCAGCGGAAAAGTTTATCGCCACGGTGGAAACGGCCATCGAGCAGGCCGAAGAGAACTTTCGCATCAACCAAGAACGCTATAAAGAACAGGTGGCAACCGCCACCGATGTCCTTATTGCTCAGACGCTCCTGTCCAGGACCAAGACCAATTATTACAGCGCCCTGTATGAATACAAAATTGCCAAGGCAACCCTTTACCGGGCCATGGGCCAGGAAGCTATGGAATGAACGCCCATGAAGATGCCCTGATAAGGCTGTTTCATGTCTACAAACGCTATGGTGCCTATAACGCACTGTTCGATATCTCTCTGGACATTTTCAGAAATGAGTTTTTATTTCTTGCCGGCCCCAGCGGCGCCGGGAAATCCACCCTCCTCAAACTGCTCTACCTCGGGGAAGCCCTGTCGGAAGGGCAAATTCTGATCGACAGGGTGAACCTCGCAAGAGTATCTCGCAGGCGCACGCCCGAATTGAGGCGGAAGCTTGGGATCATATTCCAGGATTTCAAACTCATTCCCACAAAAACCGTTTATGAAAATGTTGCTCTTGTTCTGGAAGCTCGGGGAATGAGCCGCAAGTTCATCCAGAAAAAAGTGAACAGTGTGTTAAGAACCGTGGGAATGGAAGATCGGCAAAAATCCTTTCCGCCGGGGCTTTCAGGGGGCGAACAGCAGAAAGTCGCCGTGGCTCGTGCCGTTGTGGGCGAGCCTAAAATAATTTTGGCGGATGAACCTACCGGTAGCCTGGATGCGGACTCGGCCGAAGCGATATTTAATCTATTGATCAATATCCACGCACGCGGCGCCACCGTTTTGGTGGCGACCCATGCCAAAGAGCTGATCAGCAACGCAAAGGGCCGGGTCATCCAGCTCAAAGAGGGCAAGCTCATCGCATAATGAAACTGTTTTTCTTCAAGAGGGCATTACAGGATATTCTGAACAACCGTTTCCTTAACACGGTGACGGTCGTCACCATAGCCCTGTCCGTTCTCATCGTCAGCTCTTTTGCCCTGTTTTTCAACAATGCCAACGAACTTCTCGACACCTGGAAAAAAGGCATCCGCGCATTGGTTTATCTCGCCCCGGATACCACCGACGCCAATCGGCTCGACCTGAAATTCAATATACAAAAACTTGCGGGTGTCAGCGAAGCCCGGTTCATTTCCCGCAAAGAGGCGCTGGCCCAGATGAAGGTTCAGATGGGACGGCAGTCTTCTCTTTTGGAAGGCCTCGAACCAAACCCGCTCCCCGACGCCTTTGAGGTGCGATTGAAACCCGAATCCCAGACAATGGCGGAAATTGAAAAATTATCCAAGGCCATCGACACCCTGCCCCACGTAGATAAAGTTGAATATGGACAGCAGTGGATTAGGAAATTCACCAATATTATCAATGTATTCAAATTTGTTGGCTATGCCATGGGCAGCCTGTTTTTAGCGGCAACCCTGCTCATCGTTGCCAATACCGTTCGCCTGGTCCTCTATTCCCGGCAGGAAGAAATTGCCATCATGCGCCTGGTGGGGGCCACTGACAGGTTTATCAAAACACCCTTTTATCTCCAGGGTATCACCCTGGGAGCCCTGGGAGGCATTATCGGGGTGTCCGGACTCTATTTAGCCTTTCAGTTCATCTCCGAAAAGTTTCACAAGAGCCTTTCGACTGAACTGCTGGACATACATTTTCTCAGCCTGGAAATTACCATTGGCATTATTGCCGGCAGCATGCTGGTCGGGTGGATCGGTTGTTATGTTTCATTGAAGCAGTTTCTTAAAGCATGAAGGTGCCTTTCTTTTGAACAGCCCCCTGTCATATACCCTATCCCTGCGGACACCCCTGGAGATCTTTCTGTTGCTGCTGTGTCTGTCCCTTGGCACGGCGACCAGCGCCCTTCCAGCTGAAACCAATAAAATAGAGGTTCACCAAAAAAATGTCGCTGCCATGGAAAGAAAGGAAATGGCCGTCATTAATGATCTACATGATATTGACTACACCTTGAACAGTAAAAAGAAAAAGGTTGCCACGCTGAAGTTCACCATCGCGGACATCGAAAAAAAGATAGAGATCAACACGGCCCGTTCACAGGAACTGGACAGGGAGATCAAAAAAAACAAAACTTATGCATCCCGGCGGGTAGTGGCCCTGTATAAGCTTAATCAGTTGGGCAGACTAAATTATCTGGCATCGGCTAATTCCATGTACCAGTTTTTTTACCGCCGAACCCTGCTAGAAACCATACTTGACCACGATCAGAAATTACTGCGCGATTTGACTGATATCACCAATGATCTGAAGCTGGTTTCCGCGGATCTGAACAGACAGAAACAGGAAATATCGCTACTGAAACAAGACCTGACCCATCAGGTTGGCCAAATGACCACAGCCAAAAAGAAGCGTACCTCTCTACTAGAGAAGATCCGCAACGAAAAATCTCTGGAGCTAGCAGCCATTGAGTCTTTGCAGCATTCAGCCAATGCCCTGAATGAAAAAATCGACCGTTTGCAGGATGATTCTGCACCACAAAAAAAGGAACCGGGCTCTCAGCCTGAACTGTTTACCGACGTAAAAGGCTTGCTAATGCAGCCGGTAAAGGGTAAAATCATACACTTTTATGGAACGTATACAGATACTCGTTTCAACCTGATTAATTTCAGGAGCGGCATCAATATAAAAGCCGACCGGGGTGAGCCCGTGCATGCCGTATTCAAGGGTACGACCCTCTATGCCAGTTGGTTCAAGGGGTACGGCAACATGATCATCATCGACCATGGTGATCACTACTATACCGTATATGCTCATGCCGAAGAGCTCTTCAAGCAGAAGGGGGACCCCGTCGAAGCCGGCGAAGTCATTGCCACCGTGGGTGACAGTGGTTCTGTCAACGGCCCCGGTCTGCATTTTGAGGTTCGCTGCCATGGAAAACCGGTGGACCCCATGCATTGGATTCGTAAGTCCTAAAGGGAGACATAATGACTGTTACGCGCAACAAAAACCTGAAACTGTGGCTGGTGATAGGCCTCACCGTTATTGTAAGCACAATAGGCACGGGATTCTATCATAAGCTATCCGCAGATAACGCAAAAACCTACAAAGGACTTAAAATATTCTCGGAGGTCATTGAGCTGATCCAAAAAAATTACGTGGATCCGGTTGACACCCAGGAACTGATAGAAAAAGCGATCGAAGGGATGGTGGGCAGCCTGGACCCCCATTCGGCTCTGCTTCCACCGGATGCCTTTGAAGAACTGCGCATTGACACCAAGGGTAAGTTCACCGGCATCGGTATCCACATCACCATGCGGGATGGATTTGTAACGGTCGTGTCGCCCATCGAAGGGACGCCCGCCTACAAGGCCGGCATCTTAGCCATGGACAAAATTATCAAGGTGGATGGGGAGGAGACCACCGATCTGAGGGATGCGGTCAACAAAATGAGGGGCCCCAAAGGAACAACGGTCGTTGTTTCCGTCATCAGGGACACGGTTCCGGATCCCATTGAATTCACCCTTGTCCGGGATGTAATTCCCATCGAAAGCGTCAAATCGGTTTCATTGGAGCCGGGCTTCGGATATGTCTGGATAACCAATTTCCGGGATAAAACCACCCTTGACCTGGTTGAAGCACTGGACAAACTGGAGGCAGAGAATCCTGGCATGAAGGGACTGGTGCTCGATCTCCGCAACAACCCGGGCGGTATCCTCAGCGAATCCATAAAGATTTCAGATGTTTTTCTGGAAGAGGGAACCATCCTTACGATCAAGGGCCGTGAAGAAAAACACTCCAAAATCTTCAAAGCGCGGCCAGACGCCCACAAAAGAGAATACCCGCTGGTTGTGCTGATAAACGGCGGTAGTGCCAGTGCATCGGAAATCGTTGCCGGCGCTCTACAGGATCACAAACGGGCTCTCATACTCGGCACGACCTCTTTCGGGAAAGGCTCTGTCCAGACGGTTGAAACGCTAAGAGATGGTTATGGCCTCAAGCTCACCATTGCGCGGTACTATACGCCCAACGGCAGATCAATTCAAGCTAAGGGGGTGGTGCCGGACATCACCATCGACCATGTTCGTTTCGAGGATGATGGGGACAAAAGTGAACGACGCCGGATGCTGAAGGAAAAGGATCTGAAAAATCATCTGGACGCAAAACCGCTGGAAGATAAGGGCAAACTGAAAAACAACGATCAAAAGAATGAAGAAAAAGAGCCCATGTCATCCGAGTCGCTGATGCTCAAAAGGCTCCGAGAAGATAACCAGGTTATGCGCGCACTCGAAATATTGATCAGCTACGATATTTTAAAAGACATCCGGAATGGCTAAGGGACGCAAAAAAAGGGCGCAAAAACGTAAACCAGCGCGCAAACGGTCTCCAGGAACGCCTCAGCCGCTACGGATTATCGCCGGTCTCAGTATACTGATTCTACTAGTTGTCGCTGCCGGCTTTCTTGTCCACCATTTACTTCAGCGCAGCCAGCCCACTGTCCGGCTCCCCCTGGCCGACAAAGGGCAATCCGGCCCGAAAATCGAACCCCCTTTTGAAATCTATCCTGAAGAGGGCCCACCCCCGGCAACGTCGGAAAAAAAGCCGGAGCCACCGACACATGCCCGACTCCCCAGGGTTGCGCTCATTATCGACGATGTTGGCAATAACCGGAGACTGGCCCGAAAATTTATCCGGCTCGACAGCAACCTTACTATTTCCATACTGCCGCAAAGCCCCTTTACAAAGCAGATTGCCAAAGATGCCCGGGAAAACGGCCTGGAGATCATGCTTCATCAGCCCATGGAACCCAATGAATATCCCAAAGTCAACCCCGGCCCCGGCGTTTTGCTCTCTTCCATGTCCCCGGATTCGATCATCGACCTTTTGAACGCCAACCTGGACACAATTCCGGGAATCAAGGGCGTCAACAATCACATGGGCTCAAAAATGACGGCCAACGCGCCGCAGATGCGCCAGATATTGTCCGTTCTAAAAAAAAGAAATCTCTACTTTGTCGACAGCCGGACAACCAGTGACTCCATGTGTAAAATGTCAGCCAGTCTGCTCCAGGTCCCCTTTGCTGAACGGGATGTTTTTATAGACCATCGCCACAATGAGGCTTTTATCCGCAAGCAGCTTAAAGAACTGGTGCGCATTGCCCAAAAAAAAGGCGTTGCCATCGGCATTGCCCACCCCCACGTTTCCACCTACGAAGTACTGCTGGAGACCCTTCCGGAGATCAAAAAACGGGTTGACCTGGTACCTGTATCCCAGATTGTAAAAACAGCTTCCTGACGCTTATAGCATTTGGCTAAAAAACGTTCTGATGGGTATTGCGCTGCGGCTATACCGGAACATCATTATGACAGACCACTATATCTGCCGGTAACGCAGGCCCACTCCTCCTGGATCAGGACCGCCAGGATCTCATAGCCCCGGGTGGTCATCTTGTCTGTCACCGCCTTTGCATTGCGGTTGATTATGCCCGAACAGACCAGAATACCGTTTGCCTCAAGATTGTCGTGAATGGTGCCCAGAAGTTCCATGATTACATCAAAGAGAATGTTGGCCGTTATAAATCCAAAACGCTCGTCAATGGAATCCGCCAGGTGACCGGATAGGAATTGGTAGGATACGGGATCGACCCTGCTCAGCCGCATATTATTTTCGGCAATCTCCACAGCAATTTCATCGTTGTCGACGCCCAGCAGTCTTTTTGCCCCTAATTTCGCAGCCGCCAGCATCAGGATTCCAGAGCCTGTTCCCACATCAAGGAAAGAAGTGCCCGGTTCCAGGTATTTTTCGATTTGTTGAACGCACATGGCGGTGGTCGGGTGGGTGCCTGTGCCAAAGGCCATACCAGGATCAATTTCCAGAACGATTTCATCAGGACCCGGAGTGTATTCTCGCCAGGTCGGTTTGACAACGACACGGTCTGTTATGTGTTCCGGCCAGAAAAAAGCTTTCCAGGAGTCTGCCCACTCCTCCTCGTCGATGCGGCAAGTTATAAGCTCATATGTAAAGCCGATTTCTTTGCCAAGCTGCCCTATTTTACGTTCCAGCAGCCGGCTGTTGGTAACAGCTTGCCCTGTACCGGAAAAGTACCCTGTGACCGCATGCCTTTCAGGCGGCCCCACGGCATCACTTCCCCAGCCCTCGTCCGGCAAAAGCTCCGGATCATCAACGACAACGCCCTTCAGCCCGAACCCGTAGAAAACATCGGCAATAAGATCCGACGCCAGATGCGGATCATCGCTGTCGAAAAGAACCTTTATTTCAAGCCAATTAGCCACGATAATGTTAGTACTCTTTTTTTGTGAAACACTATGTCGTCATTCGAGAATGTACTACTTTAACCCCCATATTTGCAGCCGGTAGCGGGGAATTAAAAATGAAATTCACGGCGAAGCCGTATATCAAAATAAACGATGTTTGCATCGGTCTTTCAATGCAAACATCGTTTATTTTGGGGGGTTAAAATACCCATGCTTTACGTCTGGAAACCGATCCTGGATGGTTTCGATTACGGTCTGCATGCCAACCACCGGCTCTTCCCGGGCATCCTGCCCCATGGCCTGCCAGTAACGGATCGGGTCGAAGTTAAGATTGCGCCATTGAATCATGTTAATGGGGTGGTCTTCGACAAATGCCACCAGCTTGTCCAACTCATCGGCCGTGTCCGTGAAACCAGGCATGTTCAAATAGTTGATGGCAACGTGCCGGTCCTTCTCAAGGGCCATGTCGATGCTTCTGACCACATCCCCAAAGACGTAGCCTTTGGGGTTGAAATACGCCTGGTAAGCGTCTTCGCGCACGCTGTTCACACTGATGCGAATACTGTCGAGGCCGGCATTCAAAAGTTGTTGCATTATGTCCGGCAACCCGCCGTTGGTGTTCATGTTGATGGTTCCCTGATCGGTTTGGGCGCGTATCATCCGTATGGCCGGTTCGATAACCGCTGCCGCCAGCAAAGGATCCCCCTCACAGCCCTGGCCAAAGCTGACCACGCTATTTTCGACCCGGTTGATATGTTCCAGCGCCACGCCGGCAATCTCTTCTGGATCCGGCGTGAATTTTATGCGTTCCTGACTGCAGGGGATCTCCGTTTCCAACTGCTGTGACAAACACCCCAGGCAGGCGGCATTGCACACCTTTGCCGTTGGCAGGGGTGCCTCGAAGCGTCCCAGAAAAAAATTCTTGCCCGCCGGGCAACCATATTCAAGCGCACACGTCTCCAGGTGTTTCCTGAGCCGGTTTCCTGGAAGTTTATGGCGCATGAATTCGATGCCGTGCAGAACATCCTCTTGCTTCATCAATCGCAGGTCCTGTCGAGGCTCCGCATCAACCAGGATGGCTGCCGAGCGAAAGCCGTCTCCGTACCACCCCACGGCTCCATAGGAAAATAGCGGCAGAATCTGTGCATAGCTTCTTTCCCGATAAGCGCTAACACTGGAAACGACATGCCCGGGGGAGTTGAAGGCCGCCACCGGAAACAGGTCTTCACCCGGCTGAAAAGGGTTCTTGTCAATCATTTCGAACTCTTCGGACACCATATCATACAGGATCGGGACACGGTCCGGCAGACGCATCAGCTCACTGCCATAGGGCAGTGAGCAGGTATCCTCCCTGGTGAGCGGAAACAGGTCGGGCCCGGCCATGCCCACTGCGGCATATCCTTCCAGGTCGAAAATCTCTCCCTGTTCATTGGAGACCACCGCGGTTATCATTTGCTTTTCATGCATGCTTTTTCATCCCTCACAAAATTGCCAATGGTTGTTGATAGAGGGCTGTCTCTGTACGCCTCTTTTTGGTGCTGGAAACGGTGGGATTCATGAAAATAGCTGCTCATTGCGCGGCTGACCCCGCAGGTACCATATTCCCGCACCTGGGTCACCCGTTCCAGATCCAGCATCGCAATCATGTTTTCAGACAGCTGATCGGCAAGCTGTACAATCTGGCCTTCCGGGTCGACGATAACGCTCTGGCCCTTACCGCCCGGTTTCAAACCATTGACACTCACGAGATAACACTGGTTCACGGCCGCCGCCGCCTGGCTTAAAATAAGTTCCTGTTTTCTATCCTGGGTACCGGTGAGCGTCGGAACTAAAATAATTTCAGCGCCTTTCCAGACAAGATCCCTGATGACTTCCGGAAACCATAGATCATAGCAGATGCACAAACCGACGATCCCGACACCCTGAACTTCAAATGTGATCGTCTGACTTCCAGAATCGGTTTTTTCATGGGGTCGCCAGGGATACATTTTGCGGTAAGTGGTGATCAGTTCACCTTGGGGATCGAAAACCGGCGCCGTGTTGAATATTTTGTCTCCGGCCTTTTCATACATCGATCCGGGGATCAGATAAATCCCGTATTCCCTGGCCAGTTCGGCACAGAATGCCGTAATCGGGCCGGGAATTTCCTCCGCCGCCGCCGCCATAGGGGACACTCCTGGAATAATGAGTTCCGGGGCACAGATCAGCTGAACCCATGGGCTGTAAAATTTAATGCTTTTGACGTGCTTTGCCAGTGACTCGAGATTGGTCTGAATGTCCCCGTGATTGGTCCCCATTTGACAGGCACCTATGCCCAATAGTCGGCTCATTTAATTTTTCCTTTTTTTATGCTCTGATACTGAATATTTGATACGGTTCGAAGGTCCCGTTCAGATGGGATTGAATAACCATCCAGCATCCAAATGTCTCTTTCCACTATCTTATGTTGAATAGCGTCGCGTTTCTTATCAAACGGTTACCCCAAAAGACAATTATTTTCTCAATGTCTGTTTCTCCCACAGTGCCCTGTGGTGGTGGCAACGAACCCAGTTTCCGGGCTTGATTAGATCGGCTTCCGGCACAACTTTGCTACATCGTTCGGTCGCGTACTGACACCTTGGATGAAACCGGCACCCGTCCGGCGGTGCCAGCAGGCTCGGCACCTCGCCTTCCAGGATGCTCATCCCGTCCCGCTGGGTCGGA
>RCNC010000213.1_pt1 | contig 34231 bp, 36 predicted proteins | sample 2041301 | NCBI WGS metagenome assembly RCNC01 (sample SAMN09708231, study PRJNA481090) | Marine sediment metagenome, whole genome shotgun sequencing project. | biome: marine sediment; feature: ocean; material: sediment; isolation source: Sewage treatment plant 13A marine sediment (STP13A) ... | reverse complement strand
CAAAGCACAGCATTCGAGTACTTTGGTGGCATCCTCTGCAAACATTCCTGTGCCACCAGCGGCGGGCGGGCAGGGGAAAACGGGCTAGTGGTCACCCACTAACAACACGGACCGTTGATGACAGGCGACACCGGCATACAAGAGCAAGTTTCCGAAGAGGTTCGCGGCGAGTCCGCAGCGAGCGGGCTGGCGATCGTCAGTACCGAACTCATGGAAACCATTCGCAGCGCACACCTCGCTCTCGAGGACTGCGTTGACGGCCGTGGTGGGTCCGCCGCACTCGTGCGTGCGGGTGAATTGTTACACCAGGTACGCGGCGCGCTACAAATCACCGAGACCTATGGCGCCGCATTGCTGACCGAAGAGATGGAGCTCGGTTGCAAGTATCTGGCCAGCCTGCAAGCGGGCAAAGGACGCGAGGACGGACTCGACGCCTTAACCCGGGCGATGGTACAGCTGCCGACTTACATCGAGCGACTGCTGGCAGGCGGTCGCGATATCGCTCTGGTGCTGCTACCGATGCTCAACGATCTGCGTGCTGCGCGAGGCGAGCCATTGCTCTCGGAAGGCACGTTGTTGTTGCTGAATCTTTCGCCCAAGCATGCGGCGAAAGGCGATGGTGTACGCGAAGGCAGTGGCGAAGAGCCGGTTGCTCTGGCAGCGCGCCTGCGGCCAAAATTCCAACTGGCCTTGCTCGGATGGATCAAAGGCGGCAATACACAACGACATCTTGAGACCTTATCCGGCGTAATGGAAAGGCTCGAGGCTGCGGCAACTCGCGATGATATGTATCAGCTCTGGTGGGTTGCCGGGGCAGTACTCGAGTCGCTGCGAGATGGTGGACTGGAAACGTCCGTAGCGCTAAAGCGTCTGCTAGGTCATACCGACCGCCAGGTGAAGTATGTGATTGATGAAGGCGTGACCGCTTTCGAAAATCATCCAGTCGATGACTTACTGAACAACCTCCTTTACTACGTCGCCCGTTCCAGCACGAGTGGCGCTCGTATCAGCGATATTCGGTCTGCATTTAATCTATCGGAACTGCTGCCAGGCGACGAGCAGGTAGAACAAGCGCGCGAAGCCTTATCCGCTCCCAGCGTAAAGCTGATGGAGACGGTTGCTGCGGCGATCAAGGAAGACCTGGCTCGCGTCAAAGACGTCCTCGATATTTACGTTCGCACCGGAATGAACAATCCCTCCGAGCTGGTACCACAGCTTGAGTTGCTGAAGAAAATCAGCGACACGCTCGGGGTGCTCGGGCTTGGCGAATTGCGCGGCAACATTGAAGGCGAGATCGACCGACTAAAAACGGTCGTCGAACGTGGTGGCGTCGCCGATGAGAAAGTCATTCTTGAAATCGCATCGACGTTGCTGCGAGTAGAGGACAGGCTGGATCGACAACTGATTCGTTTGATCGACCCGAAAACACAGGCGCAGGCGGTTACGGATGAGGGCATTGAGCCGCAGGACGCCGCCGACTATCAGGCTGTCGCCGAGTCGGTGATGCGCGAGTGCATCATCAATCTGGCGCGAATCAAGGAAACAGTCAGTCAAAGTCTGGAGTCAGAAGCACCTTCGCAGGGGCTGGATAGTATTCCGTCACTGGTTCGTGGCATCAAAGCAGGTTTGTTGATGCTGAATAAGACACGGGCGATGGAAGTCGTTGATCGTGTTGGGCGCCTGATCACCATTACATTGCAAGGTAATGGCGTTACCCGCCTGACACAAAGGGAAACCGATCGACTCGCCGATGCCATTGTCAGCATCGAGTACTACATGGAGACGGTCAAAGCGGGCCGGACTGAACCGTGGTACATGCTTGATAATGCTGAAGCCTGTCTCGGGGTGCTGCGGGATGTCGAACATCGTTTGGCGCAGGAAGAAGCTGCGTCGCCGATGGTGGACGCAACTGTAAAACTTCACGTTGCCGATATCGAGAAGATCGCGCAAGAGCAGGCTGCGGCGGCAGAACTACAGGCAACCCAGGTCATGCCCTTACCGGTGGTCGCACAGGATGCAGAGCACCTCGACCCTGAGTTGCTCGAGATCTATATCGAAGAAGCGAAAGAAGAATACGCTTCGATCAAGCGCAAGTTGCCGGTCTGGATGGACGATCCGGACAATATGGAAACACTCATTACTGTTCGCCGTTCGTTCCATACGCTCAAGGGCAGTGGCCGCATGGTTGGCGCGGAGCGAATCGGCGAATTTAGCTGGAGCGTGGAAAATCTTCTTAACCGTTTGATTAATCGCACTCTGGTGCGTACGCCGCCGATGATCGACTTTATTGTTGAAGCCTCTGGGGCAGTACCGGAGTTGATAGAGCAACTGGAAGTAGGCGCAGATCCGAGTGCCGACATCAGTTTGCTGATCGCACGTGCGAATGCATTCACTGAGGGCGACCCGAATGCCGCCGTCCTGACTATCAAGACAAGTGTTTTGCCGCAAGCGATGGTTGAAGAAGCTGCGCTTGAGATGGATCCGGTGTTGCTGGATATTTTTTCGAAGGAAACCACCGGCCACCTGCAGGTAATAGTCAGCTATCTGGAGGCCTGCGAAGGACACGCGCCACCTTTCGATGTTACCGATAAATTATACCGCGCATGTCATACCTTGCATGGCAGCGCGAACATGGCGAACGTCGAGCGCGGCGTTGCCGTTACCGGCGCGTTGAATCGATTCGTACGCCGCGTGTATGACTACAAGATCGGTTTTCAGCAGTCAGGTCTGGACGGACTGAAAGCGGCCGGCAGAGCGATCGCGACGATTGTCGGCGACATCAATCAACCGGAGCGCAAGCGTGCGGACTATACGGCGCTCATCGATCATCTGAGCAATCTGGTGGCTGCGGTACAACCGCAACATATGCTTGCTTCAAATGATGAGCCGGAGGTCGTCGTCGAGCTCAAAGAGGTCGTCGTTGAGGCGCCATCCGGTGAACCCGAATACGACGCCGAAATCGCCGCGATTTTCACCGAAGAATCTGCCGAGCTACTTGAAGCCGCCGACAAGTCGCTCGGCGAGTGGACCGCGAACAAAGAGTCTCGCCAGCCGATGGAAGAACTCAAGCGCCATCTGCACACCTTAAAAGGTGGCGCGCGCATGGCCGGCATCACGGCCATGGGCAATCTGAGCCACGAACTCGAAACTCTGTTACTGGGTGTTGACGATGGGCGCGTCAAGTCGACTCCTGCTATAGATGAGTTACTGCAACAAAGTCTGGATGAACTGCATCGCATGCGCGATGCGGTGATGGCGAACAAGTCGGTTGCGACAGCGAGGGACCTGGAAAAACGAATTCAGCAGGCGAACGCTGGCTTTGAGGTCGCTGATGACCGCGATGTTGAGATGGAGCCGACCGACAAGTCTGTTGAGACTGCTGTGCCGGGCGCATTCACGATCGAGCCGGAGGACACAGTTAGTATGGTTATCGTCGATTCGCCGCTCGCCGATGAGCTGGCGGAAATCAACAAACCGCCTACGGAACCAGAACCAGAGCCAGAACCAGAGCCGGAACCGACTCCAGCACCGAAGCCGGTACCCGCTCCTGAGCCAGTGCGTGTTATGGCCCGAGTTGCGCCAGCTGCGCCTGTAGGAGGGCCTTCAGGCTCGATCGCAGCTAAAGCCGCTCCCACAAAAACCGGCGGAGAACAACGGCAGCAGTTCGCCCGCATCGATGCGGATCTTCTCGAGGATTTGCTGAACGCCGCTGGCGAAATCAGTATTTATCATTCGCGACTTAGTCAGCAGATCAACCTGATCGAGTTCAATGTCGAGGAGATGGAACAAACGGTCGCGCGCTTGCGTGAGCAATTGCGCAAGCTCGACATTGAGACTGAGGCGCAGATCATGCACAGCCATCAGGAGACTCTGGTTGCTAAAGACTTCGATCCACTCGAGCTTGATCGTTATTCAACTCTACAACAGTTGTCGCGCGCACTGGCTGAGACGTCGAATGACCTGACGAGTCTCAAGGACCTGCTGCAAAACCTGACGACCGAGGCAGAAGGTTTATTGGTGCAACAGTCGCGCGTAACTGCGGAGTTGCAGGATGGCCTGATGCGCACGCGTATGGTGCCGTTCGAACGCAATGTTCCGCGTTTGACGCGACTGGTTCGTCAGATCGCGAAAGAGGCGAACAAGCGGGCAGAGCTGGCGGTTGAAGGCGCGTCAGGAGAGCTTGATCGGCAGGTGCTCGACAAGATGCTGCCGCCATTCGAGCACATGTTGCGTAACGCTATCGTGCACGGCATCGAGCCGTCGGACGAACGACAAAAAGACAATAAACCGGCAACCGGACGCATCACCATTCGCCTGCATCGTGAAGGCTCGGAAATGGTGATCGATGTTGCCGACGACGGTCGCGGACTGGACGTGGATGCGATCCGCCGTAAAGCCTACGAGTTGGATATGCTGCAGCCGGACAGCAAGGTTACTGACGAAGAGATCATGGATCTGATTCTGACGCCGGGCTTTTCGACTGCCGGGAAAGTGACCCAGTCGGCCGGACGCGGTGTCGGTATGGACGTAGTCGCGAACGAGGTCAAGAAACTCGGCGGATCATTGCGCATCTCATCCGTCACCGGACAAGGCACCAATTTTACCGTGCGTCTGCCGTTTACGCTGGCGATCACACAAGCATTGATCGTGCGTACCGGCGAAGAGGTCTACGCATTGCCGTTGCCGTCTGTTGAGGGTGTTGCACGTATTCCGCGCGCGGAGCTGGAGAACTTGCTGAGCCAAACCGAACCGAGTTTCGAGTACGGTGAAGAGACCTACAAATTTCGCCATCTCGGTATGTATCTTGGTGGTCAGGCGGCTAGCTTGCCACCGGATGAAGCATTCATTCCTGTGATACTGGTTCGTGCCGGAGAGTTTTCCGCGGCACTGCTTACTGACGAGATGTTAGCCAGCCGGGAGATCGTCGTTAAGTCGGTTGGTCCGCAATTGGCAAGTATTCGTGGCATCGCCGGAGCGACGATTCTGGGCGATGGCAGTATCGTACTTATTCTGGACATCAATTCGCTGGTACGTACCGGCGCGCCAGTAGTTGAACTCAAGAAAGCGGCACCGAAGCCGTCAGATGACCGGCCACTCGCACTGGTTGTTGATGACTCGATCACTGTTCGACGCGTTACTGAGCGTTTCTTGCAACGCAATGGCATTCGCGTCGTTACCGCCAAAGATGGCCTCGACGCGATCAGTGTAATTTCAGATCACAAGCCGGACATCATTTTGCTGGATATCGAAATGCCGCGAATGGACGGTTACGAGTTTGCGTCTCACGTGAGAAATGATCCGCGGATCGCAGACGTGCCCATCATCATGATTACGTCACGGGTTGGTGACAAGCATCGTGCTCGAGCGATTGAGTTGGGCGTAAATGATTACTTAGGCAAGCCATTCCAGGATTCGGCATTGCTCGAAGCCATCCAGCGACAGCTGGAAGATAAAGGGAAATCATTCTCGTGAGCGAAGAAACACAAGAGCTCTACAGCTTGCTAGTGCCGTTGGCGGAAGATCGTCTGATCGTGCCGCGCGCCTGCGTTGTAGAAGTTGTGCGTTTTACACAGCCCGACACCGAAGCCGGCGCACACAGCTGGATGTTAGGCAATGTTAGTTGGAACGGCAGAGAACTGCCGGTCGTTTCGTTCGAAGGGGCGCTTGGCAAAGAGGTCCCGGTCGCTACCGGGCGCACCCGAATCGTCGTTTTTTACGCGACCTCCGGGCAATTGAAAACCGGTTACTTCGGCGTGCTAACACAGGGCTTCCCACAGTTAGTACGGGTAAACAAAGACGTCCTGCAGCTCGATGCAACAGACGGCTGGCCGGAGTCTGCACCCGTCCTGTGTCGCGTAAAAATGATCAACGAGTTTCCGCTGGTTCCTGATTTGGAACGGCTCGAGAACATGCTCGCTGACGAGCTAATTCAGGCCTAGTTTCAAAAAGCGACTGTGTATTTACCATAACGGGTGTTGCGGTCCTTCTCCCTCGTAGAAATTACCGTTTTACAAGGTGATGCGCGTCGGCGCTTAGCGACAGTAGATATTGCACAATATATCTAGGAAAATAAGTACATCGATTGTGTAGGTAAAAGCATCAATGATCAGACTTCCTGACGGAATAGTGACAGTACATCTCGACGACAGGCGTTATCGAGGTGCTTACTATTTCCGTGGTGATCGACTCGTCGTAACCGCGTATGGATACCGTGAATCATCGGTAGATCTAGCCGTTCTCAATGGCGAACGAGGTAAGGCGGCTTTGAACCTTGCCAAACTTGTTTTGATCGACATGGTCCGCGAGGCTGACGTTCCTCTCCTGCATCCAGGCCTGGCACTTGCCGGTTCAACAACCGCGATCTTTTTCTAGAAAACCTATACCGGCTTAAGTGGACTGTTTCCGCAATTCTTCCAAGAAGCGCTTGCGCTCGATTTCACCACTGTCACCACCGCCGAAGATAAACATTCCCGACGAATAGCTGGAGCCAAAGGACGCGACCACGTTCGCCGTCTGGCCAATTCCAAGCAATAATTCCTCATCCGTCAGAGAGCTGAGCGGATGAATGAAAGCACCCCATAGTTGTCCATGTGCGATCGCATACCGAGCATCCAGCGCTGAGTCGAAATTTGCCTGCATTAGCCGCAGAAGTTCGTCTTTTGGCAGGTCTTCCGTGTCCCCGATCGGAATGAGTACACGCATACGATCTGCTTCGATATCGAAAACCAGTATCGCGTCGAGCCCGATGATATCGAAATACCAGCTCGCGCCGTCCTGTATCGCGTTCTCGTCAATGCGTAGAATGAGCTCACCCATGCGGACAGCGGTCATTGGTTGAGTAGCATGAGCGTATGGATCATCCGAACCATCCTCATTCGTTTGCGCGCAAGCCTGAAGCGACAAAGAAACGCCGAAAAGAGTCGCGAACAAGACCGAGCTTACATTTGCCGCGTGCTTGATGTTCATTGCCCGTTTCCTCAGTTTTTTTCATCTCTTGCCAATATGGAAAGAGATGGTGTAAGCTTCTCTTTCCACCATGGAAAGAGAAATAGAATGACTGACGACAATCCCATTAAATCTGATGAGGCGCAAGAGGCACTCAATACTATTGAGAAAATGAGCGCCGCCGGCCGCAAGCGCGGAGCAGCGCCGCGTTGGTACGGCATTGGCATAGCCTTGATTGTCACTGTTGGGTTCGCACTCTATGCCCAGCAGGACCCCGGCAATTTTCCAGGTCTTTTCATCGCATTGGGTGTCGCATTATTCGGGGCGTCCAGTCGCGACAAAATCGGCGCGATGGGAAGAGCTGTTCCAGACACAAAAGCGGCCATATGGGCACTCATCGGAGTGAGTGTATTTCTATGTGCGTTGTTCTTTGGCGGAATCTACTTTCGTCGTGCCTACGATTTGGCATGGATACCTGTGGCAACAGGATTGATTGCTGGCATGAGCATATTGTTGCTAAGCGAAAACGAAAGACGTCACTACCGAAATAATGACTAAAGCACGCTTTGACGAAATTATTCACGCTCCCAAGCGGCTGCAGATTTGCGCCTTCTTGATTCCGTTGCAGGATGCAGAGTTTCAGGTGATACGCGATGAGCTCGATGTCAGCGATTCGGTTCTATCGAAACATCTAAAGCATCTGGATGCTGCAGGCTACGTCAAGTTTCGGAAGAGTGCTGTGAATGGCCGGCAACGAATGTGGGCGAGCATGACGGCCAAAGGACGGCGAGCTTTTGCGGGCCACGTCCAAGAGTTGCAGCGCCTAATTACTGACTAGTCGGGCCGAAAGCGGCCGTCTAAATGCTAGTATTGAGCGCATTGGAAATGGCCGCTTTTGGCGCGAAGCGGACATCAGCCCAGTTCGACCGAGGCTACCTGTAACGTCAAATATCATTCGCTGCCCCGATAAAGGCTTCTTTATATGTATTACTTGAAAACGATTGGGGCAACCGTTCTGGCTTTAGTGCTTTGGGTGGTCTGCGTAGTGTTCGGTGCTGCTAATGGTTGGTGGAGTTCGCCAATAGCGCCGACAGGAGATGCCCGCCTATTTATGGATGCGGCGATTGAAATCGTTGAGACGAAAAACCGCGGCGATATTGCGCTGGTCCTGATAGAGAATGGCGAAGTAGTTGACGAATTATTTGAAGGCGTGCAGGGCGCGATCAGCCGCGACACGATGTTTCAAACAGCATCCATGAGTAAATGGATAACGGCAAACGGTGTTATGAAACTTGTGCAGGAGGGCAGCCTCGATCTTGATCAGCCGATTGCTGACATCCTGACGCGGTGGCAGCTGCCACAAAGCGAGTTTGGTGATGACAAAGTTACAGCTCGCCTACTGTTAAGCCACATGTCCGGCCTTACCGATGGCCTGGGGTTCGGTGACTATGAGCCTGAGGAAACAGTGCCAACTTTGGAAGAATCGTTGTCCCGGCCGAGAGCCTCTGGGGAGCGAGAGGTCAAGATCGAGCTCGGTCTTGAACCGGGAACGGAATTCAAATATTCAGGCGGTGGTTACCTTATTCTGCAGCTACTGATAGAAGAAATATCAGGCGAAGGGTTCGAGGACTATTTGCAGCGGGAAATGCTCGAGCCACTCAAAATGTCGCGATCGACATTCGACTACATCGCAGAATGGGACGATATTTCAAACTCTTATGATGCAGATGGTCATTTGGCAACCTTGTACCGGTATGCCGCCAAAGGAGCCACCGGGTTCGCCACGTCCGCGGGGGACATGACACGGTTCGTCCAATCTCAGCTGGCGGGCGACGGACCGGCATACCCACTTCGGAAAGAAACAATCAACTCGATGCGCAAACCACATGCGAGCGCGTTTGGTACTGATATCTGGGGTCTTGGGACAATATTGTATGCGCCAACAGAGTCCGGAGACTACGTATACGGCCATGATGGCCAAAACGACCCTGCCATAAATGCAGCTGTCCGGATCAATCCGGACACAGGGGATGCGTTCATTTGTTTCGTCTCTGGAGGCCAGTCGCTGGCAACAGCTTTGGGGCATGAGTGGGTGTTGTGGCAGACTGGCCGCCCAGATGTTCTAAACCTCGGGGCAGTGATTCGAAATGCGGTACCGATGTTGTTGATCGGCTGCATGATGATTATTGTGGTGGTCGTTATCCGGATTTGGCGACGCCGCCGTACTATCGCGAAATAGTTGGCCACATCGTTTCGAAAAGCAGCAGGTGTAGGATATGGATAAGGCTTTTACGCGATCAAAATAGTACGGACCATTACTTGAGGGATAGTTCTCATGGCCGAAAAACTCGATGCAGGTACAACGTTTCCCCGCATGCAGTTCACTACCGTCGGTGGTGGCGCGCTCATGTTGCCGGATGACATTGCCACTCCCTATCAAGTCGTGCTGTTTTATCGAGGTCATTGGTGACCATTCTGCCGGCGGCAGTTGGTCGCCTTCAATGAGTTGAAACAGGAATTCGATGCGGTAGGCGCGTCGATCCTTGCTGCATCCGTCGACACACTGGATAACGCGAGCGTCGTTCAGGAGGGATTGGACTTTCGCGTCGCCCATGGAGTCACTCGGGAGCAAGCTGCGAGCATTGGTAGCTGGTGGGAAGATCGCCGTTCAATAATCCAACCTTCAGAGTTCATCCTGGGCCGTGATGGGAGCGTAATGTCGGCCACTTACAGCACTGGACCCGTAGGTCGACTGATGCCCGAAGATGCCCTGAAACTGATTAAATTCCTGGAAGCGAAAAAGGGGTAGGTAGCAAACCCAGCCCCAAGCTTTGTGGCCCAAATGCGGCCCTGGACTCTAGAATAATCGGATTAAAACCTTACAGCAGCTGTCATCGAACTTCGCATTGAAAAAATACATATAGCATGCCCCGGTCTGGTCTTCGTCAACCTGAGCATTGAGGGTCGCCTTACAGCATCGACGCCAGTCCGAAACCTGTGGAAACTACGGAGCCACATTTGCGACCTAATTCGGCATGCTCTGGTTAACGTACCGGCTGGAGATGGCATGAATACCAAAGTGGACGAACTCATGAGCGCAACCGTGATCACAGCGGAGCCACACCAAAGTATAGAACACATCCGACAACTCATGGAGCGGAACAACATCAGCTCGGTGCCAGTCGTTGACAGTGACGGCAAGCCAGTCGGAATCATCTCGGCCACGGACTTAGCGCACGACCTTAAGGCCGGTTCGCCGATCAGCAACGTCATGACGGATAAGGTGTATGTCGTGCCGAAGTATGAGGACGTGAGCATCGCGGCACGCGTCATGCGTAATCACAAGATTCACCACGTCGTAGTTACGCACGAGAAAAAGGTGGTTGGCATTCTCAGTGCCTTCGACCTGCTAAAGCTTGTCGAGGATCACCGCTATGTCGAGAAGAATCCGCCGACACAGTCGGCACGCAAGAGCGCCAAACGACACTAAGCGTGCACCGACCGGGCCGAAGGAGCGCTTCTTAATACGCACCTTGTGAGTAAGTTAGCTCATAGCTATGTGAATAAATCTCAAATATCAGGCCGAACGGGTCTTCTACGTAGACCATGCGGTATGGTTTTTCTCCGGGATAGTATTCTCGAATAGGCATTCGCTGCTTGCCGCCGTGGGCAACGATTTTCTCCACAAGGCCCTCAACATCGGGATCCTGGACGCAAAAGTGGAATGTGCTGGTCTTCCAATACTCAAAGTCCTTAGGTCTTTCATTGTTCTTGAACTCGAACATTTCAACGCCGATCTTGTCGCCAGTAGACATGTGAGCAATTTTGAAAGAGCCCCAGCCTTCGCCAAAAACATCAATGCACATCTGACCGATTGGCGTATTTGATTCTTCCTTGATTTCAGTGGGTTCCATTATCGGGTACCAGCCCATAACACTGCTATAAAACTCGACTGCTTTCTCAACGTCCGGAACAGAAATTCCGATATGTGAGAATGTTCTTGGATATGTACTCATGGTTGGTCCTTATTTTGAAATCCCGGGATTAGAGACGTGCATGCAAGCAGCCGCTTCCAATTTGAATTATTCTAGCACCGGTGAAGATGACAGGCCTCAGGCAATACCCGATGCGGATATTCATTCCATGCTTACTGTTGCTAGCGTCCTTATCGGTCGCAGCGGAAGACCGATCATCACAGCTTGATCGTCTTATGCAGCAATATCACGATCTAGAGCACTTCAATGGCAGCGTGCTTGTCGTTGGCAATGGGTCAGAGATTCTCCGCAAGGGATATGGTCTTGCGAATTTCGACTGGCGCATCGCGAACACAGCAGAAACCCGCTTCGCTATTGGTTCTGTCAGTAAGTCTTTCACCGCACTTGCGGTTTTACAGTTGGCGGAACGCGGAGCACTCGACCTCGATGCGACGATCTCGGACTATCTGCCGAAGTACCGCAGGGACACCGGGTCGGTCGTCACGGTGAGACAATTATTGACGCACACCGACGGCATCCCAAACTATACAAGTGACACCTCTTTTTGGCAGTCGTATGAGAATGGCATGCCTTACCCAACAGCAGAGTTTATTGCGCGCTACTGCAGCGGCGACACCGAGTTTACGCCAGGGTCGCAGTATCGTTACGGCAATGCGGGATTCTCAATCCTCGGTGCGATCGTCGAAAAAGTCACTGGCGAGACATTCGGCGACGCTGTTGCGCATCAGATCCTGCAGCCACTGCATATGCAAAACTCCGGTCAGGTTAGAAAGGATTTGGTGATAGACAAACGTGCCACCGGCTATGAGGTTTCGCTCGACGGATTCCGCCCGGCAGCACCAATTCACAAACCCCTTTTTGCAGCATCCAATATGTATACGACGGTGGACGATCTCGTTTTGTACGATCGAGCGTTAAGCGGTGATAGTCCGATTTCCGAGTTCGCCAAAGACGTTCTTTTCGACTCTCGTGAGGGTGCTGTGGATGGCACGTTTGCGTATGGGTGGAGCGTCGGGGAGTCGAACCTGGACGGCGATATTGAGGCGCGGCGCTACGTGGCGACAAGCGGCGAGATCAATGGCTTCAACGCAACTATGGTGCGGATACCGGACGACAATCATCTCATCATACTGCTCAATAACACGGGCGAAACTGACCTTTCCGCAATGGCGGAGAATATTTTGCGAGTGCTGTACGACTTGACGCCGAAAGACGTGGAGCGACGTTTACGGGATGTGTTCTACCGGATGCTGCAACGAGAATCGCTGGATGCAGCAATTGAGTTCTATCGTGAACAACGAGAGAAAAGTCCGCGCGACTACTTATACTTTCCGTGGCCGTTGCGAATATTGACAGGACAATTGATGAACGATGGTCGTTACGATGACGCGGTTGCGGTCCTTGAATTGAATCTCGAGACCAACCCTCAAGATGCGAAATCCATCGAAAAGCTCGAAGAAGCGCGCCTACGATCGGGTAGCAAGGCGCCGAATGATTAGCAAATGTCGAAACGCGTTACTCGTCCCAACTGAACACGTCTTCGAGACCCACACCAAACGCCTGCGCAATTCTGAACGCACTTTCCAGCGAAGGTGAATAGCGCCCTTGTTCGATCGCGATGATGGTTTGTCGAGTTACGCCGATAGCATCGCCCAACTCAGCCTGAGTCATTGAGCCATGTTTATCGCGTAGCGCGCGTACGTGGTTTGAAATTGGAGGCCGGCGAGCCATGTTCTAAACGAAAACTCTGTAGAACAAGATTCGAAAAACGTACTCTGCCAGCTGACTGATCATGAGGCTTGCAAACACGCCGTAGAAGAGGGCGTCGCCACTATATGAGTAGAGATACGCGCCGAGTGATAGCAACACTCCCGCTCCGAATAGATAGCCGGAGAGGTGACTCGCGCGATGAAAAATAGCTTTTTCTCGCTCATCCAAAGGTGCATTGGCTTCTTTGGGCCCAAGAACTGCAATCGCAATATGGCCTACGATAGCGACAACAACCAAGATTATTGTGTATAGCACCAGGGTCGGCATGAATGGTGGCGCTAACTGGCCAATTTCCGCTGTAATTGTTTTGACGACACCGAAATAATACAAACCGCCTAGTACGAGTGATACCGACATCACCCAAGCAGACTTCTCCTGAAAGGCCATATTCTGAATCCTTGATGTTAAACATTATTAACATCAATAATATGGACTTCAATCTACCATGTCAAACTTTTTTGACATCCACTAAAGATCGCCCCACAGCGTTTCAGCAATAGTTATCGCGGCGATGGCTGCCGTTTCAGTACGCAAGACACGTGGGCCGAGAGACACCGCCGTGAATCCCGATATCTCGGCGTCTTCGTATTCGTTGTCACTGAAGCCACCTTCGGGGCCAATTAACAAACACACTTTTGTCTGCGGTGCTTTGAGCGATGCCATGGCTGTGGTGGCATTGGGTTTCAGAATCAAGTCGACATCGGTCTCACTGGTCTTCGAGCCGAACCAGTTCTTGAGCGGCATCGGCTCGTCGATCAGCGGCGGTCGTGTTCGGCCGCTTTGTTCACAGGCGCTCTCGGCAATTTTTTGCCAATGCTCGCGACGTTTGCTGGCACGACTACCCTCGAGCTTCACCATGGCGTACTCCGTGAGCACCGGTGAAATTCGTTTTACGCCGAGCTCGGTAGCCTTTTGAACAACAAGGTCCATGCGTTCGCCGCGAGAAACGCCTTGCACGAGATGCAGCTTGAGCGGCGATTCAGTCGCCGTAACAACTGCGGCGCCAACGGCGATTTCCCCGTTGGACTTGCCGATACTCGTGAGTTTTGCCTCGAATTCGCCGGACCCGGCGCTAAAAATCGTCAATGCATCGCCCGGCCGCAGGCGCAGCGCGCGCCCAAGATAGTGCGCTTGCTCTTTATCGAGCTCCAGGTCCTGCCCGGTTTGCAATTCCGAGCGAATAAAAAGTCTGGTTAATGCCATCAAACGTGACTATCGTTGTTCCATCCGAGCAGAGCAAGTATTGAGCAAGTCCGTGTTTGAAATCGATCATAATCAGGGGCTCGTAGAGTCCGCAAGAAACTGCGCAAGCCCGAATCAGGACGCGCGACCTGAAGGTGTCGATGTGGATCTGGTGGTCTTGCATGGCATCAGCCTGCCACCTGGAAAATTTGGTGGGTCCGAAATCGAGCAATTGTTCACAAACACCCTCGACTGGGACAGTCATGCCTATTTTGATGAGATTCGCGGCATGCAGGTGTCCGCACACCTGTTGATTCGTCGTGATGGCGAGCTTGTACAGTTCGTAGCATTCGGCGCGCGCGCCTGGCACGCCGGTGAGTCCTGTTTTCAGGGCCGCAAGAGATGTAACGATCATTCGATTGGCATTGAGCTGGAGGGCGAGGATGATCTTGCCTACGACGACAGGCAATACAACACCCTGATTCCGCTACTTGCCTCGATGTTGCGAGCTTATCCGGGTCTTTCTGCCAGGCGAATCGCTGCCCATTCGGACATATCTGTCGGTCGAAAAACCGATCCGGGTCCTGCTTTCGACTGGCTTCGATTGTATGATGGGCTCAGCTGCGAACTTTCACCGGAAGAAACCGACACACCATGAATCTGATCGCTTTATTACTCGGCCTAATCGTTGAACGTCTGGCGACCAAGCTTTTTCATCTGCGGCGCCTGCCGTGGCTCGATCGTCTGATCGATGCTGGGTTTCGTCGCATACAAAAGCTGGCTGCGTGGCCAGCCTTGATTCCTGTCATTCTGCTCGCTCTGTTATTGGTATTGCCGGTTGCAGCAATTTCGCTCGCGCTCGGCGATCGCGTCCTCGGCTTGCCGTATGTGGTGTTCGCAATCTTCGTCTTGTTCTTCTCTTTCGGGCCCAAAGACATTGGTGAAGACATCGACGAATATTGCAGTGCGCTCGAAAATGGCGATAAAGAGCGTGTCGAGGAGATGGCGAGAGCCATCGTTGAGGGCGAAGTGCCGGACGACGAGTTGGAGTGCATACTCAAAGTTGAAGAGGCCGTGTGCGTGCACGCGAACAATCGCTTGTTTGCCGTCATTTTCTGGTTTGTCGTACTCGGCTTACTGGGCCCGCTTGGTCCGCTGGGCGCGTGGGCCTACCGCGTCACTGATCTAATTCGCCGCCGAGCTGTCGCTACGGTGATCACGGATGAAGGCGCCGACAGCACCGCGGCGCTGCTCCGAGATGCAGCACTTCTCTTACATGGTTGGCTGGCCTGGGTTCCGGCGCGCCTGACATCACTCGGCTATGCAGCAGCAGGCCATTTCGATGCCGCTCTCGGCGCCTGGCGCGCACCTGGCGAACAACAGGACGCGAGCTTGCCCGAGTACAACGAGAAGTTACTCGCGCGAGTGGGAGTGGCAGCACTTGCACTAACGGCAGACGATGACGAAAGCCTCATCGAGCGCGGTGTACGCGGTGCTACTGCTGCCAATCGGCTCGTATTCAGGTCGCTGGTGATCTGGGCAGTTATCATTTCGGCGATGACTTTGTATGGCTTTACGCAGTGACCCAACGGGCCTTGCTCGTTGTGGCCGCATGCGGCCTGTTTGCTTGCACCGAAACGCCGCAGCCTGAGCCGCCACCAGCCGTTTACTCACGCATTGTTTCGCTCGCGCCGAATCTGACCGAGCTCGTGTTCGCCGCCGGGGCTGGCGACACGCTGGTAGGCGTAAGCGCCCACTCCGATTATCCGCCGGCGGCTCTGGAACTGCCCATCATCGGCGATGCGTTTACCGTGGATCAGGAGCAGCTCGCGTTACTGCAACCGGATGCATTGCTGGTTTGGGAAAGCGGTATTCCGAAGCATGTGGTGGAAGATTTTCGGCGCGTCGGTTATCGGGTCGAAATTATTCGCTCACGTAGTTTGCAGGATGTGGCGCTGGCATTGCGTCGCATCGGCGAGCTCACCGGACACCAGACTGATGCAAATGCGGCAGCCGACGCATTTGTTGCGGACCTGCATGCACTAAGAGAGCGCTACGCCGATGCAGCCGCTGTGAGTGTTTTTTATCAGGTCTATCAGCGGCCGTTGTATACGATCAATGGCGAGCACTATGTGAGTGAGCTCATCGAGGTCTGTGGTGGACAAAACATATTCGCAGACCTTGATTTACTCGCACCGGCGGTTTCAGTTGAAGCGGTCATCGAGCGTAACCCCGAAGTCATGTTGGCGAGTACGGATGCCGGCGATAATGCGTTCGGCGAATGGCAACGCTGGCCAAATATGAAGGCCGTTAGTTCCGGCAATCAATACATCATGCCTGCGGACGAAATAGGTCGTGCCACACCGCGATTAATCGGCGCTGGCGAGGCGGTGTGCGACGCCTTGCAGACGGCACGGAACAAGCGCGCTGCCAACTGAGATTGGAATTCGTCTCGCTGCCGCGAAAGCGGTTGCGGTCAGACTAGCGTTCTCGATTCCATAGCACTTCCTCGCCGTTTTCGGCGCGTGCGAGAACCCGTGCGATAACGAACAGTAAATCCGAGAGCCTGTTCAGATAGCGCACCACTTCTGGACGAACGGTTTCCTCTGTCGACAGTGTTATCGTGCAGCGTTCCGCACGCCGCACGACCGTGCGCGCCAGATGGCACGCGGCTGCAGCTTCGCCACCGCCGGGCAGGATGAAGTTTTCCAGCGCGGGCAGGTCCTTGTTAAGTTCGTCTAGCTCAGCTTCAAGGCGGTCGATAAATGGGTCGTCGATCGCACTGTAGCCGGGAATACATAGCTCGCCGCCAAGCTCAAACAGGTCGTGTTGCACCTCGGTAAGGATCCTGGCGATGTTGTCCGGGACCGATTTGCACGCCAGTACCACGCCGATAACGCTGTTCGCCTCGTCCGCCGTACCGTATGCCTCGACGCGCAGGCTGTCCTTGGCGACGCGAGAGCCGTCCCCCAGGCCGGTTGTGCCATCGTCACCGGTACGTGTGTAGATCTTGCTCAGTCTTTTGCCCATGTGCTTCGCTTCAAATTCGGCAGAGTATCTTAATCCATTCGGCCGGCTCCGGCTTGTTTCTTCTGCGACTAGCCGCCATAGTTGCGCGCGTGAATGATGACGAGAAATCAGAGTTTCTGAGCGCTGCGTTGGACGCTGCAAGTGCGGCTGCCGAGATTAGTCGTTCCTACTTCAACGGCAACTTTACGGTCACGACCAAGGTAGATCTGACGCCAGTGACGCAGGCCGATGTCGAATGCGAGCACGCCATTCGGGATCTGATCCTCGGTCGCTTTCCAACGCACGGTTTTTACGGCGAAGAAACCGGCAAAACCCAACAAGATGCCGAATATCTGTGGCTCGTTGATCCAATTGACGGCACCAAAGCCTTCGTTCGGCAATATCCGTTTTTCTCAACGCAGATCGCATTGATGTACCGACACGAGATAATTCTCGGTGTGTCCTCTGGAACTATGATGAACGAACTGGCATATGCAGAGAAAGGCTGTGGGGCCTGGCTAAACGACGAACCGTTACAGGTGAGCGATATTGCCGACCCGGACCGTGCCGCCGTATCGACCGGCAACATTGGCTCGTTGGCGAAAAGTGCCGGCTGGAACAAACTGGGCGCGGAGCTCGCGCGCGCCGACAGAACACGTGGGTATGGTGATTTCTATCATTATCATTTGCTGGCCGCCGGCAAGATCGAGGCGGTTATTGAATCCGACGTCAATATCCTGGATATCGCAGCACTTTCAATCATCGTGCGCGAGGCGGGCGGTGTTTTTACCGATCTCAATGGCAATAGCCCAAATCTGGAAACGCGCTCCGTACTGGCCGCAAATGCTGCGCTGCATGCGCACTATCTGGGCGCCCTGACGGGATTCGTGGACTGAAGAAGTTAGGCGTTGCCGGCGACAAAGAGTTTGTGACCACGCCAGACAACTGATTCCATTGGCGTTGCGAAGAGCTCGCCGAGCCGCTCTTCGCTCAAGATTTCTTTGCTGGGACCCAGTTCCCATCGCCCATCGCCGAACAGCAACAAGCATCGATCGGCAAATCGAACCGCAAGATTGATGTCGTGAATGGTCGCGATCACTCCGGCACCAGCGTCCGCCGCCGCGCGAAAAATACGCATCGCATCCAGTTGGTGCTGCGGGTCCAGATGATTGGTGGGTTCGTCGAGTAAGTAGATCTCGGGTTGTTGCGCCAGTACCTGGGCGATAGATAGTCGGCGTCGTTCGCCACCGGATAGGGTCAGAACATCGCGTTGTGCAAGATCGGTCAGTCCCATCGTGTCCAATGCGCGGTTTGCGATCGCGTAATCTTCAGTACTTTCCCAGCGCAGCTTGCCGATGTGCGGATGCCGACCGATTAGCACCGTATCGATGACGGTCGCAGGGAAAATGTCTTCGACGTCCTGCGGTAGCAATGCGAGTTGCCGCGCGACAGCCGCGCGCGGTGAGCTTTGAATGTCGCTCTCGCCGATGCGCACGTTACCTGCGTCCGCGTCGCGCAATCCTGCCAGCGTCAAAAGTGACAGCGTTTTACCAGCGCCATTCTGACCGAGCACGGCGATGAGTTCGCCGCGATGCAATTCGAGACTCAATGCGTCGACTAACAAGCGTCCCGGCACACTGACGCGTATATCGCTACACGACATGAGTTGCTGTGTATTCTCTGCGGTCACAATGCTAATCCGCGAGGTTGATTTCGCTGGCTGTCAGCGGTCCGATCACGGCGTACTTGAGACTCTTGGGAATGACCGCATCATCTGCGGCCAGGGCAATTCTGCCGCCCATGATTTCAGCATTTTTCTGCGGATAAAGTGGTGACCTGAGCGGGTCTGCGAGCCCATCGGGCGGTATTGGTTGGCCGCTGCTGGGGTCATACTTGTCTGTGGCGCCCAGTGTGTGCAGGAACTCGTGCGCAATAATGACGTTATTCGTGCCGCGATGACGACGACTCGCGTAGGCATTCACAATTCCGACCATGCCTTTTTGCAACCCAACCGAGTTTTCCAGAACAAAAACGCTTCCGGGCTCGTGATAGCGCACAAAAATACGGACGTCCGGTTCAATTGAGTCCTGATCGCCGCTAATACTGGAAGCCCACCAACGCATCTTCAGTGACCAAAGCATAATGTCGAGCCTGCCGATATCGGCACCGATCTGCGGTGGTTGTTCCTTGATTGGCAGTCCCAGCTCTACCCGCAACGGGCGATTGACGCTTTTTCCGTAACGAGCGGTCTCAGTCGTGACGAAGGTTTCGATGTCGGCGAAATTTTCGAGCTTCAAGGTCTTAATATAGTTTTCGCTGGCCTCGCTACCGTCTGCATTGATCGGGTAAATTTTTACCCACAGGCTGTTGTTCCAGTCCGTGCTGCGCGATTGACTAAGCCAGGTGCTGAGCGCAACAAAGAACAGGATAAAGAGGAGAATGCCAATGCGAATGGCTTTAAACATGAAGCTTCAGTCCCGACTCAAAATTTAGGTGGCTTGCGTTTGCTGGTTGCCTGTTCAAAAGCATACGCGATTTCGATCACTGCCTTGTCCGAATGCATCTTACCGATAAAAGACAGCCCGACCGGAAGTCCGGAAACGAAGCCTGCGGGTACTGTGACACTTGGATAGCCGGATACGGCTGCGTACGACGAGCTGCCGATATGATACTTGTCGCCGTTTTCGTGATCGATGAGCCAGGCCGGGCCATTTGTCGGCGCAATCAAAACATCGAGATCGTGTTCGAGCATCACCGCGTCGATCGCAGCGCGGGACAGAAGCTTGCTGTCCTCCAGGGCGTCCAGGTACTCGAAATCCGTCAGCTCGCCTGACCTGTTCGCGGCCAACATGCGTTCCTGGCCAAAAAACGGCATGACTGTATCGGCATGCGCGTCGTTGAACGCAACTATTTCCGCCAGACTCTTGAAAGGCGCGCCGGAGCGTTCAAAGTAGGCAGCCAGGTCATTCTTGAATTCGTACATGAGCACGATTCCCTCTGCCTCGCCCACGCCCTCGAATTCGATCGTGATGTCGTCGACGATCACCGCGCCTTTTCTGCGCATGGCTTTATAGCTCGATCTGAGTATCGATTCGACGTGTCGATTGCTCTTCGCGCCACGAAATGAGCGAATGACGCCGATGCGTTTGCCCTCGAGAGCATTTTTCGACAGATTGTCTGCGAAGTTTCCGGGCCCGTAGGCAAAAGTCGCGTTGAGGGGATCACTAGCGTCGGCCCCGGTCATAGCGTCCAGCAAGACAGCCGCATCGCGAACCGTACGCGCCATCGGGCCTGCTGTGTCCTGGCTATGCGCAATTGGAATAATGCCGCTGCGACTGACTAGTCCCAGGCTGGGCTTGATACCTACAATTCCGTTGACGCCCGCTGGGCAAACAATAGAACCATCGGTTTCGGTGCCGATAGCGACCACAGTGAGATTGGCTGCAACAGATACCGCCGAACCGCTTGATGAGCCGCAAGGGTTTCTTGTGGTGCTATAGGGATTGTGCGTTTGGCCGCCGATGCTACTCCAGCCGCTGGTCGATTTAGTAGAGCGAAAATTAGCCCATTCCGACAGGTTTGCCTTCGCCAGTATGATGGCGCCTGCGTCGCGCAGCCGCTCTACGATGAACGCGTCTGCATTTGCGATGTGGTCTTGCAGCGCCAAAGAACCGGCACTGGTATGCATCTGGTCTGAGGTACCAATATTTGCCTTAAGAACAACAGGAATGCCGTGCATTGGTCCGCGCGGTCCGGACCTCTGCCACTCTTCGTCGAGTGCCCGTGCAATGTCCAGTGCGTCAGGATTGAGCTCGATGATCGAATTGAGTTTCGGCCCGTCACGATCGATTTCGTCTATGCGCTGCAAGTACCAGGTGACGAGCTCTTCCGCCGTAAGTTCCTGGCGTTGCATACGCTCATGCAGTTCCGCAATGGAAAGCTCTGCAAAATCTTCGGCGTGGCTGCCGGTCGCTGCTGCCAAAAGGCAAACAGCGACGAGATAAACGCCGCGCATCAATCAGGCTTTCGGAATAACAAGATGAAACGATCCGTATTGCCGCGGATGCCTGGGGCGAAAACGCCCTCGCTGTAGTCATCCTCAGCGTTGCGCAAAACATAGCTCTCGGACTCCAGGACAAATCCGGCCGCCTCAAAGTCTGCGACTGCTATCGTGCGATCGATTCGGTGCAACGTTGCAACTGTGTCAGTTGATGCGCCGGCCGCGGCACTATGATCAACGACACCCAGAACGCCGCCGGGTTTTAGCGATGCAAAGAGTTCGGCGTTCATCGTTGCGCGGTCAATTTCCGGCCAGCCGTCATCTGGATTTATCCAGTACGTATCGTGAAAAGATAGCACCATCGTAATCGCGTCAAACTGATCGGCGTCGAGCTGCAATTCATTGTTCTCTGCCATCAAAACATCGACGTTCGGCAAACGACCGCTGGCATGTCGCGCCTCGAACTCTTCGCCGACGAATTTCAGGTAAGCAGAATTGGAGTGTGCGACGACACTGCCTTTTTTGCCGACAACCTTCGAGATGATTTCTGCGTAATAACCCCCGCCGGAAAACATATCGAGCACGACCATGTCCGGACCGATGCCGAAGAATGCCAGAACCTCGTCGGGCTTCCGCCCGGCGTCGCGAGCGGCGTCGCCATCAAGACGAGACGGACTCGCCAGTGCGTCCGCATAAACATCAGCTTGAGCAACGTCTGCTCCCGCAGCGACGGCTAGTAATACAATTGCGAATATTGACCTAATCATGGCTCTTTACCCCGTTTACGTCTGTGCTTAACGTTAATCTGACCGCAGCAACGATGCAAAGTGCACACGCAATAAAAAACCCCGTGGCTGGAAGCCGCGGGGCTAATTTCTCTTTTTTATAAGAGAGGTAACTTCGAATCAGGTAACCGGATACTGAACTATTATTATCATTATGGGATCTGGATCTTATTATTTTTATGATTATTATTCTTCTGGCGTCTAAATCCTTTAAGTAGCCTCTTATCGTTACCTGCCGCAGCTACACTTCGCTTGGGCAAGGTTATAAAAGCAATTACTGTGCCAACCCAGTGAAAGACACCGCACCGCTATAGCTCCAGCGATGTGGCGTTTATCCGAGCCGCAAATTGCCAGCATATTGTAAAAAAAACCGACGAATCGACTTCGTTAAAGATCAAGCAGTTACGAGACAATCGCTTGCAAGCCCATATAACCATTCAGCTTAATTGTACCGCCTCGCGGTCCGAACCCGGATTTGAACGCCGCACAACTCTCAAATGTGTTCAGTGTGTCAACTTATTCGACAATAGCGGCCTGTTGTGCCCGTTCGATCAAGCCAATGGCGCTGAAAAAACGGCCGTTGCGAATAATACCAACCACTTTTCGCAGGTCGGCGGTCTGGTGCAGGGGGTCGCCGTCCAGGAGAACAATATCCGCTCGGCTGCCGGGGGCAAGCCGGCCGACATGGAGTCCCAGGTTCAAGTAGGCGGCCGCGTTTACGCCAGCGCTGCGAAGCATTTGCTCACCGTCGAGGCCCGCCGATGCAAGCGCCAGAAACTCGGCATGCAGCGCCATGCCGGGTGGCAGTCCATTGGGCTTGCTGGCGATAATGATCGAGGTCGCTTTGAGTTCAAGATCGGGAATCTCAGAGAATCGCCGCTTGGGATCAGCGCGCGGCAGCAAGCTGGCTTGTCGCGCATTTAATAGTGCGTCCAGACCCGGTGTATTCGCGTCAGCCAGCGAGTCGGTGCCTTTTAAGAGCGACGCTGTTGTTGCTGCATCGCCAGCATCGAAAATCCGTGGCCCGGGCGTCTCCTTGCCGGACCAGAGCCGATCCTGTTCCTCTGCGCCAGGATGCGCGGCGACGATCGTCGTTATCCCAAAAGACAATAGCAAGGCACCGAGTGTGTCATCAAAATCTTGTGGTAGACCGGCGTAGCTGTCGATAAAGCCGGGCAGAGCGGTTACGTCTCCCAGGTCCACAATGACTTCGCCCGGTCGTTCGCGTCGCGGCTCCAGTGCGGCGATTTGGCCGCCGTCGATCAGGATGTCGATATCCCTCTTGTAACCACCGCCGACGCCGTCGAACAATCGCGCTGTTCTGACGATAAGTTTTCCCGATGGAATATCGAACGACGACAATTCGCGAGGCGGTTGCCTAACCGTAGCAGTCTCGGCGGGCGGTTTAACGGTTGCCCGGAAAGGCACATTCGACGAAGACCATGAATCGAAATTACGGCGTCGAATAGCACCATTCGCGGTATACAGGAGCTGCTGACGATTCAGCCAACTAACGCGTGCAGCAATGAATTCTTCACCGCTCACCAACTCACGGACGAGGAGCGGGTCCGAGAGGATAACCATGTCAATGGATGGCTCCTCTTTGTCTTCGCGAAGAAACGTAATAAGACTGCCGTCAGGACGCCACTGCGGCGCGGATAATTCTGTACTCGATGTGACCAACGCGCGATCCGGCTGGCCGAAGCGCCGCAACATGATCGACCATTGGTCGCTAGCATGGTGCACGTAGACAAGATCGCGACCGTCTGATGACCATGCTGGTTCGAGTTCATCACCGTCAAGATGGCTGATACGCCAACTAAGCCCGGTCGCGAGGTCAAACTCCCAGATATCGAAGCCACTCTGCTGACGGTCGGACGAAAAAAGAACCCGCTCGCCACTCGGATGCCAGCTCGGTTGCTGGTTGAGATACTTAGCGGCACCGATATTGGTCACCAGTCCGCTGGCGAATCGATAGTGTTGGACCTGTTCAAGTCCATTGGTCCGGGTCTGGTAAATGATGCTTTCGCCATTCGGCGACCATCGCGGCCTGCTTGCGGGTGTTTCGATCGCGGTTATCGCCTCGGCCTCGCTGCCGCCTTCCGGCAAGATCCAGATAGAGTCCAGCAGGTCGATCGCAAGCCGACCGTCTGTTGCCACATCGACCGAAATATTGCCGCCGTGTGTAAGCGTGTATTGCGCAAATACGGGGCCGGCAATTACCAGCAAGGCCAATACTGCGGCGAGTCGTTTCAATTCAGTGCTTCAGGTTAAGGCTGCAGACGGTTGCCAGACCATTCGCCGACAACAAACGAATCGTCGTCCTGTCGCGTCAGAGTCCGTTCCCAACGGGCGCGGTCATGGATGCGGTCTTTGCCCTCGATCCAGAGTTCAACGCGACTGGCCCAAATTCGAAAGCCACCCCAATGTGGTGGTCTGGAAATAGTTGGTTGGTCGGAGCTGATAATCGATTGCAGGTTCTTGGCAACATTGACGCCGAGTCTCAATGCACGTTTTGCGATTTGGGCGATCAATGCATTGCGCGATTCGAGTGTTGCACTCTGGTCGCTACCCCACGCTCCGATCTGACTACCCCAGTCGCGGGTCGCGAAATAAGCATCACTTTCTGCGTCGGGGGAACGTACAGCCTGGCCTTCTATGCGGACCTGTCGGCCCAGCTGATCCCAGTGAAACAATACCGCGACATTCGAATTTTCCTCAATTTGACGAGCCTTATTCGACTTGTAGTTCGTATAGAACACGAGGTACCCGGGGTCGGCGTGAAAATCCTTACACAAGACCATGCGCGCGCTCGGTCTCGCGTCGCTGCCGGAGGTGATGATCGCCATGGAATTCGGATTGCGTTTGACCTCTTTGTCTGCAGCATCAATAAGCCACGCGTCGACCCAATGCATTGGGTCGTTGGGCAGGTCATCCGGAAGTCGGGCAGTGAGATAAGAGTTAGCCACCAGCGCAGCCTATCAAAGCGGTCCCGCCTGCGCGACGCGGATCGGCAGCAACCGCGATACCGTCCTGTTTTGAGTAGCGCGCCACGCCAACACCGCCGAAGTACATTCCCAGGCCTGAGGTTATGTGCACCGGGATGTCGAGCTGCGGTAAATCGAGGCCTGGCTCCGCCATTAACCGTTCTTCCTCGCCACTGGTATCGACATGTACACGAGGGTGCGCGATCGCTGCGGACAACGGCATGTCCATTTGCAAATGGTTGAGCAAGAACTGATGCAGTGCGGTGGTGATGCGATCGGCGCCCGGCGAGCCGATCGCCATTACTGTGTCGCCGTTGCGTGCGACGCTCGGTGCCATGTTGGACGGTAGCCGCGCGCCAGCCGGGGCTGCTGCGAGCCCGCGTCGGTTCAGTTCCAGCTCGCCAAGACAATTGTTGAGCCAAAGCCCGGTAGCAACCGGCATTTCGCCGGAACCGTAGCCGGACGACGCGGTTATGCCACAAGCAAGTCCCGTGTCGTCGACGGCCGAGGTGTGCACCGTAGAGGCAGACGCCCACTCGCTCATCAGCTGACCGCTAGCAGCAGCTCTGAGGAGCGCAGCAGCCTCGGCGCCGACATCGTCGGTAATATCCAGGCGTCGTTTTCGAAACCCCAGGCAAGCGCGTTGCACATCGATAAGTCGCTGCAGAGCATCGCTGCTCCATTCCTGATGCGAAAGTTCCGCACAAGCAAGCAGCATCGCGGAGAGTACGGCACCGCCCACGGCCGGAGCGGGATTGCTTGCGATAGTCCAGGATTCGATTGGCACGCAAAGTGAGGGCCTTTCAATCGCCTCATACAAGCGCAGGTCGTCCATCGTCAGTGCGCCACCTGCGTCGCGGACGTGCGCCGACATTGCATTGGCGATGTCGCCTTCGTAAAAAATTCGTCCGCCTTCTTCGGCGATCGCTGTGAGTGAATCGGCCAGGTGAGGAATGTTGATCTGGCTTGCCGCCGGGAGCAATTCACGCTTGCTGTTGTGCAATGCGAAAAAGCCATCATCACTTCGTCCAAATATGGGTTCGCCGGAGTAGCCAAGATAGTAATGACAGGCGGACGGCAGCGGAAAGCCGTCCTTAATCGCAGCGATTGTGGGTGCGAATAAATCCTCCCACTGGGAATTTCCAAACAACTGCCAGGCGCGCTCCAGTGCCTTCAAAGCGCCAGGCACCGCGACCGAACCTGGTCCAACAAGCGTCTTAATGCCGCCGCCGTATGTGAGTGTGAGCTCTTCAGCGCCACGGCCTAATTCTTTGTCGTCGAGCCCGATGCCGGGAATAGCGGTGTTGCCGTCGATAGTGACCGGCTCGCCGTCCGCCGGCCAAACGGTCACGTAAGCACTGCCCGCGAGCGCACAAACACCGGGTTCGGTATTCATAGTCAGAAGCGCGGCAGCGAGCGCGCAATCTACGGCGTTACCGCCCTTGTCGGCAACGTACTCGGCCGCTCTGGCGGCAAGCTCAGAGGTGGTTGCTACGCCGACCTGAGTTGCTTTCAAAAATGAATTACCGAGCGAATGCTCTTGCCTTCGTGCATCAGATCAAATGCCCGGTTGATGTCCTCGAGCGGCATCGTATAGGTGATGAAATCATCGATATTGATTTCATCGTTCATGTATTGATCAACCATGCCTGGCAGCTGCGTGCGACCGCGACATCCGCCGAACGCCGTGCCGCGCCATACGCGTCCCGTTACCAATTGAAACGGTCGAGTCGAGATTTCCTTGCCCGAGCCGGCGACACCGACGATGATTGATTCACCCCAGCCTTTGTGACAGCACTCCAGTGCTGCACGCATGAGGTCCACATTGCCCACACATTCAAACGAGTAGTCGACGCCGCCGTCCGTCATGTCAACAATCACGTCCTGAATAGGGCCGCTATGGTCTTTCGGGTTTACGGTATCCGTTGCACCGAACTGTGTGGCCAGTTCAAATTTGTCGGCATTGATGTCGATCGCAATGATGCGACCGGCTTTTGCCATTTGGGCGCCCTGAATGGCACTGAGGCCAACACCACCAAGACCAAATACAGCGACAGTCTCGCCTGGCTGAACCTTAGCGGTGTTAAGTACTGCGCCTATTCCGGTGGTGATGCCGCAGCCGAGCAGGCAAACTTTCTCCAGCGGCGCTTCCTTGCTGATCTTAGCCACCGAAATTTCCGGTAAAACTGTGTATTCGCTGAACGTTGACGTGCCCATGTAGTGGTAGATCGTTTTGCCGTTCAGCGAAAAGCGCGATGTGCCATCGGGCATCAGTCCCTGACCCTGTGTGACACGAATCGCCTGGCAAAGATTGGTCTTTCCCGATGTACAGAAATTGCATTCGCCACATTCGGGTGTGTACAGCGGAATGACATGATCGCCAACCTGAACTGAGGTAACGCCTTCGCCTATTTCCTCAACAATCGCGCCGCCTTCATGGCCGAGTACGGCAGGAAAAATTCCCTCGGGATCGTCGCCCGACAAGGTAAACGCGTCTGTATGACAAACACCGCTCGCGACGTTGCGCAGCAGAACTTCACCTGCTTTCGGTCCGTCGAGGTCGATGGTTTCAATTTCCAGTGGTTTGCCCGCTTCCCAGGCTACTGCAGCACGTGTCTTCATCGCGATCTTGCTCCGTTCGTGTTTTTAAGTTTCTCAGCTGGCGCTGATATTCGCACGATTGACCGACCGCGGACAACGCGGCTGCGCTTGCTCAGGCTCGCCGGTGTCCTGTAAAACAGGAAATGAATTGCCCGACGGGCGCTGCAGACGAAAATGATGAATCTGGACGAGCTTCGAAGCGAACTTTCCACGGTAGACCGACAACTGGTCGAACTGATTGCCGAACGCCAGCGCCTGGTAGGTGAAATAGGGCGCAATAAGCAATCTACAGGTACCGGAACGCGCGACTATGCGCGTGAAAAGGACGTGCTGGATATGGGGCGCTCGCAGGCTGAAGCGCTGGGTCTGGACCCGGAATTGGCCGAAAACGTCTTGCGCGAATTGATTCGTTCTTCGTTGGCCAGCCAGGAGCGCGACCGGGTTATTTCGGAAGGTAAAGGAGACGGTCGCAGCGTGCTGGTTATTGGTGGTGCGGGCAAGATGGGCCGTTGGTTTGCGGAGTTTTTCGCGTCGCAGGGTTTTGCGACCACCATCGCGGACAAAGGTGTCGAGGACGGAGCGGCCAGCTTCAACAACTGGACCGACGCGGGAATCGACTTCGACGTCATCGTCGTTGCCACGCCACTCGGTATTTCAGGTCGCATCCTGGCGCAACTGGCAGTCCTGAAACCGAAAGGCCTGATTTTCGATATTGGCTCTTTAAAGACGCCGCTTATTGATGGTCTACGTAAGCTGGCTGCCGCAGGTTGTCGGGTTGTTTCTTTGCATCCGATGTACGGCCCGAATACCCGACTGTTATCAGGCCGCCACCTGATCTTCATGGATGCGGGCAGCGCAGAGGCGATGGCGGATGCCAAAGAGCTGTTTTCCGCAACCATGGTTGAGCAAATAGACATGAGTCTGGATGACCATGATCGCCTCATCGCTTACGTACTGGGCTTGTCGCATGCGCTGAATATCGCGTTTTTTACGGCGCTTGCCGAAAGCGGCGAGGCAGCGCCGAAACTCGCGCAGATGTCGTCGACAACCTTCGACGCACAGTTACTCGTGTCGGCGGCGGTCGCGCAAGATAACCCGCGCATGTACTTCGAGATCCAGAGCCTGAATAAATTCGGGCTCGATCCGCTCGATGCCCTGTGCGAGGCGTCAGCGCGGATACGCGATGTCGTCGCGCGCGGCGACGAGGATGGTTTTGTTGATCTGATGAAAAAGGGGCAAGAGTACATTGCAACTCGTGGCTAGCAGGTTTGTACATCCGGGGTTGGCATTCCTGAGTTTGGCGATAGTCGTCGCATGTTCGCCGGAAGCGCCTGTCGAAGAGGTAGCGCCGCCCGAACCGGTCGTGGTGTATACGGCTTACGACGACAAGACCTACTTGCCGACTCTGTTCAATGAGTTTACGCAGGACACTGGCATCATCGTCATCGTTCGCAACGGCTCTGTGCCGGAAATTGTGGACGATGTCATCGGTGATCGCGTTGCACCGCCCGCGGACATGCTGATTACACCGTCTGTTGCCGGTGTGTGGCGCGTGGCGGAAGAGGGTGAGCTGCGACCAAACTACTCCGCCGTCGTTGCGGCCAATGTGCCGAGCTGGCTGCGGGACCCGGACAAGTTCTGGCTAGCCCTGAGCTATCAGAAAGCGGTGCTTGTATACGACGCGGAGGTTTTTGCGGCCGGTGAATTGTCTTCGTATGAAGACCTGGCAGCGGAGAAATTTCGCCGCAAGGTCTGCCTCACCTCATCTGAGCACGCAATCAATCGCGCGGTAATAGCAATGCTGATGAGCAAGCTCGGCTCGCGCAATGCCGAGTTAGCCGTTCGTAGCTGGGTCGCAAACCTGGCCCAGCCGGTGTTTGCCAGCGAGGAGCAGTTATTGCAGGCATTGGCAGCGGGAGATTGTGCTGTTGGTATCGTAAGCAGCAGCGCCGCGGCAACGATATCCGACGCCAGTTTGCAGGTACACACACCCGTTGAGACCTATGTTGATATAGAAGCCGTGGGGGTTACGCGTCACGCACGCAATCCGGATGCGGCGATGGCTCTCGTGGACTGGATGTTGCAGAAGGACGCACAGATGCGCCATGCGGCGCAAACCTCCTCATTTCCAGTCCTTCCAGAGGCAAAAGGTGATCACAACATCGTCACGGTCGCGTCCGGACAAGTTGCAGCAGCGAAGTTGGCGGAGCGCGCTCGATATCGCTAGCTAGCGACCTTTCTGGCTGCGGCTCATCAGGATCAGAAACAAGGGAACGCCGATGGCGGCGGTCAACGCGCCTACAGGGAGTTGTCGAGGAGCCATTATGGTGCGCGCGAGAGTGTCTGCGATGACCAGCAGGCAGCCACCCGCCAGTGCGGACGCAGGAATGACAATGCGATGATCGCTACCGGATGCCAGTCGGACAAGATGCGGTACGACCAGCCCAATAAAGCCGATGACGCCAACTGTAGTGACCGACAATGCGGTCGCAAGTGATGCTGCTGCAAATACGAGGTAGCGAAAGCCGGTGACCGGCAAACCAAGGATCTGGGCCTGCAGCTCGCCGCGAGACAGCACATTCAGGTGTCGTGCGGCCAGCATGCCCGATACCGTGAGGACGCATAGTGTGATCAGGCTGCGCGCGGGATCGAGTGCGTAGCTCAGGTCACCCATAAGCCAGAACAGCATGCCGCGCAAATTGCTGTCAGGACTCAAAGCCAATAACAAAGTGGTGGCTGCGCTGAAGCCCGCCGCAAGTACAACGCCAGTGAGTAAAAGTTTGGCCGGCGCCCAACTACCCGTGCCGCGCGCAATCGAGAACACCAAAAGAGTGGCCGCCATTGCGCCGCCGAAGGCTGCGAGGTCGACAACCAAACTGCTCATACCGAGAATCATCGCGAGTAAGGCCGCGACCGCTGCACCGCCGGATGTTCCCAATATGTACGGTTCTGCGAGCGGATTGCGCAGTAATACCTGCATCAGAACGCCTGCGACAGCGAGCAGGCCGCCAATGGCAAACGCCGTCAGGGCCCGCGACAGTCGTAATTGCAACACGTTCTGAATAATTTCGTCGTCGCCATCGCCGCCGAAAATTTCCGCGATACCGATGTCCGCGCTACCGGATACCAATGCGACTAACAGTGCTGCGCCAGCAGCAATGGTCAGTCCAGCCAGCAAGGCGGCAGGTCGCCCGGTGATAAACATGATTCTCCAATTTGAGGCCCGTCGTTTACGACAGGGAATGTTTAGGCTAATCAATGCGCGTGATTGGTGTAAAGTAAAAGTCAGTAAAGGCTTAAGTATCGGTTGCCATGAGCAACGACTGGATAGACGACGAGGGGTTTCGTGCCAACGTCGGCATCATCCTTACGGATGATGCGGGCAAGTTGCTGCTGGGCGGCCGCGTCAGCAATAAAGGCTGGCAGTTTCCGCAAGGCGGGATGCTGGTTGGCGAAGATCCGACTGCCGCCATGTATCGTGAATTGCGCGAAGAAGTTGGCCTCGAGCAGCAGGATGTCGAACTTCTCGGCGTTACCGAGGACTGGATTCGTTATCGTTTGCCCGACAAATTCGTGCGTCGTCACAGCAAGCCCCTTTGTATCGGTCAAAAGCAGCGTTGGTTTATGCTGCGGATTAATTGTGGCAGCGACAAACTGCGCTTTGATTTGGGCGAGGCGGCCGAATTTGATCGGGTTCGTTGGGTTGACTACTGGCGGCCGGTGAATGAGGTGATTTATTTCAAGCGGCGCGTGTATGCGCAGGCGCTGCACGAATTAGGTGCCGCTTACCCACACGAGATGCCGCCACGCCCGCGCTGGTGGCCCAGACGCTGGCACTCTGTATTCGACAAGGATATCGGCTGCTCTAGTAAGGTTTGACGACAGCCAGCAATACGATCGCAATCAAAAATACAGTAGGGATCTCGTTAAACCAGCGCAGCCATTGCGTGTCCTGAGAAGGGCTGCCGGTCCGCAATCGGGTGATCCAGACGTAGCAGCGGTAATGAAAAGCGATAAGACCGGCGAGTAGCGCGAGCTTGGTTCGAAACCAGCCTATTTCCAACAGCCCGGGATTGATAAGCAACAGCCATAACCCCAGAACAGCAGTCACGATCGCGCCGATGGTCATGATCGCGAACAGACGTACTTCCATGATTGTGAAGCGGTCCCGACTCGCGGAATCAGTTGCGGTGGTGTGATAAATGAACAGGCGCGGCAGGTAAAATAAGCCGGCGAACCAGGTCACCATGAACACGACGTGCAGGCCCTTGAGCCAGAGATAATATGCTGCCATCCCAATATCATGCCTAAACCTGTGAAACTCGTCACGTATGTGGAGCATCTTCGTGGCTCGCTGCACTTCTCACTGGCTGTAGCGCCGCGTAACATAACGTCTTTGCGCTCATAGAGAGAATTTGTGTCCAGACACTCGCCATTTCATTCCCACAGCCGCGGACGCGTCATTACGACGCGCGTCCTTATCGGTGTAATGATTTTGGTCTGTGCGTATCTGGTATATGAATTCGGCAGAATTCAGGCGAACTACAACATCGTCGATGCCGGGCGTGAGCGACAACAATACGTAGATCGCATTGCCGTGCTGGATGCGCAGATAGTTGCGCTGAAAGAAAGTACTGCGCAACTGGAGACGAATCGCGATATCGATCGCTCCGCGTACAAGGACGTCGAAACGAGTCTCGTTACGTTGCAATCGAAGATTCAGGAGCAAACTAACGAAATCGCGTTTTACCGTGGCATCGTTTCTCCGGCGGACGGCGTTGCAGGCCTGCGAGTGCAGGACCTTCGCCTGACCCGTGCCGGCACCGAGCGAGCGTTTATGGTTCGGTTGGTGCTGGTGCAGTCACTCAAGCACGATCGAACAGTATCCGGCGATGTTGGCCTAATCGTCGAAGGGGTGCAGGATGGCAACGATGTCAGCTACCCTTACTCGCAATTGTTGGGCGAAGAGACAGACAGCAGTTGGCCTTTCAAGTTTCGCTACTTTCAGGATTTTGATCGCCAGATCATATTGCCTGACGGGTTTACACCCGAAAATATCAAGATCGAAGTGCGGTCAAAGACGCGCTCGATCTCCAGTATTGAAGAAAGTTATTCCTGGACGACGAGTCCAGGCTAATGCAGGAGCATTAAATGTTTAACAAGAAGCAACGCAGGCACACAGGAGTCGATACGCTAGTAGGTCCGAACTCCAGATTAGACGGCGATCTCAATTTTGAAGGCGGTTGTCACGTCGACGGCACTGTTAAAGGCAATGTCAGCGCCGATACCCAAAGCGACTCCGCGCTAAGCGTTAGCGAGGAAGGCACCGTTGAAGGTGGTGTCACAGTGCCTTATGTCGTGCTGCATGGCATCGTGCGCGGTGATGTGTTCGCGACGAAGCGCGTAGAACTGGGGCCTACGGCCCGAGTTATCGGCAACGTTTATTACAATCTCATCGAAATGGCCATCGGCGCCGAAATTAACGGTAAACTAGTACATCAGCCTGAAGGTCAGGTGGCTTTGCTGGAACAGACCACTCGTATCGATGAGTCAGCCGCCTTAGCCGCAGAATCGTAAGCCAGAGAGTTAATTGATAATGAATTCGCAAACCCCAGTCATTGGCAGCAGCGCACCGCCACCACCCATCGTCTTCACTGATGCTGCAGCGCATAAAGTCGGTGAGTTGATCGAGGAGGAAGACAACCAGGAGCTTAAGCTGCGGGTGTTCATATCCGGCGGCGGTTGTTCAGGTTTTCAATATGGATTCACGTTCGACGAAAAAATCGAGGACGGCGACAGTCAGGTTGAGAATCAGGGCGTCACGCTGGTGATTGATCCGATGAGTGTTCAGTATCTGATGGGCGCTGAGATTGATTACAAAGAAGACCTGCAGGGTGCGCAATTTATTATCCGTAATCCAAACGCGGCAACGACTTGCGGCTGTGGTTCCTCCTTTACCGTCTGATTCTTCCGCCGAGGTCATTGCAGCAGTAGACCTCGGTTCCAATAGTTTTCATATGATCGTCGGCGAACTGCGGCACGGGCAGATCGTGATTCTCGATCGCCTGCGCGAAACGGTGCGTCTCGCAGAGGGTCTCTCTGATTCCGGCGAAATATCCGCCGACGCCCGCGGTCGGGCGATCGACTGCCTGTCTCGTTTTGGCGAGCGCTTGCGAGACATGCGCGCTGGGAGCGTACGCGCTGCCGGCACCAGCACCTTGCGTCGCGCGCGCGAAGAGTCCGGGTTCATGGCGGACGCGGAGGCAGCGCTTGGGCATCCCATCGAAGTCATTTCTGGCCAGGAAGAAGCACGCCTGATCTACGGCGGTGTCATTAGCAGCTTGCCGCGCAATGCAGGTAAGCGGTTGGTGATGGATATCGGCGGTGGTAGTACGGAATTAATTCTGGGCGAGGGCTTGCAGCCGAAACGGCTCGAGAGCCTGCATCTTGGTTGTGTGTCGATGACCGAGCGCTTTTTTCAAGATGGCAAAATTACTGCCGCTGCGTTCGACAAGGCCAGAAGGGCAGCGCGTCTGGAGTTACGCCCGGTCAAAGCTTTTTTCCGCGGCGCGAAGGATGTTGAGGTTATAGGTACGTCAGGGACCATTCTCTCTACCGAACGGGTCGCGACCGAGTTGGGTTTTACAGATACGCATACTCTGTCCAGCGACGTGCTGGAGAAGTTAATCGCAAGTGTCCTCGAATTTGATTCAATCAATGAGCTTGCGTTGCAAGGATTGTCGGAACGCCGTTCTCAGGTGTGGCCAGGTGGTTTAGCAATTCTGGCGGAGCTGATTTCTGTTCTTCACATAGACCAATTAAGCGTTGCTGATGGTGCAATGAGAGAAGGTCTGTTGCACGACATGCTCGGTCGAATTCAACATGAAGACGCACGCGAGCAAAGCGTTCGCGCGATGATGGCGCGGTATCAGGTTGATGAAGCGCAGGCCGGACGTG